>Ga0068707_1002368_pt1 | contig 13278 bp, 14 predicted proteins | sample YNPNPMetaG_FD_66600 | JGI IMG/M metagenome (GOLD analysis project Ga0068707, IMG submission 66600) | Anoxygenic and chlorotrophic microbial mat microbial communities from Yellowstone National Park, USA - YNP NP MetaG | ecosystem: Environmental > Aquatic > Thermal springs > Hot (42-90C) >... | reverse complement strand
ACCAGGATAGAAAAGTATTTGTCGTGGTCCCAGTGAAATTCTTTTGTCAAAGAACTGAAAAATGGTTGAAGCTTTGAGGGAAAACGAACGATCTTAAACATGGATAGGCAATCTCCTGTCAATTGTTTTTTGCCAAATACTCTATCGACGCGATTGCCTATCTCCTTTTATGTTTTCTCGTTCTCACCCTCGAAAAAAGTCAGTCAACTTGAGTCATTTATCTGGTATAATAAGTACATTTCTGGTTTGGAGATACAGGCTGCTGAGGAGATTTGACTGTGGAAAAGGTAAAAGAAATAACACTGAAGCTTGATTTAAATAATAAACGTGACAGAAACATTTATGAAGCCATCATTGATTTTGGGAAAAAACATAATATTGAGGACAGCTCAGATGCCTTAAAAGCATTTATGGTGTTTCTGCACTTTTTAGGCGCAGATATCAAAGCACTCAATGAAAAAATAAAAGAGATCAAATAGAAAAGTAAACACTACTGCCATGAAAATTATTTCCTTTGTTGAGGACTCCAAAGAAAAAGTGATACGGGCTTTATCAGAGCTTGCTGGAACTGATGGTTGCGCACGGAAAAACGTTTCGTTTGCAGCTGGTAGTGCTGATAGTGTGGTTATTACTGGAGGCGGTATTGAAAAAGCCTCGGTCACCCACTTGATATTGCACAATGTAAAGCCACCTGAATCGTCTTATTATGTGGATTATATGGTTTTTCAAATGGAAATATTCCCAGAAAACCCATATTGTCCCATGGGGCATTTTAATACTGAATGGGCAGTTACCGGAAACGGTCCGTATCACATGAACCTTGATCTTTTTCCAGCAGTAAACTGTGACCGCGAGATTGAAAAATTAAAAAAAACAATGGATAGAGTTGCCGAGCGATATGGTTTTGACCCGATCAGAATGCGGGATGGTCTTGACAGTCACTATGCTATGGATCATTGGGACAAGCCCCTCTCATCAAGTGTTGGATGCAAGTTAATGCATCTTGATGAAGCACAGCTTGACCTTTTTATTGAAGCCTACCACACTTTTTTTACTGCTTACCTGACATTACTGAAAAATAGCATGCAACTGCCATTTACCGAAAAGGAGAACTTGTTGAAACTACGAAGAAACGGGAAATGGCTTGAATATCTCACCCTGAAAGATCCTGCGGTAAAAATGGGGCTTTCAGTTGGTATCCCTCCCGAAATAATTATTAGATTGAGTTATCCTCCGTCTGCAGTCTTTTAATTGTTAAACATTTTATGGTTATATTCTAAAAAAATCAGTATTAAATCGGTGTCCCTTGCAACCAACCTTTTAATCCATGGTGCGTACTGCTACAAAAGTTATACTTGTGGCAATGATGCTCTGGGCAGAGCTTTTTGATAAATCAGCCGTTGCTTTTGAGGATACCCCAGACAACAAGACCGCCTGGCTGAATTTAACGTGTATTAGTTTGAAGCAGGGTAATAGCATAAACAATGCTCAATTTTGTTTGCATCAAAACGGTACTATTTCTTTTAAGATCCAAGGGGAACAACTTAAAATAATAAAGGGCTCCTATAATAGGCAAAGTATACAATTTAGTGCACAGATTGAGTTTTTGTTGAAACGAGAAAAGACATATCGTTATGTTATAACACTGCGGGGGATCTCGATATTGAATGGTTATGTTGGTTTTGCAAGCCTCAAGGAATATATTAGAAACAATACTTTTTCTCAAGAAATTCCTTTTTTATTTATTGCATCAGAGGGAAGGGAAGAGATGCCGAATAAAAAATTTCCGTTTTTTATGCAATAGGTTTTAAATAAAAAAAAACGCAAAAGAAAGGGACTCTGGTGAGCAAGCAACGCATAAAGGGACGTTTTCTAAACGTTGTGACTCAGTCAATAAGGCTGCCAAATGGAAAAGTGAAAAATGTAGAGATGGTAAAACACCCCGGTGCTGTGGTAATTGTACCGTTTTTGTCACAAAGCGAAGTTATTTTGCTGCGGCAATTTCGTCCTGTTATTAATCGCTATATTTATGAGTTGCCTGCAGGTACCCTGGAACCGGATGAGCGGACTTCTACCTGTGCGCGCAGGGAGCTCCAAGAGGAAACTGGCTATAAGGCTAAAAAATTAATCAGGCTTGGTGCGCTCTATCCTGTACCGGGATATTCGACCGAAAAATTAGTTCTCTATAAGGCTGAAGGATTGACACCAAGTGGATTAACGTGCGAAGAGGATGAAGTTATTGAGACAAGGATATTTAAGAAAAATCAGATTAAAGAGCTTTTTTATTCAGGAAAAATAAATGATGCAAAAACAATTTGTGGTTTAGTGATGTGTGGGTGGCTCTAAAAATTAAACTCCAGCTACCAGCATACTAAAAAACGCTGACTGTGCTTCAATCGGGACCGAAAGATCCATTTTTTTGAAAATATGATGCTCTGTGCGGGCGTTTTTGAAAACAATTTGATTGAGCGCAGGTTCATAGTCAAACATATCATTGGCTTGGGTATTTCTACAGACACTTTCATAAGCACGCCATGCAGTAATTCTGAGGAGATTAATTTTTTCAATCGCGATCGAGCTAAATTGAGCGGTCCAAAATTTGCCCCAAAAATCAGGGAGGGCTGGAGTTTCTCGAATCGTACCGATAATTGACATGTCTTGAGCAGCTTGCTTTAAGTCTTCAAAAAATATGGTGCTCATGTCACTATCAGCTTGAGGTAAATGTATGACAACACGGGTTGTCGGGTCTTCCCGAGTAAAATTCATCGGACTAATATTTGAGATAGCCGCATCAAGAATCATAAACGGGTAGCCACGCCGAACTAATGCCATACTGCCAACAAGCCGTATAAAAGTACCGCTCATCTCATTCTCCGTATTTTTATACACTTCAACAAGCTGCACACCGTCATTGGTTTCATGCTTCATGATGATATTTGTAGAAACAGTGGATTCCCTGCGACTCTGGACAATAAAATCAGCAGTTTTTCGAATACCCGGTATTGGTGGCACGGGCATTCTAAAGTATTCATTGAAATACACCTCTGAGGGCTTGATATAATTTTCAAGAAAACTCTCTTCATCCATATTCATACGCATAAAAAACGCCTCTATGGTTAGTTAGTACCTTATCTGCCTGCAAGACGGACACCTGCTTCAAACGCCTGACGCAGGTCATAATCCTTTGCTATGACCTGTGCGCGCTCAAGGTTGCCCGTGCTAAATACCTCAGCAACTTTAATGAGTTTAAAATCCTTTACATTTGAATCCAGTGCCCGGAGCACGAGTGCTGATTGAGAGGGGCTAAAATCTCCTTGGCTTACCACAACAACAGCACGCTTCCCACTGATGAGGGTTGTAGATGATGCGCTGATGATATTTCCTTCGGCATCGCGTTCGACCATCATTTTAATAAGTGGTTGCATCCTGCAGAAAAGATTTGTGAGAGCAGCAGACATTGAATGGACATGGTTGGGGGTTCCAAAGATAAAGGCATCTGCCTGCTGCATCGCGGCAAGAATGCGCGGCATTTCATCAGGCAGCGGACATTCTTTGCCACCCTTGAGGGCTGTACAGGCAAGACATCCAGTGCACAACATGATATTGGTATCATATAAGTATATTTTTTCGACTTCTGCTGAAGTTTTGTTTTGCAACCCTTCGATAACTTTATCAATAAGCATGTCAACATTTGAGCCTCGCCGGGGACTTCCGACAAACGCAAGCACTTTCATGCCACTCTCCTGATTATTGATGAAAATATGAATGCCATTTTTTATCTACTAGAGCAAACGATTCTGGGACACGTTCCACCAGTGCCGTACGGTTATCCTCAGGATACAGATCTGGTCCACCTTCACCTGGTTGCTGGCGTGTTGCATCAATGATGATTTTTCCGCTGAGAAACATTTCACGACAACTCGGATCAATCGGTATGTGTGTGCTATGCGGAATGATAAGACTTGCATCACCCGGCTGCCAGCGAGTGCCGATCGCATGCATCACGCGTGAAAGATCAGTCGGATCAACATCTTTGTCAACCACAATAATGACTTTTTTACTAAATCCTACCATGCGATATCCAAGAATCAGCATCCCCGTTTCAATGCCTTCACCAGGCAGATGTTTATCAATGCAGGCAATGACGACTGAGGGTACATCTGGTGGGGTATGTAACTTTACCAGATGCGGCATGATTTTTTTGAGCCGTGCAAAATGCGCTACATCCCAGGGGAGCGTAAGATAGGCACCGCCAATCCCGGGCCATAGATTATAGACCCAGGGATTGTTGCGATGTGTTATTGCTTTTACTTCGATGGTGAATGCTGTATAAACCTTTTTCCCAATATAACCCATCATCTCGCCATACGGGCCTTCTTCCTCTGTCTCCGTCAGGATATCCCCTTCGATTATTATTTCAGCATGCGCAGGGACAGCAATATCACTCATTTCGCTTTTTACCACCGCAACTGGTTTTCCCCGAAATCCACCAGCAATTTCGAGTTCGTCCTCGCCCTCATCAGCAAGTCGGGTGCTGCTCATCATCCATGAAATGGGATCAATCCCTACGGCAACTGAAACCGGTACCCGTTCCTGACCACGTTCGATTGCACGCATCATAAACTTATAGCCGTGACTTTGATTGGTAAAATAGACCCCTGTTTTACGAGGACCTTTTACCTGCAGTCGGTAGGTGCCCACATTACGTCCAAGATCTGGATCATACATGATAACCGAACCGGCACTAATATACTGGCTTGCGTCTGCAGGATTGTTTTTTATCCATGGGAAACGTCTCAGGTCAGCATCAGTGCCCATGAGCACGACTTCTTTGCATGGTGCACTTTTCTTATCAACCACTACCGGTTCAATCCGTTTCCATTTAAAATCACGGTCAAGGAAACTAAGAATTTTCTCAACTGCAGCATCATACATAACGCTCTGATCGTCCTGCAGCATGGTCACGCCGAAACACTGCGCTATTGCGCTGTAACCATTGTAGAGGTTTGCGATAACAGGCGTATGATACCATGTGCCGTTAATTTTTGTACGTTCTACAAAAAAAGCAGGTGCTTTTTCTCTGAGTCGCTCGTTTAAACGATAGGAGAAAGCGGTCATTTCGTATACGTCCTGATCCATCTCGGGGATGCGCAAGAGTTTACCGCGGGATTCAAGTGCTGCAGCATAGTCTCGAATCGAGTCAAAAGGATACATAGGCAAACCTCCTTACCTTAGTCAAAAAACTCAGCCTACTGCTGAAAACAATGGCACAACATTCTGATGCCAAGAACCGTGAATTGCCGCATTACAAACGATACCCCAAGGGTACGCCGTTGTGATCCCATCCGCGGAGCCGATAGTAGTCATCAAGCATCTGATCAAGACAATGAATCATTTTACCCTGCGCCATACCGTCTGGCAGAGGCTCATGTAATATTCGTGCAGGAAGCGTGTCGTCTTTTCTGGAAAATCCCTCCCTGATATTGAACATTCGCTCAAGGGTGATGATGCGCCGGGCGGCTGTACGGAGAGTTTTCTCTGAATAGTGACTACCGCAGACAGCGTTCAAGAGCGGAGGTACAAGCGTTATGGGAACAAAATTGAAACTGCACAGCCCTACCGTATCATAGATACATGCATTTTCTGCAAGCCATGCAGCTCGTTCTGCTTTGCCGCCAGCAGAATAGAGATCAACCTCTGGCATAAAAAACTCAACAATCATATAGCCGCCGCGCCCATGTTCACCTCCACGCGGAGCAATAGCATATGAGAGCGCCTGACCGAACACTGCACGAGGATCATAGCCTGCAATTTCAAGTCCCTTTACCTGCATGGCAAACGAATCTGAGCCAGGAATTTCACGAGAAAGCCGCAGAACACCTTCGGCAAGTTTTGCACCGAAGCCTTCACGACGCCCAATCATGGAAATGAGATTTAGTGCAGACTCGCCATCACCCCAGCGAAGGTTTATTCCTCCAGTGCTGCTTTCACTCAGCAGACCGCGCTGAAAACACTCCAGAGCAAAACCGATGACATTACCTGTTGAAATTGTATCAAGCCCGTATTCGTCGCAGAGATAATTTGCCGCGATTATGATATCGCGATCACGGATACCAAGATTAGACCCGAGCATGACCGCTGTTTCATACTCTGGACCTTCAACTTTTTTACCCTGGTATTTCCCACTTTTTATTTCTGAAATCAACGAGCACCCAACAGGACAGGACTGACATGCAGTCCCTTTGACACGGTTATGTTCAGTGAGAGCACTCCCAGTAATATCATCAGCAGCTTCAAACGAGCCGGTCTGGAAATTACGCGTTGGCAGCCCACCCATCGCATTAACCACGCTGATGAGTCCTGCAGTACCGTTCATCTGCATACCAATCAGGCTCGGGTTTTCACTTTGATCGTTACGAATCGCTTTCACAATCTCCCTCAAGGTATGCCGGTCAGCGATATGAGTTTCTCTATTACCCGATACGGCGATTGCTTTCAGGTTTTTCGAACCCATGACAGCACCGATACCGCCACGTGCTGCGGTCCGTGTTTCTGAGACGACAGCAGCATATCGAACTAGGTTTTCACCTGCAGGTCCGATGCTGGCGACGTGGCACGGTATACCAAGAAATTCTTTAACCTTCTTTTCAGTTTCAGACGTTGAGCAGCCCCAGAAAACAGTAGCATCATGGAATGAAACACCATCTGGTGAGATATGTATCCAGAGTTTTTTCTGTGCTTTGCCAGTGATCACAACACCATCCCAACCAGTTCGTTTCATTGCATTAGGAAAGGCGCCACCCATACTGGATGGATTGATTGTGTTGCTCAGTGGTGATTTAGACAGAAATATGATGCGTGAGGAACCAGGAGTATTGGTGCCATTGAGCGGACCGGTAAAAATAATGAGGTTGTTTTCTGGAGAAAGGGGGTCAATCCGACCCGGCTGCATATCATAGAGCAGTTTTGCTGCGATGCCGCGGCAACCAATGTAATCCCGGACAAGATTTTCTTGGAGAGGTTCGATATGAAAGCTGCAGTCAGAGAGATTTACCATAAGATATTTTCCAAACCAACCGCCTGAAAACATAGCAGCCTCCCTGAGATCAACCTGATTTTTGAAATTATTTTTTTTTAACATATCAGGATATATTTTCAATGCGTTTCCATGTCCCAAGCTGTCTGATTTGACTTATGCTGTTATTTTTGCTACTCTCAAGTATGGTCCTGGTATAAACATTGTGAGCACTATTTTCCCTATGCACCATAAAAAGCTGCATTTTAACTTTGTCACAGAATTTGAAGATTTTATTTCACTTGGCGGTGGTCATGTAACTGCGGCAATCTGTGTAACCATCCCACCAATTATTTTTGATCCGGGTGTTTCAGCGTTTGGCCCTCTGTACCTTCGCCAGCTGCATGCACATACAAAAAACAGAGATGGTCTCATCCTTGCGCTTTCTCACGCTCATTTTGACCATTGCGGCGCTGCTGCCTACCTTATGCGCAAAATGCCTTCAGCTCGGCTTGCAGCAAGCCGGAGAAGTGCAGAAATTCTAAAACGCCCTAATGCTGTGGCGCTTATACGACGTTTGAATGCAGAATATGAACAGAGCATGAGCGAAGAGCTTAATGGTGAAGACGTAACCTTTACCGAGCTTGAAACAGAACTGATTTTGTCTGATGGCGACAGCATACAGCTTACGCATGGCCGTATCTGTCAAGTTTTTGAAACACCAGGACATACCCGCGATAGCGTTTCTTTTTATTTCCCCGATACAGGAATTGCCTTTATCGGCGATGCAGCAGGTGGTTTAGAGCATGGTTTTATTCATAGCCCATTTCTTGTCAGCTATCCTGATTATCTTAATTCGATTGAAAAAATTAAATCGCTTAAACCACGTGCACTTTGTATCCCACACAATGGGATTCTAACAGGAGGTGACGAAGTTGAACGCTATCTTCATGAGGCAAGAGCAGCAGCAATATCTTATAAGGATATGATTGCACATTACCTTGCAAAGTATCAAGGCGATCACGAGAAGGTAGCTGAAGTTATTACCGCTGAGGAGTATGACTCACAACCAGTCCACATACAAAAACGTGAACCTTTCCTGCTCAACTTGCGGGCAAAGATTTCCGCAGTTGCAAACTGGCTTGCAACCCAGCAACGTGAGGCACACAATGGAAAGACATGAGCAAAGGTTCTCCGGAAAGAAAATATTGATTACTGGCGGCGCAACCGGTATCGGCAGGGCAACAGCACTTCGTTTTGCTGCAGAAGGTGCTGATGTGGCACTTTGTGATATAAAGGAGTCAGAACTCTTTGAAACCGCTCGAATGGTTGAGGAAACCGGGCAACGATGCTTTGCGTATAGCTGCGATCTGAGTAGCATCGAAAACATTCGTTTTATGCTTGATGCCGCGTATGCTGCTCTGGGACATTTTGATATTCTTTTTAACAATGCTGGCATTGGCGACACCAATGCGGGTTTTGAAGACATTACCCCTGAGCTTTGGGACATGGTCTATGCAATCAATGTGCGCGCGCCTTTCTTCATAAGTCAATATGTCGCACGCGATATGATTGCCACTAATATCAAAGGCAGGATCATCAACACAGCATCAACTGAAGGCAAAACAAACAGGGCAGGGAGTATTGTCTACGCCTCTTCCAAAAGCGCGCTCATTGGCTTGACGCAGGCACTTGCATTCCAGTTTGCACCATATGAAATAACCGTGAATGCCGTATGTCCTGGTTTGATTGATACACCGATATGGCACCGGGCAGACAGTAAAATGGATTTGCCCAAGGGAAGTGTTATTAACATGGTCGTTGAGTCATCAGTAGCATCACAAATTTTGAAACTACAACGGATAGGGCTACCTGAAGATGTTGCAGGCGTTGTTGCATTTCTTGCTTCTGAAGAAGCAGCTTATATGACTGGACAAGCAATAAATGTTTGTGGTGGTATTGAAGTGCATTAAGGATTATTTCTTGACAAAATAGTAAGCTTAAGATACATACCGACTATTCGGTATGTATCTTAAGCTTTATGACCCGTAAAAAAGCACCTGAAATCAGAAAAGAAGAAATATTTAAGGCAGCCCTGCGTTGCTTTAATGAACATGGATATTTTAATACTTGTATTGAAGATATAGCAAAACAAGCTGGGATTTCAAAAGGAGGTATTTATCACCATTTCAGATCAAAAAAGGAACTTTTTATAGAATTATTTCACACCGTTGCAGACAGGTATTTTGAATCATTGAAACAGGCAGTCCATAGCGATACTGATCATGCGATCCAATTACAGGAGCTTGTCAGAAAATCTGAGGAGGTTTTTCATAAGCATTATGATATTTTAAAATATTGCCTTGAATTTATCATGCTTGGCACACGAGATAAGGAGATTAGGAACGAGGTAACAAATTTTTATCAAAACAGAGTGGAAATCTTTGCCCAAAAACTCTCCGAAGGAGTTTCATCTGGCGCCTATAAGGATATTTCAGTCCAAGGCGTATCACGGATACTCTATTTTCTGTCCATGGGATTTTTCATGACCTTTTTTACTGTAAATATTGATTTTGATCCACTCGCGCAGCATGCTATCAACATGCAGACAATTATGGAAGGAATACAAAAAAAATAGAATAAAATTGAAGCAGCTACTAAAAATTTGCTGTTTATAACATCCCAAACCATATGATCAGGAGGAATGTATTATGCGACAACGTATGTATGTGGTAGTAGTGAGTAGTATAGCAATTTCTATAGGGCTTTACACCGGTACTCTCCATGCAAGTGAAAAGGGAAAGGGAATTTCAGAACCCGTAAAATCAAAGAAAATTGAAAGTTCTGCTGTAGTAGATACCAACCATCCCGAAATACCCCAAGGCGTTTCCTGCAACGACTGCCATGAAATAAAACTTGATGCCTCCACAACGGCTACGCAGGCATGGCTGTATGCAGACTCACCGGGTCGAAAAGCAGGTGAAGGTATTATGCCCGAAGAAAAATTCTGGCAGGAAGTTGAAAAGCGTATCGGTGGCAAGAAGAAGGATTCAAAAACATTCGTATTAGCTACCTGTCTGAATAATATCCCCCTTTCAACAACCGCTGAGTTCACCCTTGATCCCGAAAAAAGGGTACTCTATGGGTTTCATGAGGGCGGAACCGAGAAACTTGATCATATTCGCGCCAATCCGCGTGTAAGTCTTAACTGGCACAAAGAATTTGAAAGCTTTGCTGACTATCAGTGCCTTCAAATCAGGGGGAGGGCAGAACTACTTGACGGCAGACATCCTGATTTTGAGAAGATACTGATTGAATTTTTGCCGTATGAAGACGGTGCGCGTGTTCCGCCGGATGCCACGCCACAGCAACGTGAAGAGCGGCTAAAACAGTGGCGCGAAAGCCTCAAAAAGGGCAATTTCTTCATAAGCAAAATCACGATAGATCAGATAACAGCGGCTTCACTGGATTTTACCAAAGAGGGTTATCGTCGGTACCAGCGATGGGTCAGAAAATAAATCGTTGCAAAAAATTATAAACCTGCACCGTATAGTGGGGAAGCGTGTATGAAAAATGTTGTCATTACCGGAAGCAGCCAAGGCATTGGATTTGGTTTGGCTAATGAGTTTCTCAAGCGTTCATGTAGAGTCATGCTCAGTGCTCGTTCAGAAAAACGCCTTGAGCAAGCGCGAAGCCGTCTTGCGGCAACATATGGCGCAGACATGGTTGCTGCATGTCCGTGCGATGTCACTGAGTATCGTAAGGTCATGGCATTATGGGATGCTGCACTCGCCGCTTTTCAAAAAGTTGATATATGGATCAACAACGCAGGTATTATGAATACAACGCTGAAGTATTGGGAACTTGATCCTGCAGAGATAGCACCAGTTGTAACCACAAATATCCTTGGTGTTATGTATGGCAGCCGTGTAGCGCTCCAAGGAATGATCGCCCAAGGGTCTGGGCAGATCTATAACCTTGAGGGAATGGGTAGTAATGACAGCATGCGACCGGGTTTTACCGTATATGGGACAACCAAGCGAGCGGTTCGCTATTTCACTGAGTCGCTCGTTGAAGAAACCCGTGACCTACCGGTACAGATCGGAACACTTGGACCAGGGATTGTGGTGACGGATTTTCTTATTGAAAACATGAAAAAGATGCCGCCTGATGAGTATGAACAGGTACGGATTGTTTACAATATCCTTGCCGACAAAGTTGAGACGGTCACACCGTTTCTGGTTGACGGGATCCTTGCAAACACAAAAACCGGTGCCAAAATTGACTGGCTGACCGATGAAAAAGCGGCTGAGCGTTTTAATTCTGAGGAATATGCTTCTCGCGACCTTTTAAAAGAGTTTGGGTTATAAAAAGGCTGAGCATAAAAATCATCTGGTAGATCACGCTGCTTTTGTAGTATATCTAACCCAAACCTAACCTGAGAAGGAGGAGTATACATGGCAGAGACAACCCAAGGCATGAAGACGCCCAAGTTTGCTGGTATTGCGGTCCCACCTGAACTTTCCAAATCGCATTTCTTTTTTCTTTTCTTTAACACATTCCTCATGGGTATGCTCATGAGCGTGCCAGCTGTTTTGCAACCGGCATTTATGCGCGATATTATCAACATCAATCAAGATTTTGCCGGATCAATCAACAGCTTTCTCCAAAATATGAGCCAAGTGGCAACCCTCGCCTTTGTTGCACTGATTGGTGCATTATCTGATAAAACCGGCCGTAAAATTCTCATCCTCATTAGTTTTATTGTCCTTGCGATTTCATACTATCTTTTTCAAATCTCTGGTTCTATCGCTGCAGCAATAAAACTATCCCCTGAAACAGCTGCTCAGATTTGTGCATCGCTCAGTTTTATGAGTGGGAAGGCAAAAGAATTTGAACCTTATGCACCGGCACTTCTGGTTTCATACTGTATGCGGTTTTTAGTGGGTATTGGGCTGATTCTTGGGTATCCACAGTTTATTACCATGGTAGGTGATTATACAACCGATAAGGACCGCGGCAAAGGTATGGCGCTTAACGGCATGGCAATGGGGCTATCATCAATTTTAGTGTTTGGTATCTTTGGACCGATCATAAAGAAAAGTGGCGTCATTGCTGCGTTTAATGTTGTGGTTGTGCTTGCTGCAATCGGCGCTGTCTTGACTGCTCTGTTCATGAAGGATCGAATGCCTGAAAAGCCAAAGGAGAAACAGGGGCTTAAAGATGTCATTCCGCTGGTAAAACAGAGCAAGGCGCTTCAGGGTGCCTATCTCTGTTCCCTGATAACACGAGCTGATATTGTTGTTCTAGCGACCTATTTGGTTACGTGGGGCGTTAAGGTTGCTGAGACTATGAACTTGTCCACAGGCGCTGCAACAATGAAGGCAACCCTACCGATGATAGTTATGGGTGTGGTATCACTCTTTGCCTTCCCCTTTATTGGTATTATGCTTGATAAATGGGGTAGGGTTCAGACAATACTATTATCGCTGGTGTGTGCAGGAATTGGTATGATCCTGATTGGTATTGCACCGTCGCCTTTCAGCCCACTCTGTTTTATTGCTGCAGCACTTGCCGGCGTGGGCATGTCAGGCTCTATTGCCGGAGCCAACACGCTCGCTATTGACGCCGCGCCCATTACTCTCATGGGTGCAATTATGGGTGGTTTGAATACGATGCAGCCCGTTGGTGTTCTTTTTTTCCTCGCACTTGGCGGTTATCTTTTTGATGCAGTAGGTCCGGGCTCGGCATTTATTCTAAAAGGGGCTGCGACAGGCATGTTGCTCCTCTGGATATTTGCATTTAGAAATATCATTATAAAAGAAATCACCCCGGTATTTACTATGGACTGGGAAGAAGATGCAAAAAGACAAATGATGAAAATACCCGGGGGCGTTCGGCAGGGTGCTATTGAAGGTACGGAAGCATATGCCCAGAGCCAAAGCATAACGAAAATAACGCTTGACCTATGTTTGGAATTAAAGAAAATGATGGATGAATCTGAACAAAAATAGTAGCAATTACCCACTCGAGAAATTTTTGAAAACGCGGGGCTCTCCTATGATTTCCCGCGTTTTTTTATCGCTTGACAGAAGCCTTGTTTGCTTTATCTTTATAACGAAAACGACTATGACAAATTATTTTACTCAACTTGACTGAGTTTTATCAAGCTGCGACAAGCAGTCTTGACAGTTCTTTGACAACAGAATCACCACGGGGCAACTCCTTTAGATAGTCCACCAGGTCATCCCAGACGATCCGGC
>Ga0068707_1002365_pt1 | contig 13280 bp, 17 predicted proteins | sample YNPNPMetaG_FD_66600 | JGI IMG/M metagenome (GOLD analysis project Ga0068707, IMG submission 66600) | Anoxygenic and chlorotrophic microbial mat microbial communities from Yellowstone National Park, USA - YNP NP MetaG | ecosystem: Environmental > Aquatic > Thermal springs > Hot (42-90C) >... | reverse complement strand
CAGGGGGAGTTCCTCGAGGATCATGCGGGACCGGAGGGAGGCCACGAGGTCGTGAAGACGGCCGTGGAGGAGCCCGGTATCGGCGGAGGTTTCCATGGGCACGGCCCTCGGGGGCCTTCCTTCCGGATTATAACCCTCCCCGCGGGGGCCGCAATTGACTTGATTCCGGGCCGGCTGTTATGATGCCGCGGCCATGGGCCGTGATTTTCTACGGAAGGCGCGGCGCGTGGTCGTCAAGGCAGGGACGAGCACGCTGCTGGATGAGGATCAGAGGCTCGATCTCAACACGATCCGGCGGCTGCTGGAGGAGATGGTTCGTCTCAAGGAGACGGGGCGGAGCGTCATCTTCGTCACCTCCGGCGCCATCGGGGCGGGGCTGGGGCCTCTGGGGCGGACGCGGCGGCCCGAGGCGGTGCCGGAGCTCCAGGCGGCGGCGGCGGTGGGCCAGTCCCTGCTCATGCAGGTCTACAACGGGTTTCTGCTCCCCCTGGGGTACGTGGTGGGGCAGCTCCTGTTGACCCACGACGACTTTCAGGACCGCCGGCGGTATCTCAACCTGCGGAACATGCTGGCAACGATGGAACGTCTCCGGGTGCTTCCCGTCATCAACGAGAACGACACGGTGGCGGTGGAGGAGATCCGCCTGGGCGACAACGACACCTTGGCGGCGCTGGTGGCCAATGCGATCGATGCCGAGGTCACGATCCTGCTTTCGGACGTCGAGGGGTTCTACGTGGACGGGCGGGTGCTGGAGGAGGTGCGCGAGGTGACCCCCGAGATGGAAAAGGCGGCGGGAGGGACCTCGGGGCTGGGGAGCGGGGGCATGGTGACCAAGATGAACGCCGCGCGGATCGTGACGGACGCCGGGGGCAGCCTTCTCCTGGCGCACGGGAAGAGGCATTCTCTGGCGTCTCTCCTGGAGGGGGGACCGGGGGGCACGCTGTTCCGGCCCTCCGGGACGCGGATGGACCATCGCCAGCGGTGGATCGCCCACACGCTCAAGGAGTCGGGCTCGGTGACGGTGGACGAGGGCGGGGCGGAGGCGCTCCGAAAGCGGGGGAAGAGCCTCCTCTCCGTCGGGGTGACGGCCTGCGAGGGTGAATTCGAGCCGGGGGATGCCGTTCTGATCCGGGAACCGTCCGGGCGGGTGATCGCCAAGGGATTGGTGAACTATTCGGCGGTCGATCTCCGCCGGATCATGGGACGCCGGACGGAGGAGATCGAGGGGATCCTCGGGTGCCGGCCTGCCGACGAGATCGTTCACCGGGACAACATGGTCATGATGGGGTGATCTCATGAGCGTGTACGAGGACCAGGCGCGGCGGGCCTGGGAGGCGGCGGCGGTCCTGCGCAGGGCGCTGCCGGACGTGAAGAGCGCGGCGATCCGGGCCATGGGGGCGCGGCTGCGGGCGCGGCAGGCGGACCTCTTGGAGGCCAACCGGCAGGATCTGGAGGAGGCCCGGAAGGAGGGCCTGAGCGTGGCCAAGATGGATCGCCTCCGGCTCGACGAGAAGCGGGTGCAGGAGATGATCCGGGGCCTGGAGGTCGTCGCCTCGATTCCCGACCCGGTGGGGAAGGTGGTGGAAGAGCGGATCGGCCCGTCGGGGATCCGGGTCCGGCGGGTCCGGGTTCCCCTGGGGGTGATCCTGCTGATCTTCGAATCGCGTCCGAACGTCACCGCGGAGGCGGCGGCCCTCTGCGTGCGGTCCTCCAATGCCGTGCTGCTGCGGGGGGGCCGGGAGGCCGTGCGGTCGAACCGGATGATCGGGGCCTGCCTTCAGGGGGCCCTGGCCCAGGAGGGGCTTCCCTCGGACGCCGTGCAGGTGGTCGAGGGGGGACACGAGGGAGTCGAGGAACTCCTGCGGATGGAACGTTACATCAGCCTCGTGATCCCCCGCGGGGGGGAGGGCCTGATCCGGTCGGTGGTGGAGAAGTCGCGGATCCCGGTGATCAAGCACTACAAGGGGAACTGCCACGTCTACGTGGATGCGGAGGCCAACGAGGCGATGGCTGCCTCGGTGGTCTTCAACGCCAAGGTCCAGCGGCCCGCCACCTGCAACGCGGCCGAGAAACTCCTGATTCACGAGGCGGTGGCCCCGCACCTCCTGCCCATCATTGCGGGCCGCCTGCGCCAGGCCGGGGTCGAGCTGCGGGGGGACGCGGCGGCGGCCCGGATCCTTCCGGGAATCCGCCCGGCGACCGAGCTGGACTGGTCGGAGGAATACCTGGATCTCATCCTGGCCATCCGGGTGGTGAAGGATGTGGACGAGGCGATCCGGCACATCAACCGGTACGGGTCGGCCCATACCGACGCGATCATCACCCAGAACGAGGCGACGGCCCGCAAGTTCCTCAACGAGGTGGATTCCTCATCGGTGATGTGGAACTGCTCCACGCGGCTGGCGGACGGGGGCCAGTACGGTCTGGGGGCGGAGATCGGGATCTCGACCGACCGCATCCACGCCCGGGGGCCGATGGGGGCCGAGGATCTCACCTGCCTCAAGTGGGTGGTCCTGGGCGAGGGGCAGCTGAGGCAGTAAGGGGGCTCTACTTCCCGGCGCCTCTCTGGAGCTCGCGCTCGGCCAGGGCCTGGTTCAGCAGGGCCTGCAGGTCGGGGGGAAGCTTGGCGGCCTCGGCGGCCAGGGCCCTTCCGGCGGCGGCGCCGGGAAGTTCCATGGCGGCGCGGAGGGCGGCCTGGACCAGGCCGATCTCCCCGCTGCGGAGTCCCTGGACCAGGAGGGGGATCCCGGCGTCCCCCCGCAGGAGGATGGCGCCCCGCAGTCCCGCCGTGCGGACGTGGCGGGGGGCCTTCGCGAGGGCCCGCAGGCGGTCGTAGATCGCCAGGGCTTCCTCTTTCTTGCCGGCCGCCGCGAGGGCCTCGGCGGCGCGGAGCAGTCCTTCGCAAAAGGCCACGAGGCTCTTCTCGGGAACGGCAGGAAGGGCACTTTCGATCGCCTTGGCGGCGGCCGGGGTGCCGATGCTGCCCAGGGCCCGCGCCGCGGCCTCCGCCACGACCCGGTCGGGGTCCTTGAGCAAGCGGGCAAGGGCATCCACGGACGGGGCGTCGCGACGGACCCCGAGGGAGCCGATCACCCCGGCCAGCAGGTTCCCCTTGACCTTGCCGAGGGCCTCGCGCAGGGCGGCGTCCACGGCGGGATTCGGGTTCGGCTCCAGGGCGTAGCGGGCCATGTGGGAGAGCTGCTCGTCCGGCAGGAGCGCGGCCAACACGGGGATGGAGGCGGGTCCCCCGATGCGCGCCAGGTCCTTGCAGGCGTCCATTTTGTCCTTCCGGGAGGCCTGCGGAGATTTCAGGGTTGCCAGGGCCTTGGCCTCGCGCTCCTGGGGAGAGCCCTGGAGGGCTTCCGTTCCGGTCTTCGCCATGGCGATGATCCTCCGTTCGTTCGGCGTCAGATGATCCACGGTTCCCGCATGGCCCGCGAGCGGAGGCGGTTGGCCTCCGGGTCGTTGAGGAACTCGGCCTTGACGGGATCGAACTTCATGTCGCGCTTGAGCCACATGCAGATGTTGGCCGCGTGCACCGTGGTCATGGAGTGGTACATGACCTCGGGATTGGCCACGGTGGGGCGGCGCGACTTGATGCAGTCGAAGAAGTTGCGCACGTGGTTGAGGGCGCGCCCCGTGCGGGCCTTGTACTGCTGGATGACCTCGTCGTAGGGCTTCAGGAGGTCGGGGCTGGAGGCTTCGGGGGTCTTGTAGCCGTCGGCCATGGCCAGCCATCCCTCCGTGCCCTCGAACCGCATGCCGCAGGATCCCTTCCAGTATTCGTTGCCCCGGGAGAGGGTCATATTGACGCCGTTGGCGAAGGTGGTGACCATGCCGTGGCCGGTCGGGTCGGGGACGTACTTGTATTCGACGGGGGAGGTGTGCAGCATGTCGAGACCGGCCTGGGCCTGGGCGAAGGTGTGGGCGCCCCATTCCCCGATGGCGCTCGTGTGGAAGTCGTAGAAGCCCCTCCACCCGCCCCACACGTACTTGGAGTTGTATTCGCGCCAGGGACAGGGGCCGAGCCACGCGTCCCAGTCCACCTCCTCCTTCGGCGGCTCGGGTTCCGCCTTCAGCCAGTCGTGCCTCATCTCGGCCGCGTCCCAGGGGGCGATGTGGGCTCGGGCCGTGTGCACCTTGCCCAGGCGTCCCGTGCGGGCCATCTCGATGATGAAGACGAATTTCTCCTCGCTGAGGCGCTGAAGCCCGCTCTGGTAGACGCGGGCGTACCGCTTGGCCGTCTCGACCACGGCCTGGCCCTCGGCGATCGTCATGCAGGAGGGCTTCTCGGAGTAGACGTCCTTGCCGGCCCGCATCGCCAGGATGGCGGCGAGGGCGTGCCAGCGGTCCCCCGTGGCGGACAGGACGGCGTCGATGTCGTGCCGCGTCTCCAGGAATTCGTGGATGTTGCCGTAGAGGGCGCATTTGTCGTTCTTGTATTTGGCGTCGACCATCTTCTTGACGTCCAGGGCCCGCTTGCGGTTCAGGTCGCAGTCGGCCACGAAGAGGACGTCCGGTTCCCGCATCATCCAGTCCAGGACGCCCCGGCCGCGGTTCCCCACGCCGATGCCTCCGAGGATGATGCGCTCGCTGGGGGGGGCCTGTTCGCCCCGGCCGAGCACGGAGGCCGGGAGGACGAGGGGGGCGGCCGCGGCCGCCTGGAGGAACTGCCGCCGGCCGAGGGTGCCGGGGGGGATCGGGAGGGATTCGGGAGCGGTCATCGGAGTCTCCTTGTATCGCCGGTCCTTTTATTGTACGCCTCCGCGGGAATTCCGTTGCATCGGGGTGGCGGGGCCCCCCGGGGGGATCGGGCCGGACGATTTTTGAAATTTTCCTCGACGCGGGGCGTTTCCTAGAGGAGATTGCCCCTGAAGTCGCCCATATGGGGGATCATGGGTAACCGTTCTTTCGGCCTCTTACCCCTATCGTGCGGGGCGGCCCCTCACCCACGGCCGCCCTTTTCTTTCGGAGTCCCGGATCCGTCTCCGCTCCCCGCGGGAGGAGCACCGGCGTCCTTCCTCCCGCGGCGCATCTGCCGGATGCTGGCGGCGAGGTTCGAGGCGCTGGTCAGGATCATCCCCAAGAGGGCGGTGAAGATCCCGATCCAGGGAACAGGATCCTTGGGGTTCGAGAACCCGCCGGAGAGGAGGAAGATCCCCCCTCCCAGAAGGAAGCAAACCCATCCGGAGAGCCTCAGCCAGAGGGCCATGGGTGTCTCCCGGTTTCTTCGGGATGCCCTTTCAGCCTGCCCTGTAATGGGACGCCAGCCGGAGGCGGTTCCGGGCCCGTTCCAGGGCCGCCCGGGCCCGTTCCCGGTCCACCGAGGGATCGCGGGAGGCCAGCCGCTCCCGGGCGCGGGCGAGGGCCTTCCGGGCCCGTTCGACGTCAATGGAGGAGACCTCCTCCACGCTGTCCACCAGGAGGGTGGTCTTCCCCGGGGTCACTTCCAGGAATCCCCCTCCCGTGGCGCAGTGGAGCTCCGATCCGTCCGGTCGCCGGATCGTGATCGCTCCCGTCCTCAGCGTCCCGAGGAGGGGGGCGCGGCCCGCCAGGACGCCGAGGTATCCGCGCTCGGCGGGCACGATCAGGGACTCGGCCTCCCCCGAGAAGAATACCTTCTCAGGGGTGACGATCTCGACCCGGAACCTTTTTCCCAAGCGTCTTCACCAGTTCCGAAAGCACCGTGACGCCGAAATACGACGCCGCCAGGGCCAGGAGGATCAGCGGTCCCCAGATCCCCTTCCTTAGGATCAGCGCCGTCAGGGTCGCCAGGACGGCCACGCCCGCTAGGACGGCGAGGAGGGATCGGGCCACGGCTCCTCACCCGGAGGCGATTTTCGCGGCCTTGCCCACGGCCTCGTCGATGCCTCCCACCATGTAGAACGCCTGCTCCGGCAGCCCATCGTGCTTCCCCTCCACAATCTCGCGGAAGGCGCGGACGGTCTCCGGCAGCGGGACGAACCGGCCGGGCGTGGCCGTGAACGGCTCGGCCACGAAGAAGGGCTGCGACAGCATCCTCTGGATCCGCCGCGCCCGGGCCACGACGCGCTTGTCCTCCTCCGAGAGCTCCTCCATGCCCAGGATGGCGATGATGTCCTGGAGGTCCTGGTACCGCTGGAGGAGGCGGCAGACCTCCCGGGCCACCCGGTAGTGCTCCTCGCCGACGATCTTCGGCTCCAGGAGCCGCGAGACGGACCGCAGGGGGTCCACGGCCGGATAGATCCCCAGCTCCACGATCCTCCGTTCCAGGACGATGTTCGCGTCCAGGTGCGTGAAGGTGGTGGCCGGGGCCGGATCGGTGATGTCGTCGGCCGGCACGTAGATCGCCTGGACCGAGGTGATGGAACCCTTCCGGGTCGAGGTGATCCGTTCCTGGAGCGCCGCCATCTCGGTGGCCAGGGTCGGCTGGTAGCCCACCGCACTGGGCATGCGGCCCAGGAGGGCCGAGACCTCCGATCCCGCCTGGACGAACCGGAAGATGTTGTCGATGAAGAGGAGCACATCCTGGCCCTCGACGTCGCGGAAGTACTCGGCGAAGGTCACCCCGGAGAGGGCCACGCGGAGGCGGGCCCCGGGAGGTTCGTTCATCTGGCCGAAGACCATGACCGTCTTGTCGAGGACGCGGAGCTCCTTCCCCGAGGCATCCTTGAACGTGGACCGCTGCATTTCCAGCCAGAGGTCGTTCCCCTCCCGGGTGCGCTCCCCCACCCCGGCGAACACGGAAACCCCGCCCGCCTCGACGGCGATGTTGCGGATGAGCTCCTGCACGAGGACGGTCTTGCCCACGCCGGCGCCTCCGAAGAGGCCGATCTTTCCGCCCTTGGGGAAGGGGCAGAGGAGGTCGATGACCTTGATCCCCGTCTGGAAGACCTTGGGAGTGGGTTCCTGGTCGGCCAGGGCCGGGGCGGGGCGGTGGATGGGATAGGAGTCGTCGCCCCGGATCTCTCCCAGGCCGTCGATGGGCCTCCCCAGGAGATCCATGACCCGGCCCAGGGTGGCCCGGCCGACGGGGATCCGGATGGGCCCGCCCGTATCGAGGACGGGCATGCCCCGGACGAGCCCCTCCGTGGGGGCCAGGGCCACGGACCGGACCAGGTTGTTCCCCAGGTGCTGGGCCACCTCGCAGGTCAGGTCGATTCCCCGGGCGGCGTCCCGGATCTTAAGGGCGCTGTAGATCGGCGGCAGCCGGCGGTCGAACCGGACATCCACCACCGGCCCGATGACTTGGGCGATCGCTCCAACGTTGTCGGTCATGGCTTCGGTCATCCCTTCAGCGCCTCCGCTCCTCCCACGATGTCCAGCAGCTCCTTGGTGATGCCGGCCTGCCGCGCCTTGTTGTAGAGGAGCGTCAGGTTGTCGATGAGATCCGTGGCGTTGTCCGTCGCGTGGCGCATCGCGTTCATCCGTGCGGCGTGCTCGCTGGACATCGACTCCAGCAGCAGCCGGTGGAAGGCGACCTCGAGGTAGCGGGGAAGGAGGCGGTCGAGGATCCTCCCGGGCTCCGGCTCGAACTCGTACTCGGGCCGGGAGAGGGTGGGGCGCGGCTCCTCGGCCTCGACGGGGAGGAGCTTCACGCGTCCGGGCCGGAAGGTAAGGGCATTCACGTAGCGGGTGAACAGGAGATGGATCTCGTCCACCTTCCCCGACGTGAACATCTCCAGGAGGTGCCGGGCCATCGCCTTGATCCGGCCGATGGGCATCCGGATGGGGAGCTGGGTGTAGACCGCCTCGGGCTCCACCCCCTGCCGCCGGAAGAATTCCGCGGCCAGACGGCCCACGGCGACGGCGCGGACCGGTTTCCCCAGACCCTCCAGGAAGCGCTGGGCGTGCCGCATCATGTTGGCGTTGTAGCTGCCGCAGAGCCCCTTGTCGGACATCACGACCACCGCGCCGACCGCGCGGATCTCCCGGCGCGGGGCCAGCAGGGGGTGTCCCGACGCCCCCGGCGGGCCGGCGAGGCGGCGGAGGAACTCCTCCAGACCGTCCGCGTACGGCCGGAGCTCCAGGAGCCGTTCCTGGACCTTCTTGAGCTTGGAGGCCGACACCATCTGCATGGCCCGCGTGATCTTCCGGATGTTGCCGATCGCGCGGATCTTGCGCCGGACGGCCCGGGCCGACGGGATCGCCGCCATCTAGGCCTTCTTCTCCCGGAATTGGGCCTTGTATTCCTCGATGGCCTTCCTGAGGCGCGCCTCGGTTTCCGGCTCCAGCCTCCGGGTCTGCCGGATGGCCTCGCCCACGGCCGGGTGGCGGGACGCCATGAACTCGTGGAAGCCGTTTTCGAAGGACTTGACCCGGTCCAGCGGGAGATCGTCCAGGGCGCCGCTGGTCCCGCAGTAGAGGATCATGACCTGCCGCTCCAGGGGCATCGGCTGGAACTGGTCCTGCTTGAGGATCTCCACGAGCCGCTCCCCCCGCGTGAGCTGGTCCTGCGTGGCCTTGTCCAGGTCGCTGGCGAACTGGGCGAAGGCGGCCAGCTCCCGGTACTGGGCCAGCTCCAGCCGCAGCTTCCCGGCGACCTTCTTCATGGCCGGCGTCTGGGCGTTCCCGCCCACGCGGGAGACGCTGATGCCCACGTTGATGGCCGGCCGCACCCCGGCGTTGAAGAGATCCGGCTCGAGGTAGATCTGGCCGTCCGTGATCGAGATCACGTTCGTGGGGATGTAGGCCGATACGTCTCCGAGCTGGGTTTCGATGATCGGAAGGGACGTGAGCGAGCCCCCCCCGAGGGCGTCGTTGAGCTTGGCCGCGCGCTCCAGGAGGCGGGAGTGGAGGTTGAAGATGTCCCCCGGGTACGCCTCCCGGCCCGGCGGGCGCCGCAGGAGCAGGGAAAGCTGGCGGTAGGCCCAGGCATGCTTGGTCAGGTCGTCGTAGACCACGAGGGCGTGCCCGCCGCCGTCGCGGACCTCCTCCCCCATGGCCGTCCCCGAGTAGGGCGCCAGGAACTGGAGGGACGCCGGGTCGTCCGCCGCCGCCGACACCACCGTGGTGTAGTCCATGGCCCCCCGCCGGGAGAGGCTGTCGATGACGTTCGCGATGGTCGAGGCCTTCTGGCCGATCGCCACGTAGATGCAGAACACGTCCTGGCCCTTCTGGTTGAGGATCGCATCCAGGCACAGGGCCGTCTTCCCCGTCTGCCGGTCCCCCAGGATCAGTTCCCGCTGCCCCCGGCCGATCGGGATCATCGAGTCGATCGCCTTCCACCCCGTCTGGAGCGGTTCCTTCACGGGCTGCCGCTCCACCACGTTGGGGGCGCGGCCCTCGACGGGGCGGAACTTCCGGGCCGGGACCGGCCCCTTCCCGTCGAGCGGCTGGCCCAGGGCGTTGACGACGCGCCCCCGCAGCTCCGGCCCCACCGGAACCTGGACGATCTTCCCGGTGCACCGGACCGGATCCCCCTCCTTGATCCCCCGATCCTCTCCCAGGAGGATGCATCCCACGGAGTCCTCCTCCAGGTTCAGCGCCATGCCGTAGACGCCCCCGGGAAACTCCACCAGCTCCGAGGCCATCACCTGGTCCAGGCCGTACACCCGGGCGATCCCGTCGCCCACCTGCAGGACGATCCCCACCGACTCCATCCGGAGCTCGGCCTGGTAGGACTGGATCTCCTTCTGAAGGACGGCGCTGACCTCTTCCGGGCGGATGCCGGCCATGGACGGGACCTCCGAATCAAACGCGGATCGGTTCCTTCTGGATCTCCCGGAACCGCTCCCTCAGCATCTGAAGTCGGCGGGCGACGCTCCCGTCGATCACGCGGTCCCCGATGCGGAGGCACACCCCGCCCCCCAGGGAGGCGTCCGTTTCGGACCGGATCTCCACCCGCTTGCCGGTGATCCGCGCCAGGCGGCCCTCGAGCTGGCGGAGCCGGTGTTCCGGAAGGGGCCTCCAGCTGCGGACCCGGACGCGGACGATCCCGCGGGAGGCGTCGGCCAGCTCGCGGAAGACGTCGGCGAGCTCGGGAAGGAGATCCAGCCGCCCCTTCTCCGTCAGCAGGTCCAGGAACCGCAGGAGGGAGGGGCGGGCCCGGTCCCCGAGGATCGCGCGGAAGAGCGCCTTCTTGGAGCTCCGGGGAAGGCCCGGATGGGCCAGCACCGCCCGGAAGGAAGAATCCCGGGCGTAGACCCCTCCCAGGGTCCGAAGGGTCGCCTCCGCCTCGCTCGTGGATCCCTCGGGCTCGGTCACCCCCAGCAGGGCGGCGGCATAGCGCCGGGCGAGGGTCCTTTCGATCACGGCCTTTCCATCGCGTCGAGGCGCCGAAGCGTATTCTCGACGAGGCGTTCGTGGATCGCCTCGTTCATCACGGAGGCCGCCAGCCGTTCCGCGGCCTCCAGGGTGAGGTCGCCGATCCGGCCCCGGAGCTCCAGGATCGCCTTTTCCCGCTCGAGGCGGATCTCGAACCGCGCCTTTTCCGCGGCCGCCTCCGCCTGGGCCCGGGATTCCCTCAGGATCTCCTCGCTGGCCCGGAGGGCCTCGCCCCTCCGGCGTTCCCGGAGGGCCCGGGCTTCCTCGTCGAACCGGGCCAGCTTCTGCTCCAGTTCGACGGCCCGGCGGGCGGCCCGGGCCGTCTCTTCCTCGAGCCTCTGGAAGGACTCCTCGATCGCGCGGCTTCGCGCCTCCAGGAGGTGGCGCAGGGGCGGCCTCACGAATTTCCAGAGGATCGCCGCCAGGAGGAGAAAGGCCAGGAGCTGGGCCACGAACATCGGCAGGGCCCCGGAGGCCCCTAGGGCGGCGGGGTGCACGTCAGATCCTTCCCTCCAGATACCTCCGGACGGTCGCCCCGTGGGCGGCCGGGTCCAGGGGGGTTTCCAGAACCTTTTCGACGACGGCGAACGCGAGCTTCTCGATCGGACCGAGGAGGTCCTGAAGGAGCTTCTGCTTCTCGGCGGCGACCGCCTCCCGCCCCCTTCGGATCTCCTCCTGGGCCTCCGCCTGGGCCCGGGCCACGGCGGCGGCCGCCGCGGCTTTCGCCTCCCCGACCAGGTCGTTCAAGAGCCGCTCCGCCTCCGCCTCAAGAAGCGCGCGCCGGCGTTCGTGCTCCTTCGCCAGGGCCTCGGCCCGGGCCAAGTGGCGCTCCATCGCCTCGCGGGATCGACGGAGCTCCTCCTCCCGGCGGACCAGATGGGAGAAGACGCGCCGGAAGAGAAGTCGGGAGAGGATCAGGAAGGTGGCGAGGAAGATCAGCACCTGTGTCCCGAGGACGAGGGGATTGATCCCCAGATCCTCCAGGAGGCCCCCGGAGGCCAGGAACGTCTCCATCGGCGGATCTCTAGATCTTGGCGCCCCACATGAAGCAGATCAGCAGCATGTAGATCACCAGGGTTTCGATGAGCGCCAACCCGATGATCATCATGCCCTGGATCCGGCCGCCCGCCTCGGGCTGCCGGGCCACGGCGTCCACGGAGGCCATGATCGCCCGGCTCTGCCCCAGGGCGCCGCTGAAGACCGCCAGCGCCATGCCGAACCCGAGCGTCAGGCCCAGGTAGCTCTTGGCGGTCCCCCCGCCCGGCTCCTCCGCCTTGTGTTCGGGGGCGGCCTGGGACGCGTCCGCCGCCAGCGCGGGGGCCCCCAGAATCATCGCGCACGCCATGACGGCCAGAACCCTCTTGAGCATGACCAGCCCTCCCTATTGGGGGTTATCCGGAATGCGCGCTTTCGTGTCCTGCTTCGGGCCCGCCCTCGTGCACCACCTTCTGGGCGATGTAGATCGTCGAGAGGGTGGTGAAGATGAAGGCCTGAAGGAAGCTGGTGAAGATCGCGAAAAGGAGCATCGGAAGCTGGACCGGCACCCAGCCCCCCAGCGTCATCAGCTGCTCGATGACGTTGTCCTCCCCGAAGATGTTCCCGTAGAGACGCAGCGAAAGCGACATCGGCCGCGCCAGCTCGCCGATCACTTCGACCGCGAACATGAGCGGGGCCAGCCACAGGGCCTCTCCCATGAAGTGCCGGAGGTATTTCCAGATCCCCACGGCGCGGATGGCGAACCCCTGCACCATGAAGAAGGTGGTGATCCCGAGCGCCGCCGTCGTCGAGAGGGTCATCGTGGGCGAACGGAACCCGGGAATGATTCCCATCAAGTTCATGACGAAGATGAAGAGGAAGACGGTCCCCAGGTACGGGACGTAGCGGTCCCCCAGGGGAGGCGGGATGAAGCCGTGGATCAGGCCACGCAGGAGGCCCACCGCCCATTCGAAGAGGTTCTGGAGGCCCCGCGGGATCCGCCGGTAGTCCCGCGTGGCCAGGAACGCCCCCACGATCAGGACCGCCGCCGAAAGGATCGAGAATCCGATGGCATCGAACCAGAACTGGCCGAAGTTGTTGCGGGTCTCGTCGAAGCCGTACCAGCGTCCCAGAGGCGTGTCCCGGACGGCCTCCCAGAGCGGGGTGAAGATCGTGCGGGGCGGGGCATGATGCCCCCCCGCGCCGGGGCCGGCCTCCTCGGCTGCCAGGAGAAAAAGAGACACTAGGCGGCCTCCTTAGGAGGCGTGGAGGAGGCCGCCAACGTTCCCACGCTGACGACCAGGACCACCGCCGTGATTCCCACCAGGACCCCGATGGGGTTCACCACCCCTCGGGCCACGAGCAGATAGAGCAGGCCGACGTAGAGCCCGAGCTTGGCCCCGATCAGGAGGGCGGTCACGATCCGGCTCCGGCGGGTGGACCATCCCCGCACGGCGATCCAGGCCCAGGAGGCGAATGGGGCCATCCCGAGCCCGAACCCGAGGGCCAAGCCTCCCGCCATGGCGGGAGAGCCCCCAACCCAAAGGGCCGTTCCGGAGCAAAGGACCAGGAGCAACCCCGAGAGGGCCAGGAGCCTTCGCAGGAGCGTCCCGTGGATCATTTCATGTGTCGCGCCGCCGTCCGGAAAAGCTCCAGGAATCCTGCGGCCGCCCCCAGCAGAAATCCCCCCGCCGCCAACCAGGGCCCCGTCCCCAGCTTCCCGTCGAGATAATGCCCGAGGAAATACCCGAGGAACAGGCAGGTTACCAAGACCATGCCCACCGACAGCAAGCTCCAGCTCGGCGAAAGCCCCCTGCCGGTGCCGCCCATGGCGGTCCCCTAGAGGAGCGTATTCTAGGCCCCCTCCTCGGGATGTCAAGCAGTAGGTGCCCCCGTGATTGTCCACTTTCCTGTGCCTGGATTCTGGCGACCCCGAGGGCTCGAGCCATTCCGGTTTGAATTGAACCATGGGTCGTGGGTCCGGTGACTCGAGCACCGGGGATTTGACAGTCAGGTGTCCCCCGCGGGGGTGGGCGCTCCCGATTCGACTTGGGAAGCGT
>Ga0068707_1002364_pt1 | contig 13284 bp, 13 predicted proteins | sample YNPNPMetaG_FD_66600 | JGI IMG/M metagenome (GOLD analysis project Ga0068707, IMG submission 66600) | Anoxygenic and chlorotrophic microbial mat microbial communities from Yellowstone National Park, USA - YNP NP MetaG | ecosystem: Environmental > Aquatic > Thermal springs > Hot (42-90C) >... | reverse complement strand
ACAACACGTCGGAGCGAAAACGTAGGGCCACCCGGTTCTTTTTGATAACCAGCTCTACCTTCCCCGCAGCCACTTCGCCTTTGAAGAGAGTACCCAGAGCGCGGAAAAAGGCCTCGCGCCTCACGCCAGACATAATGGGATTGCTGCTAGGAGAAATCTCCCCTCTTACATCCGTGCCCATGCCTCCGGGAAGAATGCCGAAGCTGCCGACCAGCGAACCGAGAGCCAGACGCTTACGCCGGTCGTCGATCTGCGAAAGCGTGGTCAGCATGATGAAGAAGGCCAGCATGATCATCATCAGAGCGGTAAGCGACATGGCAAAATTGCCACCGGAGCTTTCCTGGCCCTCTTCTCTGGGGCGCTTGCTACTCATTATTTGGCCTCCGCAAACTGGCTGGTACGCTCGCGCGGCGCTAGATAGGAAAGCAATTTTTGTTCTACGATACGGGGGTTGTCACCGGCGGCGATGGACAATATGCCGGTCATAATCAATTCTTTGTAAAGGCACTCTTCTTTGCTACGCGTTTTTAGTTTAGTAGAAATCGGGTTGAACACTATATTGGCCAGGATCGAACCATAGAAGGTAGTTATCAGGGCCACCGCCATGGCCGGGCCGATGTTTGAAGGATCGTCCATGCTAGCAAGCATTTGCACCAGGCCGATGATCGTTCCAATCAGACCGAGAGCGGGTGCGAATGCTCCCATGGTGCTGAAGGCTTCGGCGCCCAAAGAATGACGCTGGCGTATGGAATCTATTTCCGTGGTCAGGATGGATTCTATGGCGGCCAAGCTCTGGCCGTCGACAGCCAAGCCAAGGGCTTTCTGCAAAAAAGGATCCTGCTGTTCTTTGGCCGCCGATTCCAGCGCCAGGATGCCTTCTTTGCGGGCCTTGGTGGCGAATTCAACCATTAGGCCGACCAGTTCGCGGGGATTTTTCTTTTGTTCGGAAAATGCCTTTTTCGCTACCGCAAAAGAACCGATGAATTGCTCAAGTGGCATGCTTACCATGCCAGCCGCTAGGGTACCGCCAACCACGATCAAAACCGATGGTATGTCGATGAACGATCCCAGAGAACCACCCAAACTAATGGCCATAAGAATCAGACCGAAGGCGGCCGCAATACCAATTACCGTTGCTTTGTCCATACCTTGCTCCTCAAAAACCAATTCTCCCAGAAAAAGCTAAAGCAAACCCCGTGCCAGACACCCACACTCAAAAATATTCAATTAATACAGTTATATATCCAGCACTGGGTTTTTACACCACCCGCTGCACCGTCAAGCCCCAAATCTCAGGCGTCAGCCAAATGACGGCGGGCAGCGCCCATTTCTCACGATCACGAAAAGACAAAAAAATCAGTATGTTAGACAATGCCAACTGGCTAGCAGTTGGGGGACAGACCCTGTGTGCAAATGTAGGATAGAACCGAAGGCCAAATTGCTGGAGGAGAAATTACCGTTTGATGTTCAGCACTTCGCCGAGCATCTGATCGGCGGTATTGATCACCTTGGCGTTCGACTGAAAGCCGCGTTGCAGGGCAATCAAATGAACGAATTGCTCGGCTAGATCAACGTTGGAGAGTTCCAGGTTGTAGGCGTGAATGGTACCGCGGTTTCCAGTGTTGGCGGCACCCACCAGCGGTTCTCCCGATGCCCGGCTTTCGGTAAAGAGGTTATTCCCCAGCCGATCCAACCCTTCGGTGCTCTGGAAGGTGGCCAGGGCAATCTGAGCCACCGGCCGAACTTCGCCGTTGGAGAAGGTACCCATGATCATTCCGTCGGGGGTAACAGTAACCATCTGCAGCGTCCCGGTGGCAAACCCGTCTTGGCTCTGGAAGTTTATAGAAGAGGGGCTGGCAAACTGCGTAGTGCCGGCCAGACCGGTTCCGCCATCGGTGGTGATGCTGTCGCCAAAGTCGAAGTCGATCACCTGACCAGGCGTAGCCCCGACAAAGTCGACGGTGTTATTGTTGATAACCTCGGTATCCAGCTCTCCATCGGTGGTAAAGGTAAGCTGGCCGCTGGCAATCTCAAAAGGAACACCGGGGGTACCGCCCACCACCTCACCGCCGTCTACCATGGCATGCCACTCCCAGGTGTTGTCTGCCGTTTTCACGAAGTAAACTTCCACCTGGTGGGCGTTTCCCAGACTGTCGTAAACGGTGATAGAGGTGGAGAAGTTCGAAGTGTTGGCCGGATCATTGGGATCCCAGGTCATGATGGACGCCGAAGCATCTAGGTTGGCGGTCATGGTAATTTCCGTTGTGGGACGAGGCGGCACGTTTACCGCTGTCAGGTTGAGATCCCCCAGGGTGCTCTGCACTGTCCCGTCGGGCGCTATAGAATAACCCTGCACCCTTAGGCCGTCGGGGTTGACCAGATAACCGTCTTTGTCGATGGTAAACTGCCCCGCTCGGCTGTAGAAGTTGCCGGTTACGCCGCTTACCGTGCCCTTCAAGATGAAGAACCCCGCGCCGCTGATGGCCAGGTCGGTTGCCATGGACGTGCCCTGCAGCATCCCCTGGGTAAAGAGCTGCTGGACGTTATTGAGGCGCACTCCGCCGCCTAGTTGGTTGGGGGTTCCTGCCGAACCCAGTATGGTCTGCTGCAGCACGTCGGCAAAATTGCCTCGCGAGGCTTTGAATCCGATAGTGTTTACGTTGGCGATGTTATCGCCCACTATCGAGATTCCCAGACCGTTGGCCTGTAAACCACTTACCCCTGTGTACATCGAATTCAACAGTGTCATTTTTTTCCTCCTTTCACTGAGAAATCTCGATTACTTCGCCCAAAGCAACTTTGATATCCCCAATTAACAACTGCGGATAACCGTTTTCGTAGGTCACTCCGGTGACTATGCCGCGAATCCGACCGGTGCCGGAAAACACCTGACCTTGCTCGTCCGTGCCCTGCACACTGAAGGTGTACTTTCCCGGCGGTAGCAACCGTCCATCTTTATCCCGTCCGTCCCAGAAAACCGAGTTGGCACCACTGGCAAAAGCCCCGGCCTCCAGTGTGCGAACCACGGCACCGTTTTCGTCGCGAATGGTTATGGTGGTGCTGCGGGAATTTGCTGGCAGGTCGAAACTTATGTTGGCGCCACCTTCTTCTAATTGCACGCTGTCGCCCTTTACGGTCACGGTCTTTCCAATAAGCGACGACACCGCGGTCGAACTCATCGACGCCTGAGCCAGGGCCAGCGTGTCCAATTTCGCGTTGGCCACAATTAACTGTTCCAGATTAGAGAATTGGGCCAGCTGGGCCAGAAATTCGGCGCTGTCGGCCGGGTTGAGCGGGTCCTGATGCTTGAGCTGAGCCACCAGCAGATTGAGAAAATCCTGCTTCCCCAGATCATCCTTTCCGTTTACTGCGCTGCTTCCATAATTATTAGTGGCATTGACTTCCATGGTTATTTACTCCTCCTGCGTTCTGTTTCTGTGGCCGCCTTCGGGCTACCCGGTAGGGAACTGCCCCGGTTGGATCGAGCGTCCGTTACCGGCACAAATCTGATCACCAGCTCGCGCGCGCCTAGCAGCTGAACCCGGCCTACTCTCCAACCCAACACACCGAGGCGCCCGGTTAGAACTGAAACAGATCGACGAATTCTTTCCGCGGCCTGCTCGCCGCACTTGAAACCGATTTCAACGATGTTCCTCCGAAAATGCACCTGCACGCCTACTTGGCCTAGGCCCGGCGAGTCAAACAGCAGAGAAAGTTGCGAATCGGAGCCACCTATGCGTTGCACGCCGTCCAGACTGGCTCCCACGGCACGCAACCAGCCTTCCAGAACGATTCGCGCAGGCTGCCTAACCGGCGTCGTTTCCGGGCCGGCGTCCGGGTTGAAGGGACAGGACAGTAGCGCCGCCGCCAACTGCCCTAGTGCTCGTTCGGCCGTATTTAGTGCCGCGTTGTTTTCTGAAGGTTCGGGCACAGCAGGCGCGCAGGGAAGCGGTTCGCAGCGGATAGACCTGTCAGCGGCCGTTGGGGTAAGTACCGCCGGTCTTGCGGGCGTGGTGACGGAATGTCCGCCGGCCTTTTGTGTTGCCGGTGCGCTTTCGGCCGGAATCAGTACCGCATGAAGAATCCCGTAAAAACCGCTCCCCTCCATGAACTGCGGTTTTTTCCGGTCCTCCCGCCAGGCCGCCAACTTCCGAGTAGCAGAAAAAGCTGTGCCAACTAAATCCATACCTTTCATTTGTGTTCCTCCCGCGCGGCTTTGGCAGCTGGTGCTTTTTGCCCCGCCGCCTCCTGTCGGGAAAGCAACACCGCGGTGATGAGCTGCGCCGCTTTCTCTGGTGGCATTTGGCTGAGAATTTTTCCCGCTTTTTTACTTTCGACTGCCAGAATAAGTTTTACCGCTACCTCCACCGGAATGTTGGCCAGCGTAACCGCTGCCGCTTCTGGCTGCATTCCGGAAATACTTTCGGCAAGCTGCAACAGGCGCTTTTTCTCCTCGCGCTGGTTTTCGTCGCCGCTTTCCACCGCGGTAATCACCGGCGTCTGGGCCTGCGAGCACCCCTGAGAAAGTTTTTCCAGCATCTCGGCGATTTCTGCTCTCAGGCTCTGCAACTGTTCTTTTTCCTGTAGCAGCGCCTCTTGCTGCTGCGACAGCTTCTTATCCGCGGAGATAAGCGCTTCCTTGACCTGATCGGGCGAGGGCAGAGTGGCGGTGAGCGCCTGAACCTTTTTGGGACCATCGGCCAGCGCCGCCGAAGCCATCAGTGTCAAACACAGAAAAATGATTCTCATGCCTGCTCCTTACCCATCAGCAGAGCTTCCAGCCGGTCCAAAGAATCGGGCAGTGATGAGAACTCGTCTTCGCTCTGCTTCAAAAAATCCCAGACCCTGTCGATCAGAGCGAGCGCCCGATCTCCCCGGGCGTTGTTGCCCCGCTGATAGGCCCCCACCTGAACCAGCTCTTTGATTTCCTGGTAGTCCGCTAGCAGTGCACGCAGCTGTTCGGCCAGCCGGCGGTGTCGTTCGTCTACCACATCGTTCATCAGGCGGCTGATGCTGCCGAGGATGTCCACCGCCGGCCATTGTCCCCGCGCCGCCAGCTCCCGGGAAAGCACCACGTGGCCGTCCAGCACCGAACGGGCGGCATCCACCACCGGATCATCCAGATCGTTTCCCTCGGCTAGAACGGTGTATAGGGCGGTGATGCTGCCCTTTGCCGCACGCAAGCCGGCCCGTTCCACCAGCCGGGGCAGAATGGCTAGAACGCTGGGTGGATAACCCTTTGTGGTGGGCGGTTCACCTACGGCTAGACCGATTTCCCGCTGCGCCATGGCCACCCTGGTCAGCGAGTCCATGATCAGCATTACTCGCAGCCCCTGTTCCATGAAATACTCGGCTATGGCGGTTGCCAAAAAGGCGCCGCGGGTCCTTTCCACCGGCGAGCGGTCACCGGTGACCGCTACAACCACCGACCTTTCCAACCCCTGCTGCCCAAGGTTTTGCTCGATAAAAGCAGAAACCTCCCGACCACGTTCCCCGATCAGGGCAATGACATTGACGTCGGCCTGGCTGAAGCGGGCGATCTGACCACAAAGAACGCTCTTTCCCAGGCCGGTGCCGGCTACGATACCCAGCCGCTGGCCCTCGGCCAGGGTGACGCAAACATCTATGGCCCGGACTCCCAGATAGAGCGGTTTTCGGGGCACGGGCCTTTCCAAAGGGCCGGGCGCCGGAGCATAAATAGGTCTCCTGACCCGGGAAGGTGGAAGCGGACGGCCGTCAAGCGGTCTTCCCAGGCCGTCTAGCACCCGCCCGCGCAGCTGTGGCGAGAGCTCCGCCTCGGCCTGCAACCCCAGGCACTCGATAGAGCTTCCGGGGGCTATACCCTGCAGTTGATCGAGGGGCATGAGCAGGGCGCTGTCACTTCTAAAACCTACCACCTCCGCCGGCACCTGGGTTCGAGCGTCGGGAGAGGTAATGCGGCACATGGCGCCCACGCGCGAATCGGCCAGCCAGCCTTCAACCAGCAGGCCCACTACTTTGGTGACCTTGCCGCTGGTCTTCAGCGGTTCCAACGCCTCCAGCCGCTCGTGCAGTTGTTGCCGCCAGCTAACGCTCATTTCCGCCCCCTTCGCTCAAAGCCAGCGCAATGATTTCTTCAACCAGCGGCCTTACCGACTCCAGCTGCGATTGCAGCCTGGTGTCGACCCGCGCCCGACTGGATTCCACAACACAGTCGCCCGGCTCCAGTTCGGCGTCGGCCGTCAATTCCAGCCCTCCCGCCGATTGAGCCAGCCAAGCAGGAGGCTGGGGCATTTTCTTAAGCGCTTCCAGATCGGTCGGGTTGAGGCGAACCACTATCCTGCCGTTGGGAGGGATGCGACCAAGCGCCCGCTGTAGATTTCCCAGAAGCCAGGAACGATCTATCTGGACTTTCTTTCGCAGCAGCTTCCCTGTCACCGCCGTCACGCACTCGGCCATAACACCGGCCGATTCTCGGGTGATTTGATCGAGCAACGCGCCCAACTTCATGATTTTTTCCTGGACCTCCGCAGCTGACTCCAGAACGAGAGGCGCGGCTTTTTCCGCAATTAGCTCAGGCTGATCGGGTGGTACCGGACCTATCGGAGAAGATTCTTTCGTGGCGGCCTCCGGCACGGGCGGCGGTAGGGGATGCTCTTGCTGTTCCCCTGGTTCCAAAATTTCTTCTTGCTGACGGCGGACAAAATCTGGTTGCCGAAGCTGTTGACCAGGCTTTACCCACCAGGGGGTATTTGGCTGATTTTCGTTTGCCATTCGCACCGGCGTCCAGGACCGGTATTTTTGCTCAGCTTTCATTGCTTACTATTCACCCTCCGCTCCCATGATCATGGCCTTGCCTTCGTTGATAAGGCGGGTGGCTACCTCCACGATGGCAGAGCGCGCCTCTTCGATTTCCGCCACCCGCATCGGCGGCAGCACCTCGATGTCCTCCTGGAGCATAGCCGCGGCGCGCTGCGACATGTTGCGGAAAAACACCTGCTGAGTGGCTTCGTCCGCCACCTTCAGGGCTTTGGCCAGCACCTGGCTGTCGATCTCCTTCATTAGGTTGCGCAAGCCGCGATCGTCCATCTGTACCAAATCCTCGAAGGTAAACATGCGCCGGCGCACACTGGTGGAAAGCTCGGCGTTATCCTTGGCCATCTCGTCGAGCACCGCCTGCGAACCTTCTCGGTTCATGCGCTTGAGCAGGTTAGCGGCCAGCTCCACCCCATCCACCTTGCGCTTTGGCCCCGAAGCACTCAACTGGCGCAGCTGATCCTGCAGGGTGTCTTCCACCCGCTGCACCATGCGGGCCGGCACCTGTTTTAACTGGGCCAGGCGGCGCATGACGTCCACCCGTTTGCTAAGCGGCAGGGCTTCGAGTAGTTTGGCTCCACGCTTAGAATCCAGGTTGGCCAACACCACCGCCAGCGTTTGGGGATGTTCCTTGCCCAAGAGGCGGATTAGGCTGTCGACGTCGGCTTCCGGACAGATGCCGGCGTTTTCGGCCGGGCGCAACGGCCGCACGTCCGTACCAGCCCGCTCCAGAACCGAGCGCATGAATTCGGCGCTCTCGCCGGGCAGTAGCTGTGGTTTTCCCAACATTTCCAGAAAGCTCTGTAGCACCTGGCGCATCTGTTTTTCGTCCACCAGCTTGAGCTGGCGGGCAGCCTCGTTGATGCGAGCGGCTTCCTGTGGCTCTATACGACGCAGTATGGAGGTGGCCCGCTCCACACCAAGCGCGTAAAGCAGAATGGCGCAGCGAGCGGCGCCGGAGAGCTTTTCCCCTTCGTTCACCGTAAATCCTCCGACAACCAGTTACGGATCAACTGAATGGTTCGTTCCTGTTGCTCATCGGCTAAGCGGCGGGCAGCCAGGCCCATGGCCTGCAACTGCTGACGCTCGGCTTCGGTGCTCTCGCCCTGTACGGCTGGAGCGGGGAGCTGCGCGTTTCCTCCCTCAAGCATTCCAGCCAGCAAAGGTTCGGAAATAGTACGCGCGGAGGCACCTACCCCAGCAGCGCTTACCATTATCGGCTGCTTCTGCCACAAGGGTCGCAGCAGCGGCCGCAGGACAAATAGCACCAGCAACACGCCCCCCACCAGCATAAGCGCCATCTGGACTAGGCGGGTAATATCGATACCGCCGAGCCAGCTGGTGCCGCCCTCCGGTTCTTCCCCGCTTTCGAAGGCCAGATTGGTTACCTCCACCTGATCGCCGCGAGCGGGGTCAAAGCCGATGGCTTTTTTGACCAGCGACTCGAGCATTTTCATCTCATCAGACGAGCGCGGCCGGTAAACCATCTTGGCCTTATCACCCTCGCCTTCGCGCAGATAACTGCCGTCTACTACCACCGCCGCCGAAAGCCTTTTGATGTCCGCGGCGCCGTACTCCACCTGACGCACTTTCTTGCTGATTTCGTAGTTTACCGTCTTCTGGTTGCGCTCAAAGATCACCCCTTCGCGAGCGGTGCGACCCGGCTCGCCACCGGGAAGGTTGGAACGCGCCCCCGGAATACCTTCGGCTATTTGCTCCGCCTGCCCGCGATATTCCTGGTTGGTCTGTTCCGAACGCTTTCCCGAGGCATCCGGGTCGAATTGCTCGTCGGTTTCTTTCACCCGCTGCAGGTCAACCTCCGCGGTCACCTGAACTACCGCCTTGCCCGGCCCCACCAGTGGTTCCAGCAGGGCCAAAACACGACTTTCCAAGGCGCGCTCGACGTGTTGCTGGAATTCCAGCTTTTCCGCGGCGTACACTTCGTTTTCTCCACTTTGCTGCCGGGCAAGCAGCGCCCCTTGCTGGTCCAGAACGGCAACCCGCCCTGGCTGCATCCCCTCAACGGCGGAAGCCACCAGAGCACGGATGCCGCGAATTTGCTTTTCGCTAAGCTTGCGGCCCGGACGAAGATTGACCACCACCGAGGCCGAAGGCTCGACACGATCTTCCCTAAAGAGCACCTGCCGGGGCAGAACTAGGTGCACCCGGGCTCCGCGAATCTCGGCCAGACTGCGGATGGTTCGGGCAAGTTCTCCCTCCAGCGCCCGACGATAATTTACCTGTTCCTGGAAGCTACTCTGGCCATAGTCGTTGCGGTCAAAAAGTTCATAACCCGCCCCATTGCGCAGCAGGTTGGAGCTGGCCACCTCCATGCGCGCCTGATCAATGTGGGCGGCGGGCACTTCCACGGTGTTTCCAGCTGCTGACACCCGGCAGGGAATGTTGGCTTTCTTAAGGCTCTGTACTACGGCCTGCACTTCTTCGGCCGATCCATCGTTGAGCAACGGGCGCCAGTCTTGCCGGGTGCCCAACAGCACCAGACCCGCGAAAATGCCCAGTACCAGCAGCAGGCTTACCGCCAGGGCTACCTTGCGGGCAACGCTTAGCCCGACGTAGAAAGCCTTTAGCTGTTCCAGATGCTTTTTTACTTTTTCAGAGGTCATTTATTCACATCCCTAGATGTTCATTCGACTTATTTCTTTATAGGCTTCCACCACCCGGTTGCGTACATGCATCATAAAGCGCAGAGAGATATCGGCTTTTTCCAGCGCTAGAGCCATTTGTTGAATGTCCACCTTGCCCTGGAGGAATCCGGCAGCGGCTGCGTCCCCTGCTTTAAGCGTACCGTCCAGCTTTTCCAAGGCGCGCCCCAGTAGTTCGTCAAAACCGGGCTGTTCTGCCACACCAGCGGGGTTCACCTCCCGGCTCAGCGGTAAATCGATTCTATCGATGGTTGGAAACTCAGCCGGTTTGATCACCATGGTCGCCTCCCTACTTGAGTAGGTCCACCGCGCCGCGGGCCATCTGTTTTATGGTTTCAAAGACATTGGCGCAGGCGGCGTATGAACGGCTTGCGGTTATCATGTTGACCATTTCTTCCGGTACGTTGATGTTGGGAAGCAGCACGTAACCCTCGGCGTCAGCATCGGGGTGCTGAGGGTCGTAAACCTTGCGCGGTGGAGCTGGGTCCCGAGACACCTCAACCACCTCCACCTTGTTGCTCTGTTCATCGATCATGCCCTCGAGCGTGGCTTCGAAGCTCTCTTCGACCGGCACGGCCCGGAAAACCGGATCCAGGCGTCGATAGGGACCGCCTTCTTCGGTGCGGGTAGTGGAAGCGTTGGCCAAATTGGAAGCCACAGTGTTCACCCGAATCCTTTGAGCCTGCATGCCCGATGAAGCAATGGACAGCGCAGTAAAAATGTCAGCCATTTACATACCTCCTTCACCCACCGCGTAGCGCAGCAGCGCCAGCTTCTTACGCAACGCCGCTAGCCCCGCTTCGTAGTGAATACGGTTTTCCGTAAGTTTGGTCATCTGGCTCTCCAGCCCAACGGTGTTCCCATCCAGGCCCGGCTGACCGTCAGGCTTTTCGTAGACCACCGGCTCTGACCCCGCCGTGGCAATCACCGGAAGATGCTTTTCGTCGGTTACTGCCAGTGCCAAACCCTGCTTTTCCAGTTCGAGCGCTTGCTGAAAGTCCATTTCCCGTGGGGTATAGCCGGGAGTGTCGGCGTTGGCGATATTGCCGGCCAGCAGTTGCGCCCTCTGCATGCGTAGTTCGCCCGCACGAGCCAGTAACTCGATTATGGCATCAGAGACAATATTCATGGGTTTTTCCTCCCGCCCCCAGCCTGTTTTTTTACCGCTGCCCAGGCGCTCGCCCAAACACGGGCGTCATCCGAAGCATCGGCTGCCAGTCGGCACTCTACGTCCTTTCCCTTGAGTCGCAGCAGGCGATAGGCAGCTAGCGGACAATATTCGTGCTGCGGCCATAAAGTAGCGAACCTCTCGTAGATCTGCCGCGCAGCCTGCTCCTGCCCGGCTCGGTAGGCCTGTTGCCCCAAAAACAACAGCATTTCGGGCCGTCGCTCCGGCGGTAGGCGCTCGGCCTGTTTCACTAGCTGCGCCCAGCAATTTTGGTCGTCGGCGCAAATACCCGCCGCCCGCCGCAGGGCCTGATCTCTGCGGGGTCCGCCGAGTGCCTGTAGATAGGCGAGCCGGGCCGCTTGCGGACGATTCTTTAGCTCCAGCACCCTGCCGGCAAGAAATGCCGTCTCGCCCTGGGATGCGCCGGGTGAACTCTTTAGCAGAAACGCCAGGGTTTTTTCGGCGCGCACCACGTCGCCGAGCTCCACCAGGCCCTCGACCAGAAGTGTAAGAAGCCGGGGGTTTACTTCCGACTGACGCCGGTTTTTTAGCCTCCATAGAATGATATTGCAGGCAGGGAGGTAGGCGCCGGCGTCAACCAGCAAGCGACCGGCTTTTTCCACCAGCTCTTCCAGCCGTTCGTCTGAAGCGGGGAAGAGCCCGAGTACTTCCACCAACCTAGCCAGAAATTGCGCCCGCGCTTCTTTGTTCTCCGGAGGTTCGATCTTCAGCATCAGGCCGCGCAGCATGGAAAAGGCCGGCTCGCGAAGCATCTTGATTGGCTGGGATTTTATCAGGGCAATTAGTGTGGAGGCGCTTTCCAACCGCTGCCCCCGTGCCAGGTACAAGCGAGCTCGCTGAAAGTGTATTTCCTCGCCCAACCACTTCAGCTCCGGAATTTGATAAGGATGATCACGATAGAGCGCAGGACTGTCGCCGACAGCCAGGTCGCCGCCGTAGGCTATCAGCTTAATTTCCGCCAGGGCTCTTAGTGGGCTAGAATGCTGCAGGGTTTTTTCTACGCAAGAAGCGGCAGTGCGGGCGGCTTCGAGATATTTCCTCTGCTCGGCAAGCAGGTCGGAAAGAAGTATGCAGGCCAGTTCCGACGAGCTGCTGTTTCCTTTCTGAGAGAGTTCCCTGAGACGCATCCCGGCTTCTTCCAGCCGGCCCGTTTCCCAGTCGCTTTCCGCTTGAATCAGCTGATCGGCCTCCGGCCAGGAAGGAGGCAGGCGCACGCCAAAGGGCAGATGCGGCTGGTAGGGCGGCAGATAACGTCCCTCGCCTAGGTCTATCTTTATTGTCTGTTTGTTCCGCTGAAGTTGGCTTTGAAGATTGACGAAAGGCAGGGAAAACTCCACCTGCATCATGGTGGAACTGCCGGAAAACGATGGAGCAACACCCACCGCGCCCAACTGGCGCTCGATGGCCTGGCGAAGTTTTTTGCTGGGAGGCGAGAAAACCAAGCGAACTTGCCCCAGCACCGGTTCCGTTTGTAGTTCCTCTAGATTCTGGCCCGGTTCTAGCGGCAGCGACAGACGCAACATTTTGGTGAAAATCGGGGCGTTGGCCGCGGGGGGTTCGAGCGGCGGCGCTGCAACCAGCAATAACAACATCTGCCACATGAACCAGGGCATGACACACTCTCCGGTCGAATACTTTGCAATAGGCGTACCAGCCCCCCCAGTAGTCGCTTACCCACTGAAGTTCTTGGGGAATCCCTTCGCCGGAAAGAAGCCAACGCGTCATGCCACCGGTACGCACGCGGTTTTGGAGTCAATGATTTGACGCCGGGGGGCTGATCTGACTGGTCCGACCGATCTGACGAATCCGTCGGATCTAACCACTACAACGCCACCAACACCCTCTGCTCTCTTACCACCGGGGGCATGTTGCGGATGCGTTCAATCATGCTCACCGAAGCAGCCGTACCCCGGGACACCAGCAGCAATCCACCCGGCAAGTAGACATTATTTACGAAGATCATTCCCGGCTGGACCATACCCAACGGTAGTTCCTTAACCTGCTGCTGGGGTTGCTCTGTACCTTTACACCTAGCCAGGAGGTCCACCAGCTGGGGGTCGTAAACTCCCATACGGACGCGCAGGGCTTCGATGACCAGTTGCGGGGTCATGCCCTTGGACTCGAGTTGGTCGTAATCGAGAAGCAGCCTTATTAACCGCGACCCCAGAGGAAGGGTCTGTCCCCGGGGAGATGATGGCGGTTCGCCATGACCGTCGAAAGGCCTTAGGTGATGACGGATGATTTCCCTGACCCCTTCGAGCCGCGGAATGTGGGAAAGCAGATTGTCGGCAATCTGGGGCAGGCGGCTTACCATGTCTTTTTCGGCGGCGCTAAGGTCAGCGCCCTGGTTTATGCGGGTGATGGTTTCTTCTGGAAGAGTTATGCAGCCGAGTTGAGAAAACATGATGGCCATGGAGATATCCCAGGGAAGCTCCTTGCCCTGTGCCTTCATCATTTCTTCCGCCAGCCTGCGTATGCGAAGCGCTCGTCCGAAGGCCGCCGGGCTGGCTAAAGACAGCGCTTCCAACATGGCCTGAACTGAACCATGCAGGGTTTTTTCCAGTAGCTCCTTTTCCGCGGTAATCAGCCGATGCTGCTCCACGGCGGCCTGTAAGGCGGCCAGCAGCTGCTCAGGCG
>Ga0068707_1002363_pt1 | contig 13285 bp, 13 predicted proteins | sample YNPNPMetaG_FD_66600 | JGI IMG/M metagenome (GOLD analysis project Ga0068707, IMG submission 66600) | Anoxygenic and chlorotrophic microbial mat microbial communities from Yellowstone National Park, USA - YNP NP MetaG | ecosystem: Environmental > Aquatic > Thermal springs > Hot (42-90C) >... | reverse complement strand
GGGCCTGGAGGGACTTTCACTCCAAAGCAGAAAAGCCGCAAACTTTCCTGCTTGGTTTTGAACCCTCGACCGTCAGCTTTCTTCCCGGGAGAGGTTAGAAGGCTTGCAGGAAACAACTTGTTTCTTGCTGCGCTGTCCAGACTGCGCTACAGGCCCGTCAATAAAGTTTTTGCTGGCGGTATCATATAAACTTTTTTTAACTCTGCACGCCTTTGGTTGCTCATGATAAAACTTGGGTGCGGGCCGCTGCGGCTATTATTTGACGCGAAAACAATGGTGCTGCGGTTGAACGGCAAAAAACTGGTTCCTTCGTTCACGCGCACAGTCGGGGAAATGAGGAGCGTCATGCTTAGTCCTCACGCCGCCATTCCTGACTCCCGTATTTGTTACTGGGTATACCGCCGCGTTGAACGGCCAACTGACAAAAAATTGTTTAACTCGCGCCACCTGGAATACGATGTCACCGTTCTTGCACCGGCTTTTCTTGGGCCGGAAAGAAACAAGACTCTCGGCCACTACCATTCTCTTGCATCAGACGGCATTGCATACCCGGAAGTCTACGAAGTACTCTTTGGCCAAGCGCACTTTCTCATGCAAAAGCGCGCTGCACACGCTTCAAAGGAAGTAGTTGACGTAAGAGTAGTGGCTGCCAACGAGGGAGACAAAGTAATTATCGAGCCAGGCTACGGACACGTCTCAATTAATGCCTCTCACGAACCCCTCGTGCTAGCAAACCTGTTGTGCACCCTGAACGAAAGCGACTACTCCCCGTACCTGGAAAAACGAGGGGCGGCATACTACGAGTTCGGCTCTGAAAAGTTTTTGCCCAACCCTAACTATCACAAGGTGCCCCCCCTGCAAGTACTTAAAGCTTCTTCACTCAAGCACGCGCCCAAGGTAGGCAAAGAAAACTTGTATGCCGACTTTCTTGCTGGACCACACCGGTACGAATTTCTGCGCAGTCCATCGAGGTACTGGCAAGCATGATCCTATTTTTTCAAGCTAACTTCAAAAAAAAGCAATGAAGGGGGAGGCAAAACGTCCTCCCACCAAAAAAACGCTTAGTCCAAGCCGCTGCCTTCACTGCCAGCGCCGCCCGGAGGCGTTGAAGGCGCCTTCGCTTTGGAAGCAATTATGTCGTCAATGCGGAGAATCATTTCCGACACTTCTGACGCGCTTTGCAGTGCTTGCCTCTTTACTTTAAGTGGCTCGATGACGCCTAATGCCTTCATGTCGCCCATCTTGCCGTGCAGAATGTCTACTCCCCACGCTCGGCCGTCCTTCTTTTCGTGTCGCGTCCGTAGTTCGACCAAAGAATCAATTGAATCCATTCCAGCCGACTCGCTGAGCGTGCGGGGAATAACTTCCAGCGCTTCAGCAAATGCTTGAATGGCGAGTTGCTCGCGGCCTCCTACTTCAACAGCATATTTTTTTAAGCGCGCGGAAAGCTCCATTTCAACACTGCCGCCGCCAGTCACGTACTTTCCTTCTTCGATCGCGCTTGAAGTTGCTCCAACTGCGTCGACAACTGCTCGCTCGGCTTCGTCGACAATGTGGTTGGTGCTTCCGCGCACGAACAAAGTTACGGCTTTTGGCTCCTTGCATTTTTCTACGAAAGTCATTTGCTCTCCGGCAACCTTGCGTTCTTCAACAAGGCCCGCGTACCCCAAGTCTTTTGCAGTCAAGTCGTCAAGAGTGGTTACTACGCGAGCGCCGGTTGCACGCGCGAGCTTTTCCATGTCGCTTTTCTTGACTCTTCTGCAAGCAACAATGCCTTTCTTGGCAAGATAGTGTTGGGCAACGTCGTCAATGCCTTTCTGGCAGAATAAGACGTTTGCGCCTGTTTTCGCCACTTTTTCAACCATTTCCTTAAGCATTTGCTCTTCCTGCTCAAGAAAAGCACTCATTTGCTCTGGCGAAGTAATGTTGATGCGTGCGTCAGTCTCCGTTTTCTCGATTTCGAGTGCGGCGTCAACCAATGCAATTTTGGCGTTGGAAACGCTTTTAGGCATGCCTGGGTGCACTATTTCCTTGTCCACCAGCACGCCGTTTATCAACGCAGTCTGCATGACGTCGCCGCCCTGCTTTTTCTCTATCTTGATGTAGTCTTTGTCAATGACCATCTTGCCGTCTTTTTTCTCTGCAACCTGCGTCACTGCGCTGACGACTAGCTGAGCCAAATAGTCTTTAGCGTTTCCGGTGCCAACGGTCTTGCTTCCCATGCTTATGCTGGCTATTTTTTCAAGCAGTTTCTTGTCTTCAATGGTCACGGGCTCGCCTATTTCGTAAAGCACTTGAACTGCTTTGGCAGCCGCATCCTTGTACCCCTTTATTATCGTTGAAGCGTGTACGTCCTGGTCAAGCAACTCTGTTGCGTTCTTCAACAACTCTCCAGCAATAACTACTGCGGAAGTAGTGCCGTCGCCTACTTCCTGGTCCTGCGTCTTCGCGATTTCCACCATCATTTTTCCGGCGGGGTGCTCCAAATGCATTTCTTCAAGAATAGTTGCTCCATCGTTGGTGATCACGATGTCTCCCAAGTCACTTACGAGCATTTTATCCATTCCACGCGGCCCAAGCGTAGTCTTAACCGCCTGCGCAACAGCGTAAGCAACTGCAATGTTCGTGCGCTGGGCATCGCGACCCAAAATTCGGTTGCTTCCCTCAGGAAGCACTAATACAGGTTGTCCACCAAGCTGTCCTTGCTGCATTTTAATCCACCTCCCTAAAACGCAACGCTAAAAGTTTTCTTTTAGCGTAAAACCAGACAAAAATCGCGTGAATTAATAATGGCGATAGAAAATAAAAAGATTATGGAGTGACAGTGGCGTTCGTGAAGTTCTCCAGAAATCCAAAGTATTCCTCGGACTGCTGTTGAGTCTGGTTAGCCCCGGGAGCCAAGACGTAAGTCTTGATTACCGTGATAACTATTACTACGAAAAGCACTACCGCGCCAGCTAAAAGAATGTATTCTATTGCGCCCTGCGCCTTGTCATCCATGGCAGAATAAGCGCAACTAGTTTAAAAAAGAATTGGAAAAAAACTAGAACCCTTCAGGCGCCGGCGCGCCAGCTGCCTCGCGAATGTTCTTTAGCCTGCGCTGGTATGCCTGCTTGCGGTAAAAAGAAGTAATTTCTTCTTCTTCCGCACGCCACCGAACGGCCATCAAGGCAACAAGCAACGCGATTGCCACCATTGCGAGAATAAACCAAGTGTTGGACGACAACGCTGCCGCAAACAATCCTGTGAAGCCGCTCTTGCGTGGCTGAATGGCTGGCAATTGTTTTTCGTAAATCTTTTGTCCGGCGCTAGTAACCACTAACACGGGCTTCTCGGCTCCCTCGTCAGTGTTCTGGCGCACGTAAAGCGTTAGCGTCTTAGTTTCGCCTGGCGCCAAATCAACTGGCAATGGGCTGAGAACATTCCACTCTCCAGGAACTCCGGCGACAGTTGCAGTTACTTGGCGCAACACGCTGCCGCCATTGTTTTTAACAGTTGCGACGAGGCGCAACAACGAGCCGTTAGCGTCTTGCTGAGGAATGGCTACTGCGGGCGCGTGAGGCACTGGCGCCTGCGGCTCTACTACATTAAAGTAAAAGTGTTTCTGCGCAATCACTTGCTTGTCGTGCAGCACTTGCAAGTACAAGTCATAGTGGCCGACGGCCAAGTCCTTAGAGTGAACGTCGAAATAAAGTTCTCTTGCCTCGCCTCGTTGAAGAGCAAGGTTGTCCTGAGAAAGAAATGGGCGGAGTTCAGGCGTGTCGCCCACTACCTTTAGTTCAAAAGTACCCGCAGCGCCGGCGTTTTGAACGCTGAAGTGAACGCGCCTGAAAAGCGTTGGCTCCATTTTCAGTACTTCGCTACGAGAAGTTATTCTAACGGCGTACTGCGAAGGGTCAAAGTAAGCGTGCCTGCCGTTATAAATATTTTCGTTAGAATAGCCGTGCTCTAAAGAAACACAGTAACGCGCGGGAAAAACTTGCACGTTCACCGTACGCATGCCAGTCTCGCGGCTTCCGTCCTCGGCGGTGAGAACAACGGTTACTGGCACGTCAAAGCTTCCTTCAAGGCAAGGGGACGCGCTCAACTCAAGCGTTATTGCCTTAGTGGCACCAGCCGCAACCTCGCCGTAAGGCGAGTCTACGGCGACAAAAAGAGAGTGGCCCGCGTCTGCTTGCACGGAATAAGCGCGGGCTTCACTCGCCTCGTTTTCAAACCATATTACCACGCGGGCTTCAGTAGTGTCCCGAATGGTCACAGAATCCTGCGAAGATTGAAGGGAAAGCGCGGAAGCCGTGCCTACGAGCGCCAGCATTACCAACGCAATTCCTCCAGCAAACAAAACAAAATCAATTTTATTCAAGGTTCAAACCACCTTACGCCGCAAACCCCTACGGCTTATGTTACTATTTAAGAGTTACTACATTTAAATACTTTTGCATTTGTTACTATTGTTTTGTAATTACATTTATATATGGGGGGAGTTATATTTTTAGTGTCGTCTAAGGCAAAGGAATGATTTTCTTGTCGGAAGCACGCCAAAACAGCAACTTTAAAAATTCGGATTCAGTGACTTCTTTGAACACTATGCCTCAGAACCCCGAAATTATCAACAACCTCCGCAGACTAGGGCTCAACCAATACGAAGCGCGAGCATATTACGCACTCCACGCAACAAGCACGAGCACTGCCGGCGAGCTCAGTGAAAAAGCCGAACTGCCTAGACCAAGAGTGTACGACGTACTAAGCAGCCTCCAGGACAAGGGCTTCGTCGTCCTCCAGCCCGGAAGGCCCGTGCGCTATGCAGCACTGCCTATCACGGAAGCAGTTTTGACGCTGTGCAAGCAGCGCCGCGAAGCAGTAGAACAAGAAATAAGTGCAATCGAAAAAATCGCGGGGGAGCTAGGCACTAAAATGAAGGGCGCACGCATGGCGGAAAAGTTTAAGGCCGACGAAAACGTTTGGACACTTAAAGGCCGGGACGCCATCTACTCCAAGCTAAACTCAATGATTGCCGCGGCGCAGAAACACATAATAATCAGTTCAACTGCCAAGGGGCTCGCGCGCAAAATGAAGGCACACGGCTCTGAACTGGCGGCTGCAAGGCAGCGAGGTGTAGAAGTACGCGTTGTCTCGCCAGTCATCTCACCTGAAGTCAATAAAATTGCTTTTTTCCACAAAAAAGAGCTGCCCACTCGTCTCGCCATCGTAGACGACCAAGCACTCGTCTTCCTAACTGACGACGAAGTTCATCCTGAAGAAGAAGTAGGCGTGTGGGTCAACAGCCCCCACTTGGCTTCTACTTTCAAACAACTTATTCTAGACAAGAAATAAATTTTTCGCTTCAACGCCTAAAAATTTTATTTAAGCTGTTTGCGTGGAAGACTCTGCAACAGACTCGCTGCCAACAGGTTTTTCTGTTGCCCCCGGAACTTCCTGTTTTTCCTCCACGTCAAACACTTCCTGTAACTCCGTCTTATAGATTTCAACGCGGCGCAAGGGCGCAATTTTTTTGAGCGCACCATAAACTTCAGTGCTTGCCTTTCCATACAACACTTCCTGAATGAATTGGCCGAACGGCTGGCGCGCAATTTTTTTCTTTAAAAATTCCACGGCAGTATTGCGCAGCACGCTTTTCTGTGCACTGCTGCAATTATGCGCCGTGACAACGAGAAGCTTTACTTTAAAGTCGACCTTGTCTTTTGAAACGGCGTTGAAAACGGCGTACAACGCATCGCGGTGCGTGCGCACCAGCGTGTGCAAATACTCTCTCGCTATAGAGTGGCCAATAAATTTCGTGAAAGCACTTTTTCCCTTTATTTCAGTGACGCGCAAGCGCACAGACGTATGCATGTGACTAATATCCCGCGTTATTTCCTTCAAAGGAATGTTTATAACGCGGTTAATCAAACGAGTTTCGTCACTCGCGGGGACTTCTGCAACCTTGGCTTCACTTAATACTTTTGGTGCTACTACTGCGTACCAGTTTTTTGTCTTCCACGTGTCAACGACTTTCTTCGCCATTTCACTTCACCAACAGCGCAGCTTCTTCTGGCACGTAAGTCCAATTCTGCGGCAGTTTCTTGCCGCGGTAATAGCGGACTAGCCTCCGAATCTTGCTTTCAACGTGCGCAAGCTTCGTCAAATTACTTTGGTCGCGGGGGTTTGCCTTCAAGTGCTTTCTCATTGCAACAGCCGTGCGAATCAAGTCAATCAAGTCCGCCGGATACTTTGAAGCAAGTTTTTTGTCTGCAAGAATTTGAGAAATGCTTTTTCCAGTAAGCGCTTTCACTGACGGCACGCCATACTGGTCACGCAAAATCCTCCCAATCGCTGCTTCATTCTTTCCTTCCTTTGCGAGTTTTTCAACCAGCGAAAAAACTTCTTCTTTTGACTGCTGAACCCACGCGGGCGCGGTTTTAGACGCCGGCTTATGCGAGGCACTGCGACCTCTTTTCCGCGAATGCATTCTCGCCATTAAAACAACCCCCTCTATCAAACACTTATTTTTACTTCAAGCGCTCCTTCCCTTGAATTAAATGAAACTGTTTTTATTCTGCCAATGCAACGAATTTCTTCTTCGACGTCCGCAAGTTCCTTCAAAACAGTTTCAGGCGCATAAACAAGTGCAGAAGAAAGCTCTTCGTTCAACGCAAGCGCGTTAGACGCCTTGAACTTACGCACTGCAGAAAGCACTTCGTGCAGGCGCGCAACAATTTTTTCCACTCCCTCATTTAAATACTCTTCTTCCGCCTGCGGCCAAGCCAAAGAATGAATGCTTTCTCCCTTTAAGGCAAAGAGTTGCGAATAAATTTCTTCAGTAGTGTAAGGCGCGAAGGGCGCGAGAAGTTTCAACGAACCATCCAACACTTTGCGCAGCGTCCACTGAGCAGCAGCCTTGTCGAAATCGCTTTCGCCGTAAACGCGGTACTTGACGTCCTCCAAGTAATTATCGCACAAGTCATGCCATACAAATGAATGAATTGCGGTAATCGCGGAATAAAAATCGTATTTAGACAAGTCCTCTGAAACTTTTTTCACTAAGCGCGCGTACTTGCTGAGAATCCACTCGTCAGTCAGCCTCAGCCTTTCAGGCTTTCGTCCCTTAAAGCCAGCGCACGCCCTTTCAACAAACCTTGAAGCATTCCACAACTTGTTCAAAAAGCTTTGAGCATACAAAACGTCTTTCCAGTAAAACACGTTGTCCTTGCCAGTCGAGCCACTCAAGGCAGCCCACTGCCGCAACGCGTCAACTGAAGCCCTCGCAATCACGTCTTTGGCTTCCACGTAATTGCCAAGACTCTTGCTCATCTTTTTTCCATCTTCGCCGCAAACCATTCCGTTAACCAGCACTTGCTTGAACGGCGGAATTCCAGTAAGCATGACGCAGCGGTGAATAGTGTAAAACGCCCACGTGCGAATAATGTCGGTTCCCTGCGGCCTGACCGCAGCGGGATAAAGTCGCTTGAAGCTTTTCTCGTCAAAAGGCCAGCCTGCAACGTATAACGGAGTAATTGAAGAGTCAACCCACCCGTCGCAAATGCTTTTTTCTCCAATGAAAGAACCTCCGCACTCGCATTTTTCTTTTGGCGGCTTGTCCTTCGCAGGATCAACTGGAAGAGCTTCTAGCGGGGGAGCAAGAATTTTCCCGCATTTCTCGCAGTACCAGAACGGAATGGGTATGCCGAAAACGCGTTGGCGGGAAATACACCAATCCCATTCCAAGCCGTTGACCCAGTCAACCAGCAGTTGGCGAGCGTGGTCAGGGTACCACTCCATTGAAGACGCGGCCTTCTTGACTTCGTCTTCAAAGCCCTTCAGCTTAATGAACCACTGAAGCGAGTTCAACAATTCTATTGGCTTCTTGCACCGGTCATGCAGTTTGACGGTCTGCAACAACTTTTCCTGTTTTTCCACCAACCCAGCTGCCTGAAGGTCTTCAATTATTTTGAGTTTTGCGGAGTGAACGGGCAAGCCATCGTAAGCGCCGGCGTTTTTCAGCCTTCCCTGTTCATCCATCGCGTCTATTACTGGAAGCTTGTGTCGGTAAGTCCATACAACGTCCGCCTTGTCTCCGAAAGTGCAGACCATTACGACGCCAGTCCCAAATTCTTTGTCGACGTCCGCGTCAGCCATTATGGGAACTTCTTTTCCGAACAGTGGAGTAACCGCTGTTTTTCCAACTAGTTTTTTGTACCTCTCATCCGTCGGATGCACGAAAACAGCGACGCAGGCATGCAGCAGTTCCGGCCTAGTAGTAGCAATTAATAGAATGCCGTCAGGCGTTGCAGCGCACTTGAAGCGCAAGAAATTCAAAGTAGTTTCCCGCTGCGTCTCTTCCGTCTCGGCCTTCGTTATTGCACTCGCGCAAGTAGGACACCAAAGCACGGGATGCTTTGCGTGGTAAACCAATTTTTTTTCAAGCATTTTCACTAAAGAGTATTGGACTGCCTCGTAATACTCTTCATCAATAGTATAGTACTCGTAGTCCCAGTCTATCGAGAACGCCATTTGCTTCATTTGCGCTTTTATGCTGGCAACCATTTCATGCGTCCAGTCCAAGCAGTGCCTGCGAAACTCTTCCCTTGAAAGGCCGCGCCCGTATTTTTTTTCCACCTTTATTTCAGTGGGAAAGCCGTGGCAGTCCCAGCCCTGCGGAAACAATACGTTGTATCCATTCATTCTGTGAAATCGCGCGGCAAAGTCAATGTAACACCAGTTCAGAGTACTGCCCGTGTGAAACTCTCCCGTCGGAAAGGGAGGCGGCGTGTCAATAAAGTAAACAGGCTTCTCTCGGTCCTTGGCATCAAAAGCATACAATTTTGATTTTTCCCACTGCGCCTGCCACTTTGCTTCTAACGCGCGGAAATCGAGTTTTCCAAGCATTCGCTTCCCTCGACGGCTAGCCGCCTTTCACGTACTTGGCGGTCCACTTTTGCCGGCGTGGAGCGCGACCCATTTCGGCGTTCCGGCGGCATTTTCTCGAGCAGTAGTGCAACGCAGTTCCATCGCGTTTAAACAAAGTAAAACCGGTTCCTGTTCTGACCTCTCTGCCGCAATGAATGCATTTAACCATTTAAGCTCACTTTCTCCTAGTCTTTAAAGGCCTGGCCTCGCGCTCGGTTTCCAAAAGCATTATGACGTCGCCCTTGCGAACTGGTCCTTTCACGTTTCTGCGGATGACGCGGCCCGCGTCCTTTCCAGCCAGTATTTTGCACATTACTTGGTTGACTTCGCCGAAAACCCCTGTTTTTCCAACTATTTCCATTATTTCTGCGGGAAACGCTTCCGCTTGCGCAGCTGGGCTGGGTGCTTCCACTGCCTTTACTGGCGCAACTTGTTTTTTTTCTTCAGGCATTCAAATCCCTGCTATGCCTTTTGTCCTTCCTTTTCCTTTTTTGGCTTTGACGCCTTCTTCTTCGGTTTTTCCCCTGTTTTTTCCTCGACTGGCTTTTCCTGCGCGGGCTTTTCTGGCGCGGCGGCTCCTCCAATCTTTGAAAGCACTTCCTTCAAAGCAGCCTCTGCTGTCCCCGCCTTGGTTACAGCAATTGCCGCCGTGCCAACATTCAAGCCAGCTGCCTTGCCGAGAACTGCTTTTTCCGCAACATAAACGAAGGGAATCTTTTTTTCTTCGCACAAGCCAGGCAAGTGCATGACTATTTCTTCAGGGTCAACATCTTCAGCGATTGCAACGAGCTTGGCATCGCCCCTCTCTATCGCTTTAGTCGTTTCATTAGTGCCCTTTCGCACTACGCCAGAATTTCTCGCCATTTCAACTATTTCAAGGACTTTTGACTGCACGTCTGCAGGAGTCGAAAACTTGACGTAAGACTTCGCCATACCAAAAATTCACCTCGTGTCATAGGCTCACAAAAAGGAGCTAAATATATTTCTAGTTCAACTTTAAAAACTTGTTTGACGCTTTAAGCCGAAACATACCTGCGATTGAATGCCTCAAGCTTAGCCTCGTCCAAGTAAGAATCGTTTTTTCCAATGCCTGAACTTATTATGTAGTCGCGGATCGCGCGAGGATCTATGCCCTTGTTGCGCATGCCGCGCAAGGTAGGCGCGCGAGGGTCATCCCATCCCGCAAGCTCGCCACGCGCAATCGCTTCTCTTATCGCAGACTTGTGTTCAAGTCCCCCTCGAACCTTCAGCACGCCCGTCTCAATAGAGTGCGGTTGCGGCCAACCAAAAGCATTGTAAACATAAGCTTGTTTCACTGCGTTCAACTCGTGCTCTTTTCCGCGAATCACTAGGTTAATCTGCATTTCGTGGTCGTCAACTGCCGCAGCAAAATTGTATAAAGGCCATACTCTATACTTTCTTCCCGTCAAAGGATGGTCTGCGTCTATCACGCGAAACATTACCCAGTCGCGAATCGACGAATTGGGGTGGCTCATGGTGGTCTTCATGCGCGCAACTGCCTTTTCTTCAGCGTAAGTGCCGTCAAGCATTTTACGCCACTCGCCCAAGTTTTCTGAAGGACTCCTAAAACGACAAGCACACTCTCTGCCCTCGGCGCGGTTGCGCTGCACTTCATCTTTCGAGCACGTGCAAACGTAAGCCTTTCCCTCGGAAAACAATTGTTCGGCGTACTTGTAGTATAGCTCCATGCGCTCGCTTTGCTTTACGACGCCGTAAATATTGCAGCCTAGCCAGCGCAAGTCTTCCTCAATAAGTTTATAGAAGTCGAGAACAGGTTTTTTCGTGCGAGGATCAGTGTCCTCAAATCTGAGCCAAAACTTGCCACCATATTTTTTGGCGTACTCGTCATTCAAAATAGCTTGCTTTGCGTGGCCAATGTGCGCGTAACCACTAGGATTAGGCGCAATCCTCGTGTTAACTGCCTCGCCTGGCTTAACCCACTCCAAGTCAGGCAAGCCCTCCCTCTGCCTTTTCTCAGGAAACTCGTATTTCGCCACTTCTTCCTCCACTTGGCTGCGAGGAAGCTCGTTTACGATTGCAACAATTTTCTTGACTAACGCCAGAGTCGCCTTCATGTCCTTTTTAGCTTCCGGCGCTTCGGCAACCACTTTAGCCACTACTGCTCCCGCCTCGGCCTTGCCGTAATCAAAAGCGTTTTTCAACGCGTGCTTACGCACTACTTGTTCAAGCATACAAAAGTTTGGGGAAGAAAGGCTATAAATTAGTGGAGGACTTAACGCCTTCCTGCACTTGAATGCGGCGAATCGCCTTATGCAGCTTGTCATAAGCAATTGCAGCGTCAGCGTCATGCAAGAAAAAACTGATTATGCGGTAAGTAGAAAAGCATCCTAGAACAGTAATTCCGTGAGAAGCGAGTTGTTCAGTCAAAAAATTAAGCAGTCCAGGCGTTTCCAGTGCGCCCGGATCATAGAATACAGTCAACACGGTAACGTCGTCAACGCGTGAAAGCACGTCTTCAGGCCCAACGAATGCCAGAATTCTATTCAAGAACGAGAGATTGCCTGCAACCGTAATTTCGTCGCTCCTCAACAACAAATACATTTTCTCGCCAACCGCCCACTTAACGGTTTTCTCGAGCTCAAGCAACTCCTCGTACAAACGCGGCGCTGGCTTCAAGTGAAGCAAAAAAAATCCAGCACGAAGAATGAGCTTACAGCCCGCCGCATACGCCAGCGCCTGCTTTTGCTCGCGCCACGAAATGTTTTTGTAGCTCCGGCGAATAGCCATTATTACTGCATCAATTGAGACCTGCGACCCAGTCTTACGTTCTACGTCGGCGTGAATCAAACGCGCCAAAGCCGACAAGTTCACTAAATCATACTTAAAAGGAAGCCCCAAAAACTGCATTTCCCCAAGAATCTCTTCAACGGCATCAGAAACAGAAACTCCTCCCACGACAAACCACCCTCTGCAAAAGAAAAATGCCTACAGCTTACGATCCAAAAAAATAAAAAGCTTTATATAACAAACAAATTGTAGAAATAAATACAATTTTTTGTAAAAAAAACAACGTGTTTTAAAAAATTTTTAATAACAAGTTGTTTTTACAACTAATTCGTTGGTAAACAAAATGTTTTTATAGTTGGAGCGCTAATGAAAGTGAAAAGGAGGCAAGAAAACACAGTGATGTTGTTGGGCTTTGGCCCGACGGTGGGTTGAAAGAGGATTTGCGGCGAACCCCAAGGAGGTAATCCTAAATTGCCAAAACCTCTTTCTCCCTTACACTAACTGCAGCAACTCGCCTCACCGAGGAGGTGAAGCGCGTTGTATGGGGTTGAAAGGGTTGAAGAAGAGGGATTTAGCCTCAGCGCCCTCCTCTCAACGCCGGTCTTGCTTGGCGCAATCGGCGCGTTTGAATTAGTGGCCGTGTCAAACGCTGGCGCAGCAATAGTGTTTTTTGGCCTGGCCGGCCTGGCTGCCTTTTGGCCAAAAACAAGTGGCGAGGTAATAGAAGGAAGCCACAGGCCAGACTACGGCTTCTAAAAAAACGCTAGAGAGGCATAATCGACTACCGCCAGTTCTCCCGTCGCAGGCCCAGAATTACTGAAGTGCAAAAGCCTTGCTTTCTTCGCGCCACGCAGCCTAGCGAATTCTATTGCGGTCGCGATGGCTGCCGGACCACACGCGCTGACCCTCCGCTCTGCAACCCTCCGCAAAAACTTTTTTGGATCAAGCTCCAGCGCGGCTTCTAAGACATAGTCGTCTTTTTCTCGTGCTTGACGAGCTGGCTCGTAGTGCGTCAAGTCACTGCTTGCAACAACGAAAACAAAGCGCTTGCGTGCAGCAAAAGCAATTGCTTCAGCCAAGTCTTTTGACACTTCAACGTCTTGGCGCAGCAACGCAATTGCAGCGAACTCAAACTCGTTGCCGAAAAAGTATTGCAGAAAAGGAATTTGCACTTCAGCCGCATGCTCTTGGCCGTGCGCTGACTCGTCAGCCAACGCAAACCGCGATTTTTCAAGAATGGCTGCCGCGACCTCTTCAGAACACGCGGCTTGGCCCAACGGCGTCAACCAGTCTTCAGTGCTTACCGCAACCTCTGCGCCGTAACCAGAGTGGTTGGGACAAACGATGACGAAGACCGGCTTCTCGGCTTCATCGTACTCGCAAGCTTGTTTTAACGCCTTGAAGGAATGCATTGCAGTAAAACCAGAGTAAGCCCACCCGGCGTGCGGAACCACGCAGGAAACAATTTTTTCTCGAAAGTCAAGCTTGCAACGACGGTCGAAGTCAGAAAGCATTCGCTCGCACTCCTTGCTCGTCGCCGGATAGAACGCGCCTGCTACTGCGGGGCCTCGCATGAAAGTGGCTTAGTAAAAAGAAGTAAAAAAAGTTT
>Ga0068707_1002349_pt1 | contig 13332 bp, 10 predicted proteins | sample YNPNPMetaG_FD_66600 | JGI IMG/M metagenome (GOLD analysis project Ga0068707, IMG submission 66600) | Anoxygenic and chlorotrophic microbial mat microbial communities from Yellowstone National Park, USA - YNP NP MetaG | ecosystem: Environmental > Aquatic > Thermal springs > Hot (42-90C) >... | reverse complement strand
AGGAGCCGACTCCGATGAAGCCGGGATACGATACCACCGACTGTTTTGTAGTGCACGGGAAACTGGCGCTCCCCTATACGTATTTTGCAGGACGCGTGGGCAGCACGTTCCTGACCACCATCAGGGACAAGAAAAAGATCATGGGTGTCAGGTGCAGGGCGTGCGCAAAGGTATATGTGCCGCCACGTCAGGTCTGCGATGTCTGTCTTGAGGACATAAGAGACAATTGGGTCGGTGTCGAGACTACAGGGACGATTGTGAATTACACGGTGGTGCGCTACTCCGACAAGCACCTCCCCAAGCAGCCTCCCTATGTGTTGGCATTGATCAGGCTGGACGGCGCAGACACGCCGTTGGCGCACATTGTCCAGGGGATCGATATAGACAAGGTGACGATCGGCACGAGGGTGCGGGCGGTCTTTGCCAAGGAGACCACACACACGATACTCGATATAGATCACTTCGAACCGGCCGCCTGACTCGAGGCGAGCCATGTTCCACGCTCCGACACGGTTTTTTTAGACTCCCCCGGGAGGCAACGTTCCTGACGCCCCTCTCTCCAGCCTCTCGGGGGAGCATTTGATTGCCGCACCGGCTCTTGGGATGCCCAGCGCCCAGGTCGTGGGAAGGCCACCGTTTTCCCTGCCCGGCCCGCGGGCCTTCCCGACCGCCACGACTTCATTCCGAACCTCACGTGGTCATCCCGGTCCTTATTTTGTCATCCCGGGCCTTTTTCCCCGTCATCACGCTCCCTTTTCTTTTCGTCTTCCCCGCGGCTTCCCCGCCGTCCTTCTCGTCATCCCCGCCGAAGAGCGGGGATCCAGCCCTGGCACCAAAGCGCTTTTACTTTGCCCCGAGGCCAGGAGGCTCACAGGTCTGCTACGCCCTGGATCCTGCATCCAGTGCGGGATGCCGGGGGTGGCTCTGGTCTTGCCGCACCCTGGATCCCCGCTTTCGCAGGAAAGACGGGGAGGGTCTTGCCGAAACGGCCTCCTATGCGTCGGCTTCGAGCGAGGCACCCTTTGGGATGAGGTAGACAACAGGGGAAATCAACAGGGTAAGGACCCCAGAGGCAAGGAGCGGGACGGCATATCCGTAGTGCTGGCCCAGAGGCCCATAGAGTATGCTGCCTACAACACTGCCGGCCGAAACGATGAGAAAGACAAGGCCGTAGTTGCCGCCCATCCGATCGAAATGGAAGTACTTGGCCATACCCACATAGACGACGATGGTCAGGGCACCGTCTCCAACTCCATGGACAAGGCGGGCAACAAACGACAGGGACACGTGCGGGACGCACATAGCCACCTGTCCGGCTCCGGAGAGAACGAGCCCTGCAACCGCCATTGCCCGAAGCGATCTTCCCTCGTCCGAGGCCCGGCCGCACCACCACACAGCAGCGCCGAGTGGGATGAACTCCGCCCCCATGTAGAGCCCCATCTGCCATAGACTCAGCCCCAAGGTATCCTGAAGGAACAGGGCATAACTCGTCTGCTCTGCGCCCCAATGGGTGGAAAAGAGAAACAGCCACGCCATGAAAAGGACTACCTTGAGCCTCAAGAAATCCGCTCTGTATTCGGCAAGATGCAGGCGGATCGTACGCGTCGAAGGAAGCCCCAGGGCTCCGAGCAGCATCGCCGCACTCGCAAGGGAGAGCGCGATCAGCGTGCTGGCAAAGGCGACACGATAGAGCAGATACCCGCCTGCGGCAGTGCCCACTGCGATCCCGGCCATCCGCACTGCCTGGTAGAGTCCCATGCGCTCTCCGGTCTCGTCTCCGTGGTCTGTCTTGAGATAAAGGGTATCGAGGGAGATGCGAATACCGTTGATCGCGATCCCGAAAACGACGAACACTGCCACACAAGCACCGAAGCCCTCGACGCGGGCCATCCCGAAGGCTGACAGTGCCAGCATAAGGAACAGCACTACCAGGATGCGCTTCGGGGTGAGACGGTCTGCGCCCAGACCGACAGGGACGGCTGCGACAAGAGCTGTGAGCGCCAGCGCGCCGAAGAGGACCCCGATCTGGGCACCGGAATAGCCGAGGGTGTCGCGAAAATAGATCGGGAGGAAAAAATTCGTGAATGCCGTTACAAAGGAAAACACGCACATAAGGGCCGAAGGGAGGATCCGGTGCGTGAGGTCGGATGGTCGCTCGGGGATCGTGTTCATGGCTGCCCACTCTTCGATGGTCAAACCCCCTTCTGCGCTCCCCGTCGACCCTTCTCCGCGGCACCATCGCCGGTTACCTTCGAAAAAGGCACCGAGCCGTCACGCGCCGCACGCGCCATCCCCCGCTAACCTCCCCGATCCCTCCCTCGGGACCGACTAAGCCCTCAGAGGTCGGAGATGGAGAGGGCCGCCTCCTTCAGGAGGGCGTTTGCAGCGTCGAGCCGCTCGCGACTCGCCAGGACACACACGCACGCGTTCCGAGACGAAGGCGCCACGATCTCTCGGGCTACTCTCCGGATGTCGTCTCCTCGGAGCGAAAGAAGCCGCTTCCTGAACTCGGAGCGGAATCGAGGTGTCTCCCGCCTGAGATATCGCCTCAAGGCCACACCCACCGCCTGGGGCGGTCTGATCGGCGGATCCAGGACCTTGATCGTCCCGATGATCGCTTGTTCCACCGCTGCCTCGGACAGATCCATCTCCTCGGCGGCATGTTGCACCACCTTCTCGAAGGTCTCGAGTGTCTCCTTGATGCAGGGGTCCCTGTAACTCGTCAGAGAAAGAACCCCGGTGGGCCAATGGTACTCCGCCCTCGCGCCGTAGGCCCCACGCCTGACGCGTATCTCGTCCCAGAGATATCCGAAGCTCAAAGAGACGCTCAGCAGCAGCACTGCAGGGGCTGCCGTATGAGCCGCGGCAACGGCAGGCACCACCGTGGCGGCAAACGAAACCTCCGTGGCAGCGGCGACCCCTTCGCGTCGCGGGCGCGCCCCGGCGTCGACCTCGAGAGCCTCTGTCGGCTCTGGCTCGGAACGCCCCCCCGCCATGCCCCTGAGAAGCTTCTCCATCCACCCCTCGACCACACCACGTCCCCGCTCCCCTGTGAGGCAACTTACCGTCACCCTCTCCCTCGCTGCAAGAAACTCGCCAATCCGCTCCAGCCGCCGCACTATGCCCTCGTGGTCTCTATCGAAGATGCGCGCGAGCCTGTCGTACGTGCGCACTTGGGTGATGCCTGCGACGCGCTCGGCGAACGCGCAGTTGGCGTTGAGATGCCGGGCAGCGTAGAGTGCGGCATACGCGTTGCCTCGAGGAACTATGTCGCTCGCACGGTGCATCCTCCCCTGGAGGATCACGTCCTCGAGTCTGTCCCGGTCCGAAAGATCCAGGGCGAGCAGCCTGTCGGAGACCACGCCCAGCATGTCCGGCAGTTTTGGATCCAGCGAGTTTGCCGTCACCACAAGATAGGGCTCGAATGCCCGGCAGTCTTCGACAGTACCCCCCCACGCGATGCTGGTGTCCACGCCCCCGCTTGCCAACGCCTCGCGCTCTGCCATCTCCTCGTAGCTCAGCCCTGCAGCCCCCATCTTGCGGAGGGCGTCGGCAAAAAGAGGCAGGTAATCGACGAGGTCGTCGTCGATACCCCGCAGATCGAAAGCAACAGCAATGTAACTGACCCCGTTGGAAAACATGTCGGTCCAAAGCAGGGGACGGCCGCAGACCTCCTCGGCCGTGGTGGCAAGCTCGGCAGGCTCCTGGTCCACATCCTCGAGCGAGAGCCTGGGCAGCGAGGCACGCGCTTCCGGCGGGTTGGGCGCGCACTGAATTGCGGCGATCTCCCTGGCCTCCTCGAGGAGGGCCTCTCGTTGGCCGGGGCCGAGCGAGGCCTTCCTCACCTCGAGTTCCCTCCGGAGCGCCCGCTCTTTCTCGAGGAGATACTCCTTGTCGGGGACGAAGGTAAGAACGGTGTAATGGGGATTCTGTACGATCATCTCGTCCAGGGCGCGCTCGAAAAACATCGGGTCCGCCTCGTATCGCGTGCGAAGCTCGGCGAGTTGCTCGCTGAGCCGAATGGCGAGGACCGGATCCATACCGTAGAGCCACCCTGAGTAGGCCCGCTGCATCAGCTGAAGGGGGTACATGGGCCGTATCTCTCTGCAGGAGAGTTCGAGCCTGTGGAAGGCTGCCTCGAGTTTCCTCCTCTCTAGCCCCTTGCGCACCACCTCGCCGCACGTGGCCCGTACCAGATCGGCAATGGCATCCGTATGCTCGGGCTCAGTCCCCTTGAGCCCCACAGTGAAAAAGGCGTCCCTCTGGTCGCTCGAATACCCCGACTCGGTCAATTCCTCTCCCAGCCCGCTGTCGATGAGGGCCTTGCGCAACGGGGATGCAGCATTGTCGAGGAGATAGGAGTCGAGCACGTGCATACAGAGGGACCGAAGCTGGTCAGTTACCTGGTTGGTGAAGAAGGCCAGTACCACCGCCGCCTTCCTTGCAGGCTCCTGCGACCGGCCGAGAGGGTACACTACCGTCTTGCGCCGAGGTTCCCCCCACTTGGGTTGCTCTTTGATCGAGGTGTCGATAGCGATGCGGCCGTACCCTGACAAATAGTTCCGATCGAGGAACTCGAGATGCCTCTCGGTCGGGATGTGGCCGTAGAGGAAGATCCTGCTGTTCGCCGGATGGTAGTAAGTCCTGTGAAACTCCACGAACCTCTCGTAGGTCAAAGAGGGCAAGACCTCAGGGTCCCCACCGGAGTCCAGCCCGTAGGCATTGTCCGGGAAGAGGCTCATCCGCACGTGCCTCTGGATCAGGGTATCGAGGTCCGAGTACGCCCCTTTCATCTCGTTGTAGACGATCCCTTTTATGACCAGGGGACTGTCCGGATCCTCGGGGTCGGCGAACTCGAGGTGATACCCTTCCTGCATAAAATGGATCTTGCTCAGCAACGGGTTGAACACGGCATCGCAGTACACATCGGCGATGTTGAAAAAGTCCTTTTCGTTCATGCTGGCGCAGGGGTAGACGGTCTTGTCAGGGTATGTCATGGCGTTGAGAAACGTCGCCAGGCTTGTCTTGAGAAGCTCGACAAAAGGGTCCTTCACAGGGTATTTCCTCGAGCCGCACAACACTGTGTGCTCCAGAATGTGCGGGAGGCCTGTGTTGTCCGGAGGCGGCGTCGCCAACGCTATGGCGAAGAGGTTCTCCCGATCCTCGCCGTGGAGATGAAGAACGCGGGCCCCGCTCTTCTCGTGCGAAAGCTCGTATGCGACAAGCTGGAGATCTCCTAGGGGGGTGACCTGGGAGACTGAAAAGCCATGCACCCGGTCTCCCTTCTCGAGCATACGCTGCGGTAGTGCGGACATCATGGGCTATCCCCCACCAAAGAGTGCCTCTCGGCTCATGCGAGGGCGGACGCCCTCTTTTCGCCCTGGCTCATTCCGGCTCTCGAGCGCCGAATGAAACAGCATAGACCAAACCGCCCACGAAAAAAAGCAGATGCATCATGCCCGACGGGCGCGCCGATACTGTGACCTCACGGGCCTTTTCCACTGTACTCTTGGCTCGCTTGACCCGACATGGCGAATTTGTTAAGGGGATCTTGTTCGCGAGCCCTCGGTTGTCTCTCCCCGATAGGGGGCGTGTCCCGAAGAAAGCGAAGGGGGAGCACATGAAACGGTTTCTCCTGCCTGCGAACCTCCTTGCGTGCCTCGCTCTTGCCCTGGCCCCGGCGCTTTTTTCAGGGTGCGGCTCTGAAACCGCACCCACACAGGATGCCGAGGGCCCCTTTGTCTACCCTGAGGACGACTGGCTCGAGGCTGCACCAGAGGACCTCGGCATGGACAGGACGCGCCTCCAGGAGCTCCAGTACCTTTTCGAGGCGTATACGCCTACATCTCTTTTGGTCACGCGCAAGGGATACGTCGTCTGGGAGCGGTACTACCGGGGGTATTCGAGGGAGACCACCTTCGAGATCTTTTCTGCGACCAAGAGCTTTTCTTCGGCGCTCGCAGGGATTGCGGTCGGTGACGGGCTGCTCCGGCCGGATCAGCCTGCTGCTGATTTTATCGACCAATGGCGGCCGCCTGACCCGAGGTCCGCAGTCAGAATACGCGACATCCTCACCATGACCTCAGGGCTTCACTGGTATTGGTCGGAGTACGCCCACATAGGGCTGAGCTTCCTCCCCTCTCCTTTTGGCGAGGATCTCCTGGCGTACAGCCTCTCCCTGCCTCTCGAGCGGCCCCCGGGCACTCACTGGACCTACAACAACACCGCGCTCATGACCCTGGGGTGGATCATCCACCGGGCGACGGGTATGGACATAAAGTCCTTTGCCGACCAGAGGCTCTTCGGCCCCATCGGTATGAGGTCCGTATCGTGGCTCACCGACGGCTATGGAAATACCTACACCTTCATGGGGATACACGCGACCGCGCGAGACCTCGCACGATTCGGATATCTCTACCTGCGCCGCGGGCGCTGGCAGGGCCGCCAGATCGTCCCTGAAGAGTGGGTGGTGCAGACCACGAGGACGTACAATGCAGACCTCAATCCCGCGTATGGCTACCTTTGGTGGGTAAACGGCTACTCGAGCGACTGGCAGCCCATGGAAGGGGAGCCCCCCATTCATCTCCCCAAGAAGGGGTATTTCTTCGGTTACAAAGCCCCGCACGACCCCTATCCCGCATACGCTGCCATGGGCGCGTTCGGCCAGATGATCGCAGTCGTCCCCGGACTCGACCTGGTCATGGTGAGGACAGGCGGAAGCGAATTCTACGACTGCCGGGACGTCTTCGATCTGCTCTGCGGGTCGGTAATCCGCTAGCCACCGCCAGCCCTGGTATAGAGTATCACTTGGACACCCGGCAGCTCGGCGCTCTCCTCGACCCTGAAGTGAGCGTCGAGATAGCCCTTGAGAAGACCGGTGGGGTCTGTCTCCCACTGCCTGCTCTGGACGTACCAGACCCTTGGAGCATCCCCGATATCTCGGGCGGCAAGATCCCTGACATTCTCCTCGTCAGCCATGGTGTCGAATGGGAAGGTCACCAGGCGGCACCCGCCTCTGTAGTAGTAGGAAAACGCGTGGCGCATGAAGTACGAGGAGACCCCGGCGATCACATCGTTCTTTTGCTCCCTCTTGGCGATCATGGCCGCTGCACCCCGGGCATCCTCCCGCCAGTAGGCAGGGTCGAAAAAATACTGCCGGTCGCTCCAAAGACACAGAGCGAGAAGCCCCGCTAAGAGCGCCCCTCGCAGCCATGGGGCCCGGAGCGCCGCGACCCCTGCGGCCAGGATCATCACGTACGCAGGCAACACCACGATCGCAAACCGAACGTGCACGATCGTCCCCACCTTGAGCGATGCCAGAAGCGAAAGGCCGAGCGGAAGGAGTATCCAGGAGGCCAAAAAGAGAGCTGCCCTCCGCGGGCGCATACGCACAAGGCCGCTCAAGAACGCGAGCGAGAAGGCAACCGCTGTCAGGCCCAGGGCGGGCAGGTGACTCCTTATGAGCACTGCTGCGGGGACTGTGTGAAGATCTGCCAGGGAGGGGCCAAAGGAAAATCCGACGCTGAATGCATAGAAGAAATACGGTATGGCCAGAGGCTGAAAGGGCCTGCGAAGGACGCCGGGCAGGGCCCCCTGGACCATTCTGGTCGTGGGGAGGAAGTGAAAGACCCATAACGGCAGGACGACGGCGGCGAAAAGAAATCCTTGGGCGAGCAGCCAGTTTCTCGTCCGGACCGCGCGGCGGCCAGGACCGAAAAAGAACCAAACGTTCTCGAGAACGAGGACATAGGCGACACTGTAGTGGGTTGCAATGCCCAAGGAGGTGCTTGCGAGGTAAAGGACCCATGGCCTTGCACCGCGATTGCCGTCCCCGCCCCCTCGCATAATTTCGAGAAAGCCGTAAACCGAGAGCAACCCCAAAAGCATCGTCAGGCTGTAGGGCTTTGCCTCCTGCGAGTAATAGATGTGGAGCGGGGCGACCGCCGTGATTACAGCGGCATACCACGAGGCGGCTCGTCCTTCACTGCCTCCGCAGCCTGAGCCTCCCGGGTGTCTCGTAGTCGGTGAAGCCTCCTCGAGAAGGGACCGTGCGGCGAGAAAGGTAAGCGGGACACACAAGGCGCCTGCCACGGTCGAAGGGAGCCTCACCCAAAAATCGGAGTGGCCGAGCATAAGCCAGTAGTGCAGAAAGGTATGGTGAAGCGGGGGTGTGTAGGACGAAAGCAGGAATGTCTTGCCGAGGTCCCACGCTGCCCGTGAGACAGTGACGCACTCATCGATCCAGAGGCTCTGGCCGTCGAGGCGAAAAAGCCTGATGAGCAAGGCACCGAGGGTGAGCAGGAAGAGGGGAAGGACATCCCCCGCAGCGGCACCAGGGGCGGGTCGTTTGTGCACTACCCCATTCATGAAGGACCTTAATCGTCCCTTCCCGGGTGATCCTTGGGTCCCTAGGCACCGACCCAGCAGTACAGGCAAAGTTCGTCTTTTGGCAACCCTATGGCCTGGACCATATCGTCGAGTCGCTGGTAGCGCAACGTGGTCACGTTCAAATCCTTTCTGACCCACTCGACCATCTCAGCGTACTTCCTGCTCGACTCGTCCAGGTACTCTGAGATATCCTCAGGATCCCTCCCCTCGAGCGCGGCAATGGCCCGTCGGCCCGCCAGTTCGTGGATGTGGCGTGTGGAGATCAGGTAAGGGCAGGGGAACATCAGCGGCGGGCAGGCAGGTCTTACGTGGATCTCCCGGGCACCGTTGTCCCAGAGCTTCTGGATCGTCAGGTTCTTGAGCTGCGTGCCTCGGACGATCGAGTCCTCGCAGAGAACGATCCGCTTGTTTTCGATAGTGTCCTTTATGGGGATGAGCTTCATCTCGGCCACGAGGTCGCGGATCTCCTGCGACGGCGGGGTGTAACTGCGGCCGTATCCGGGCGTGTACTTGACCAAAGGCCGCCTGAAAGGGATCTTCGCCTCAATAGCGTACCCTATCGCGTGACCTGTCCCTGAATCGGGGACGCCTGCGACAAAGTCCGCTTCAACACAATCGTTTTTCGCAAGGAGCCTTCCGCACCGCTCCCTGACCGCCTCCACGGAGATGCCTTCGTACGAAGAAGCAGGGTAGCCTATGTAGATCCAGAGAAAGGCGCAGATCTTCTTTTTCCCCCGGCTGCCCTGCCGCACATTCTTGATCATCTCCCTGTCAATGAAGATGATCTCCCCAGGTTCCAGGTCCCGCTCGACCTGGAACCCAAGGTTGGTAAAACTGCAGCTCTCCGAGGCGACCGCCCACTCCCCGCCCCTTCGGCCGAGAACGAGCGGCGATCTTCCGTGGAAGTCGCGGGCCGCATAGATCCCCTCCTTGGTCAGCAGGAGCAGAGAGCAGGAGCCCTTGATGGCGGCAAACACCTTTGAGATGCCATCGACCGGGCCTTTGCCCTGGGCAACGATCCTGGCGACGATCTCCGTACGGTTTATCTCCCCCTTGGCGATCTCGGAAAAGGCCACCCCCTGGGCATGGAGGTCCTTGACAAGGTCCCGGGCATTCTCGAGGCGGCCGGTGGTCGCCAGGGCGAACTCGCCGAAGTGAGCGGAAATGACGATGGGCTGGGGGTCCCTATCGCTTATCACTCCGATGCCCATCTGACCGGTCAGACCTTTGTACTCCTCAGCGAACTTGGATTTGAACTGGGCCTGGCTGATATCGTGAATCCTTCGCTGGATCATCGTGCCCATGACAGCCAACCCGGCCATCTCGGTCCCCATGTGGGAGTGATAATCGGTCCCGTAAAAAAGGGTATCGCTGCAGTTGCTTCTGGCCACTATCCCGAAGAGCCCGCTCATCCTCGGCCTATCCTCCTTCTCGACTGCACGCACTGTTTGCTGATACGAGGGAGATGACGGTACGACCCGATGCTATCCCACCTGTTCGCAGTGGTCAACAGCCGGCAGCAGCCGCCACCACCGGCTCGTGGAGCGCCCAGGGCCCATCCACGTTTATTTGTTGCACTACTTCCTATATAATGCCTCTGCGTTCCGGTTTACATAACGGGCCACGAGAGGAATGGAGACGCCATGTTCGACACCCTTTCGGACAAACTCTCCAGTATCTTCAAGAAACTCAAGGGCCACGGGAAACTCAACGAGAAAAACATCCAGGATGCCCTCAGAGAAGTGAGGATGGCCCTGCTCGAGGCTGATGTAAACTACAAGGTTGTAAAAGAGTTTACAGAGATGGTAAAGGCACGAGCCTTGGGAACAGAGGTGATGGAGAGCCTCACCCCGGGCCAACAGTTCATCAAGATCGTAAACGAGGAACTGACCAAGCTCATGGGTGGCCACAATGCCGCCTTGGCCCTCGACGACCAGAGGCCGGCGAGCGTTCTCCTTGTCGGTCTTCACGGCTGCGGGAAAACGACCACCGCGGCCAAGCTGGCACTGCTCTTGCGCAAGAAAAAGCGTACGCCTCTTCTCGTGCCGGCAGATGTCTACAGGCCTGCCGCCATCGAACAACTCACCACGCTCGGCTCGCAGATAGGGATACCCGTGTTCCCCTCGTCCACGGACCAGGACCCTGTGCAGATATGCGCCCGTGCCCGGACTGAGGCACAAAGCCAAGGATGCGACACGCTGATAATCGACACGGCGGGCAGGCTCCACATCGACGAAGAACTCATGGAGGAGCTTGCCCGAATCAAGAACGAGGTACGGCCTTCTGAAATCCTGCTCGTGGCCGACGCCATGACCGGCCAGGACGCTGTTACCATTGCGTCTCGGTTCAACGAGGTACTCGACATCACGGGGATCATATTGACTAAGATGGACGGCGATGCGCGCGGCGGTGCTGCCCTCTCGGTCAAAGCCGTCACGGGCAAGCCGATCAAGTTCGTCGGCGTGGGCGAGAAAACAGACGCCCTCGAGCCCTTCCACCCCGACAGGATGGCCTCAAGGATCCTCGGGATGGGAGATGTCCTCTCCTTGATCGAAAAGGCCGAGGCCGCTCTGGACGAAAAGAAGGCCAGGGAGCTCGAGGAAAAGCTCCGCAAGGATGCCTTCACGCTAGAGGACTTTCGGGACCAGCTCCAGCAGCTCCGAAAAATGGGCTCGCTGGATCAGCTGCTCTCTATGATCCCGGGCATGCAAAAATTGAAGAAGCTGCCCGGCATGGAACCCGACGAAAAGGAACTCGTCAAGATCGAGGCCATCATCAACTCCATGACCAAGGAAGAGCGCAGGGACCACACGATCATCAATGGCAGCCGCAGAAAGCGCATCGCACGGGGAAGCGGGACCAGGGTTCAAGACGTGAACAATCTGCTGAAACAGTATGTCCAGGCACGGACCATGATGAAGAGAATCCAGAAGATGGGGCCTAGGGGGATGGCCAAGCTGTTCCTTCAATAGGCCACGCGGGAAAGGCCCCCACCATCGAAAGACCCAAGGAGGACCCTCTAATGGCAGTCAAGATTCGGCTCCAGCGCCGTGGCGCAAAGAAGCATCCTTACTATGCCATAGTCGTCGCACACGACCACACACCAAGGGACGGCAAGTTCATCGACAGGATAGGAAGCTACGACCCCGGCAAGGATCCGCCTTTTGTCCAGATCGAGTGCGAAAAGTACGAGGCGTGGCTCAGGAAAGGGGCACGACCCACAGAGGCTGTCTCCAGGATCGTAAAGAAAGTGCCGGCAGCGTCTTGAAGGAGAGAGGGCCTGAGTTGGTACCTTTTGAGACCTGCTTCCCCTGAGAAAGCGATGTGGCACACCTCGGCACTGGGGATCGGATCGCGCGGATGAGTGGTGGCTCGAGACAACGACAAGGAGAGAGGGAGTATGTCAGCGCAAGAATCATTGGACAGTATGAAGAACCTGATCGAGTACATTGCAAAGGCCCTCGTGGACAATCCTGACCAGGTCAAGGTTTCCGAGGTCGAGGGGGAGAGGACCTCTGTCATCGAGCTGAGCGTTGCAAAGGAGGATTTGGGCAAGGTGATCGGCAAACAGGGAAGGACCGCCCGGGCAATCCGAACCATACTGAGTGCAGCCTCGACAAAGATACGAAAACGATCGGTACTCGAGATTATTGAGTAGCTCTCCTCCAAGCACGAGAAGCGGAAGCGGTATCCCAACCCCCGGCAAAAGGAACGCCACCTCTTTCTGGACCCAACCACTGGAGCCGCGCCATGCCATAGGGTCGAGGGCTCCAAGAGAAGCGCCCTGGCGCGGTGGCGCACCCCGTGCAGAACGCACTGCGACAGGGCCAGCAGCGGGGGTGAAAAAGGGGAATCATACCCGAGTGCGTGGTGCCGGTCTCCTGTCCCTTTGCCGACATGCCTGACAGGTGCAAGGGGCGATGCGAGGGGTGACCCGACCCCGCGGCAACCGGCATGAAGGCCCTGCGGTGCGCCCCGGCGCCTCGGGGCAGCTCTCGAGACAAGCCATGGTGAATACGGTGAGGGACGACAGACGTGTCGAGATCGGAAGGATCGTGGCCCCCTGCGGCCTCAAGGGCGCGGTAAAGGTCCTCGCCTACGAGGAGGATTGCGTGACTGTTTTCAGAAAAGGGGGCCGATTCTATCTCGAGACAAAGGGCCCGGCAGCGGCAGAGCCACTCCAGGTCGAGAGCGCCCGAACTCACAAGAGGTCTGCGGTGGTCAAGTTCTGCACCATCGATACGATCGAGGCCGTCAAGGCCCTCGTAGGCAAGCGACTCTTTATCGAGGCCAGGGATCTTCCCCGACTCGGGCCGGGCGAATACTATTGGTATCAACTGATCGGCTTGGAGGTGGTGACTGTGACTGGCAGAAGACTCGGCACCCTCCGCCGGATCTTCCCGACCGGCAGCAATGACGTCTATGTGGTGGCCGACGGCCAACGGGAGGTGCTCGTCCCTGCGCTGCGAGACGTCATACAGGAGGTGAATCTCCTCGCAGGCACCATGATCGTACGACCTATGGAAGGGTTGATCGAGGGATGATTCGTTTCGACGTGCTCACCCTGTTCCCGGAGATGTTCGAGTCCTTTCTCAAGACCAGCATCATCGGCAGGGCCGTCTCGAGCGGCCTTCTCGAGATACGCCTCCACAACATAAGGGACTACGCCTCCGGCCGACACAAGGTGACGGACGACGTGCCGTATGGGGGTGGAAGCGGTATGGTCATGAAGCCCGAGCCTCTGGTCAGGGCCGTCCAGGCACTCGAGCCCTGCCGGGAGGCCGGCGAATCCGTGATCCTGCTCAGCCCTCAGGGGACGCCGTTCCGGCACGAGCGGGCACAGTATTTCGCCACGTTGAGGCGCCTCATCCTTGTCTGCGGCCGCTACGAAGGCGTAGACGAAAGGGTCAAAGAGCTCGCAATAGATGAAGAAGTCTCGATCGG
>Ga0068707_1002347_pt1 | contig 13337 bp, 10 predicted proteins | sample YNPNPMetaG_FD_66600 | JGI IMG/M metagenome (GOLD analysis project Ga0068707, IMG submission 66600) | Anoxygenic and chlorotrophic microbial mat microbial communities from Yellowstone National Park, USA - YNP NP MetaG | ecosystem: Environmental > Aquatic > Thermal springs > Hot (42-90C) >... | reverse complement strand
CCAGCCGAACCACCCGAACCCGGTCGCTCCATTCCCGCGCAAAGGTTTCCGCAACAGCCGAGGTATCATCCTCACTGCCGTCATCCACGACAATGATTTCCCACGACCACGGCTGCCCGACCAGATACGCTGTAAACTGCTCCAGCGTCGTGCCGATACGAACCGCCTCGTTATAAGCAGGGATAATCATCGACAGGTGCATGGCACTCCCATCCGGGCGCCGGGATAAATCCGATTCGAACGTCTGTCCCGGATCATTTCGCGGGAACGTACCAGATATTCCGATACTTCACCCGGTTGCCGTGATCCTGCAACATCAGGGGCGCTTCGGTTACTTCATTGTCGCCAAGACCGCCGGGGGTCGGACCGGTCAGTTCCAGGTTGTCATGAATGACTTTGCCATTGTGAACCACCGTAATCCGGGCGTTGGCTGTCTTGTTGCCCTTCTCATCGAACTGCGGAGCGGCAAAGGTAATGTCATAGGTCTGCCACTGCAGCGGTGGCAGCACAGCGTCCACCAGCGGCACCGCCTGCTTGTAGATGCCGCCGCATAGATCCCACGCCGGCGGGGTCCCGAAACTGTCCAGCACCTGAACTTCGTACCGGCCCAGAATATACACACCGCTGTTTCCGCGGCCCTGGTACCGTTCCGTCGGCATATACGGGGTCATAAATTCCAAGTGATAGGTGCCGCTTCCCAGAGGCTGGCGGGTCATCAGATTGCTGCCGCACACGGCCATGGAGCCGTCCTCTTCCGCGCACCATGCCTCAGGCACCCGGACCCAGTTGGCCGCCGGATCACCGCCGCTGTACAACACGATTGCGCCGTCCGGAGGCGCCATGCCTCGGGTGGGTGGTTCCGGAAACACCCGACGCAGCGTGAAACTGCTGGTTTTACGGCCGGCCTTCATGGTCCCCTTGAATACCTGATCCCGGATCTCTCCGGAAACCGCGGTCTGACCACCCAGGAGGTTCACCTGCACGTCCCCCCTGAGAGATGCCGCGCCGTCCCGCCCTTTACCCTTGATTTCCACCCGTTCTTCAGCCTGGCCGGGACTTCCCACGAAAAGCACGGCCCTGAACTGGAACTTGCCTTCGCCCACCACCTGGGCCCGGAGGGTCAGGTTCCCGCCGTCATCATCGAACCCTCCTTCATAAACCCCCATGACATGGTCGTCATCTTCGGCCACCACTGCAAAACATGCCAATACTGCCGTCAGCCCCAATACCACACACCAGCGCGCCATGATACGAACCTCCCGAAAGTTTCTCGGACCCTTTGCCAGCCGGCACACACCACGCCTGCTGGATCCTGACATATACAAAATAGACTCTACTCCACCAAAATGGTTTTGACCAAACAGACCACGAGCAGAAATAAATGAGGGGGATTTGAAATAACATAGACGGAAGGAAGGAATACTGGTGGGCGATACTGGGCTCGAACCAGTGACCTCTACGATGTCAACGTAGCGCTCTGACCAGACTGAGCTAATCGCCCACAGCGGAAACTATCTTACCAGACCGGCCATCGGTACGTCAATTTCGCCCGCGGTGTTTCCTGGTCAATGCTTCGCTTTGCTGTTTAAGTATACATGTAAAACTTTATTTATCCTCCTTGGATTTGCGAAACTTTATCTGACGCGTATGAGGTCGCAGCAACCGTGATAAAACTGTTTCACCTGGCCGATATTCATCTGGATGCCGTGTTTCTCGATCCGCCCCTTCCCCCGGAATACGGAGAAATGCGGCGTCTGGACATCCGTGAAACCACGGCCGCCATATTCCGGCAAATCTGGCAAGAACAGCCCGTGGCAGTGCTCATCGCCGGAGACCTGTTTGCGGTCAAGTATGTCACCCCGGAAACGGTAACATTCTTCCGGGAACTCTGTGAACGGTCCAGCCCCGTGCCCATCCTCATCACCCCCGGCAACAACGATCCTTTCACCGACGACTCTCCTTATGCCATTGTTCCCTGGCCGGACAACGTCATCATCTTTGACCGTCCGGAATGGCAGTGCTGGCATCATCCGGACCTGCCGCTGGCGGTTCATGGCTTTGGGTACCGGACCAAAGACACAGCAGGTGACATTTTCTGCCGGCTTCGGGTACCGCGGGACGGCCGATTTCATGTGGCGGTCGGCCACGGTACAGAGCGGAACCATGCCCAGCAGGGGGTAAAACCCCGCGCGACCTTCAGCCTCTCGGATATTTTGCAGCCTGGCCTGCACTACCTCGCGCTGGGACACGTGCACCGGCTGGAACCGGTAGCCCGGGAACCGCAATTCCACGCATGGTACCCGGGACCTCCAGAACCGCTGGACTTCGATGAATCCGGCCCCCGTGGTTTTCTTGAAGTCGTTTTCGATGGGCAAGCCGAGCGGGAGCCGCACATCGACACCCTATTCCGTCCGGCCACGACTCACCGGGTTCAGGAATTCGTTGTCGACATCGCTTATAGCGACCCCAAAACCCTTAGCCATCTTCTGGCGGCAGTGGAAGTGCCCGCGGAGACGATGGTGCTGCTCCGGCTTCAGGGCGAGGGTCAACTGGAAACCCGGGCCGCCATGCTCCGGTCCGCGGCAGCATACCGGGATGCTTTCCGCTGGTTGGGCGTCCATGATGAAACACGGTGCGCCGTGCCACCGGAATCCTGCCGGGTGGAGGACACCGTGCTGGGCGATTTCTGCCGGATGCTGAATCAGACCCTGGAGACCGCCCCTGACGCGGATGCCCGGGAACGGATCGCCATGGCCCTGCAGGCCGGCATTGCCGCCCTGTCCGGTCAGCCATGGCTTTCCCGGGTCATTCACACGGGAGACCATTGATGCGGTTCACGCGCGCGCGCATAGATGGCTACGGACGGCTAAGCGGCGCCGATTTCAGTTTTCCTCCCGGTCTGTTAATCATTCTGGGACCCAACGAGCGGGGAAAATCCACCCTGCGCTGCTGTATTACCGACCTGCTGTTCGGTCAGCGTCACGAGGATGGATCCTACGACGAGGCCAACCAGTTGCGCCAGCCCTGGCAGGACCCCGAAACCTATGGCGGGGCGCTGACCTATGCCCTGGACAACGGACAATCCTTCACCATCGAACGCACATTCCATCCGCATCATGAACGGATTGTCGTGCTGGACCACGCGACGGGCAAAGACATCACGGACCAGTTTCCCCGACTGGCTTACGGCTGGCCGGCTGTGGGAGAGACCCACCTGGGAATCAGCAGGTCCGCCTTCATTGGCGCGGCCACCATCGGTCATTTCAGCCTGGATGATCTGGGCGGACAAAACGCGCTGTCCGGTATCCGGGACCGCCTGCTGGCCGTGGCGGATTCCGGCGGCGGACGATCCGCCGAAAAGGCGTCGCGCCAACTGGAACAGTGGGCCCGCCTGCTGGAGGACGGACCGGAAGGACGCGGTCCGCTCCCCCATCTGAAAAAAAGGCTCCGCGCCCTCAAAGAAGAAGCGGAATCCGGCGCGGCCATCATGGAGCAGCGCCGGTCCCTTCTGGCCCGCCTGCGGGCGGTCCGCGACCGACGGGATGAACTCGAACGGAATATGCAGACCCTCACCCGCCGCTGGGAACACGCGCGGTATCTCGACCGCAAACGCCGTTTCGCGGAAGCGCGCCGTCTGCTTGATCAGCTCGAGGAAGCCCGGCGAACCCGGTTCGAACTGGCACCCTATCGGGATACCCCGCGGGAGGGACTTGACACCGCCCAGCGCCTCGTGATGCGGATCGAAACGCTGCGGCTGCAGATAGAGCGCGAGCGGCAGGAACTGACCTTCCTCGAGCGGGAATGGGAAGCCGGTCTCAGCGGTGCGGACCCCGGCCGGGAGGCCATCAGACCCGTTCCTGAATCCCTGGAGCGGGAACGTCACGACCTGGCCGCGGAAGAACAGCGGCTTACCGAGCGGGCTGCTCAGATCCAGGAACAGGTCAGACACGCCCAGCAACAGATCATCGACGTCCAGCAGAAACTGGCCGAACTCCCCGATTTTTCCAGACTGGCGGGTCAGGCCATCGACTGGCTCAGCCAGTTGCAGCAACTCGCCGAAACCGCCAGAAGACAACTGGAAACACATCGGACCAACTGCGAACGGCTCCGTAGCGAAACCGCTCAGGCCCGGGAAGCCATCCGGGAGGACCGCGAACTCTTCGCTGATTTCGATTCCTTCGCGGAACGCCTCCGAGCGCATGAAGCCTTTGTCGAAAAGCATCGGGAGGAAAAACTCGAAACCGAAAAACAGATCAATCACATTCAGGGAGCGATGGAAGAATCTTCAGAACAATTCCCGGGCCTGTGGGGACTCAACGCGCTGTGCGCCGTGGTGCTCACCGGACTGATCATCACCTACCTGCTGACGTTCCGGCTTCCGGTGCTGTATCCCCTCGGTATTGTGGGGGTTGCCCAATTGTACTTCCTGTACAGCATTTTCCGGGCATACGATCATCACCGCACCCTCCGGAACCAACTCGCCCAGGCCCGTGAAAAACTGGAGTCCCTCTCCCGGGCGGAACTGGACAGGCGTTCTCCCGTGGATGAAATGCTGCAACGCGCCGGCTGTCAGACGGCCCGCGAACTGGAAGCCCGTTATGACCGCTATCGGGAAGCCCGCGCGCGGCTCGAAGAACTGGAACATCGGTTGGCCCAGGCCGAATCCGACCTGGCCGACAGTGAAGAGCGTCTGCCCCGCGTCATGCAGCACATCGCCCGAAGCCTTGACAGCCTCGGCGAAACCGTATCAGCACCCGGCGAGGTGGCCGGCGCCGTCGCCCGGCTGATTGACCGCTATCACGCGTACCGCGAACAGAAACGCAAAATGTCCGAGCTGCGCAACATGCTCCAGAGTGCTCTGGAACGGCAGCGGACGGTACAGCACGAACTGGCAGGAATCCGTCAGGCCATGGAATCCGTGGACGGCCGAATCACCGCGATCATGCGGGACAGCGGCTACACCTGGACCGAAGACGAAGACATCCTGAGCGCGATGCGGGGCTACAATGAATACCTCAACCGGATGACCGCGGAACGCAGCCGGCTGGATACCCTTCGGGAACGCGCTTCGGCCCTGCGCATCCAACTGGAAGAAGACGGCCGGGAAGAAGCCCGACTGCGCGCCCAGTTGAATGCACTCCTTAGGGAGGCCGGCGCGGTCTCCATGGAAGACTGGCAAAGCCGTGCCCAGAAGGCCTGGGAGTATGAAACTTGGTCGGATACCTGCGCCAACCTCGAAGAACGCCTCAACCTGACCCTGGGCCGGGACACGCTGGAATCCCTCGAACGGTCCCTGTCTGAGATCCCCGCGAACCTCGATGACCATTCGGAACCGGAAGATCCCGATGCCATAGCTGCGGATCTCAGCCGGTGTCGGGAAGAACTCGACCACGCACGGCACGAAGAAGCCGAATTGCTTTCCGAACTGAGTTCCCTGACGGGCTCCATCCGTCCCCCGGCCCGCATCCAGGAAGAGATCGCCTGGACCCGATATCAACTGAATCTGCTGGAGACGGAGCAGGCCGCGTTGGCCCTGGCGCTGTCCACCCTGGAAGAAGCGGCGCTTCAACGACACCGTCGGATCGCCCCCGGTCTGTCCCGGTACGCCTCCCGTTTTCTGGAATACATCACGGGGGGCGTCCATACCGAAGTCCGAGTGGGACCAGACCTGTCCCTCAGCCTGAAGTCAACGCAGGACGGGTCTGAAGCCTTTCTCAGCAAGGGCGCCCTCGATCAACTTTACCTCGCCCTCCGGTTGGCCCTGGTGCAACGGCTCAGCCGGAACGGTGAACGCCTCCCCATGCTCCTCGACGATCCTTTCGCCAACTACGACGATGTCCGGCTTCGGGCCGCCCTCGTACTGTTGCGCGAGATAGGCAGGGAATACCAGATCTTGCTGTTCACCTGCCGGCAGGACACCGCCCACCAGGCCGAACAGGTCGGTATTCCCGTGATGGTCCTGTAGCCGGGAATATTTCAGCCTTCCTGTGATTTCTGCGATGCCGATGAAGCAGGCGGTTTTTTCGCCGCTTTTTTCTTGGGCGCCGCTGTTTTTTTGGTACCGGCGGCCGGTTTCGCTTTCCTGGCAGTTTCTGTCTTATCTGCGGTTTTCTGAGGTGACGTTTTGGCCACTTGGCTCTTTGCTTTGGCCGTCCCCGCTTTGAGTTCCTTTTCAGCGCGTTCGAGACCGGACAGGGTCTGTTCAAAACTGTCCAGGAGGGTCTGACGGAACTGTCTGCGGGTATCCCGGGTGAGAGCGGTCCACTGTTTCAGGATCGTTTTGGCTTCCGGTGGCAGTGCGCTTTTTTCGGCTGTCAGCCGGTCGGAGACTTTCTCCGGCACTTTGGACATGGTGTCCAGCAGGCTTAATGCCTGTTCAACCAGTTTCTTCTGGGCCCTGACCACGGTCCGCGCCGCCGTCAGTGATTCGGCCGCGGCCAGTTTTCCCGTATCCCGGGTCAATGTCGAAAGTGACTCCGCCGCGTCTTTGACCAGATCGCCCGGCAGTTTTCCTTTGATCTTTTCGGCCAGTTCATTCAGCCGGTCCGTGATCCCGCCCGACAACGTGGTGGCCTTCTTCTCCGCCATAGTTCTTGTCTCCTTTCGCGTCTGACATCTTACTTCATTATCATGCCGCTTTTCGCAAGTGCTGTCAAGAAAATTTTCGGATTTTGGTTCATGCGTAATTGGAATGTTTTTTATTATGCAGGCGTTTTTCTGGTACTGCACCGACTATTAAAATTATAATCACGATTAAATTTGTAAAATAAGGAGATCGCCATGCGTTTTGAAACACTCGCTATCCATGCGGGACAAGGGCCGGACCCCGCCTACGGCGCAGTAATGCCCCCGATTTACCAGGTATCCACCTTTGCTTTCGAAGCCGTGGGACGCCCTGGAAAATTTGATTACACCCGCAGCGGCAATCCAACCCGCCGGGCCCTGGAGGATTGTCTGGCGGCGCTGGAGGGTGGCAGCCGGGGATTCGTGTTTGCCACGGGCATGGCGGCCGAAACTACCGCCCTGGCCCTGCTGTCCAGCGGTGATCACGTGCTGATACATGACGACCTATATGGCGGCACATACCGCATCCTGACCACTGTGACCGCCCGCCAGGGTATCCGCGTCGAATTCGTCAACATGCGGGATCTTGAAAAACTTGAACAGGCCATTCGCCCGGAAACCCGCCTGATCTGGACAGAAACTCCCACCAATCCGATGATGAACCTGCTGGATCTGGAAGCCATCGCCGCTATCGCGAAGCGCGCCGGCGTATGGACCCTCTGTGACAACACCTTCCTATCCCCCTATTTCCAGCGGCCGATTGATCTGGGAATTGATATCGTGCTGCACTCCACCACCAAGTACATCAATGGTCATTCCGATGTGGTAGGCGGCGCCCTGATTGTGAACAATCCGGAACTGGAAGAACGTCTGGCCCTGCTTCAGAATACCCTGGGCACTGCCGAAGCTCCCTTCGACTGCTTTCTGGTGCTCCGGGGACTCAAAACACTGGCCCTGCGTATGGACCGTCATCACCAGAACGCGCTGGCGGTCGCGCGGTTTCTGGAAAGCCATCCGAAAGTTGAACGGGTGTTGCATCCCTGGCTGGAAAGTCACCCACAGCATGCGCTGGCCCGCCGGCAGATGCGGGGAGCCGGCGGAACATTCTCGTTTCGGATCAAAGGCGGCCAGCAGGGTGCGTTCGCGCTGCTGGAATCCGTGAAACTTTTCACTCTGGCCGAGTCGCTGGGCGGGGTGGAGTCGCTTATTGAGCATCCCTGGACCATGACGCATGTGTCCATGCCAGAGGAAGCCCGGGCCGCAGCGGGCATAACGGATGATCTTATTCGCATTTCCGTAGGACTGGAGCACGTGGACGACCTGATTGAGGACCTCGCTCAGGCGCTGGAAAAAGTATCCTGCTAAACTAGGTATTTTTATCTTCGGTTCGCTCTTTATCGGGTACTTGCCGGGACTGACCTGTCGGATTTAGAATAGTTCTCCATTTTTCCGGAGGCCGTCCCATGAGTGTAACCGCCAGTGTCATCATTGCCATGGAGGGCATGCCCAAAGCCGCATTTCACATGGCTCAGGCGCTGGCCGCGCAGCCAAAAGGCGGACTTACCCCTTCCACACTTTTCCGCATGGTCCCCATCAGTATGGAGGACCTGGACCATTTCCTGGACGCTTATCCCCGTCTGTTTTACATGGATATTAACCGGGTAAAAATCACCACGGAAGCCCTGCGGGCTGTCGAACGCGTGCTCCAAGGGATGAACGGTGGTCGGGCCGCTCTGGAACACGTCACGCACACGCTGGAGCGGATGGACAGCCGCGAAAAAGACCGGTTTGCGCATATGCTGGGACTGGATAGTGGCACGAATAAACGATCTCTCATCGTAGACCGATTCATCCACCATGTATACCAGTATCCGGATAGCGTGAAACATTGGGTCGAATCGGCACATTTCTCCAAGGCCGCCCGGCAGGTATTCCGTCTCTTATGGGACCAGCCGGCAGGGGAAATCGAAGCTGCCCGTTTGCGCAAGGCTTCAGGAATGGATGAATTCCGCGCGGAGCAGACCCTGTGGGAACTGCTGCAAAACCTGGTGTGCTTCGAATGTTTCGACTTCGACGACAACGATCTGCTGCGCCGGAAAATCGTTCTGTTGGAACAGATTCGCGCGTTCCGCTGGGCGGCCAACTCAAACCGCGAACATGCCCTCACCGCCACCCGAACCCCCCCGCAGGTTTTCCGACACGGTAATCACTGCGTGCATCTGTTGGCGCGCGCGGCCTGCGCGGCCGGACAGCGGCCGCTGACTCGGAACAGGAATGGACAGTTGTCCGCAGCGTCCCTGCGCGGAATCAAGCGGTTCACGGACGACGACTTGGATCCGGCGTACCTCCTTGAACTGCTGGAAATCGGTATAGCCTTGGGGTATCTCAGGCAGGAGGAGGACGGATCTATCCTTCCCGGAACCCGGCTGGCCCTCTGGACAGATCCTTCCGTCGAGGCTATTCACACCAGCCTTCTGCGCCATCTGCTGTTTGAGCGTTACCCTGAAGTCAGCCGTCACCTGGCTTCTCTCACCTCGGTGATTCAGCCGGATCAGTGGTATCCGCTGCGGAACGTGATCCACGCGGCGACCACTCTTCCGTCGCAGACATCCCCCACGATTCAGTACCGAAATGGCCAGTACCGGTACGGTAACTGTGAAGATCCTGCTCCGGCCCGGAAACTGCTGACCCTGCTTCAGGAAACCTTTCACTGGTTTGGCATTGTGGATCTGGGGGGGGTATCCGATTCCATGTTGATCCGGCTAACCCCACTGGGACACGCGCTGCTACAGGGAACAGATACACCTGCATATCCTTTGGAGGATCATCCGCCCAGTGAACTGATCGTCAAGCCGGATCTCGAGATTTTCGTGCCCCTGGAAGAAACACCGCCTCAGGTTCTGCCAGTGCTGTCGGTGTATGCCGAGGTCTCCGGAGTGAGTGATCACAACCTACTGTTCCGGCTCACCCGGGAGAAATATCTGGCCGCCATGCAGCGGGGATATCCCAGTGATGTGCTGACCGGTTTCCTGGAACAACATACCCGCAATCAGCACCTTCCGGATAATATCCGGCGGACCCTAGAGGACTGGAGTCGTACGCCCCGACGGATTCGGATCCGAAAGGTGCTACAGCTTGAATGCGACGATCCTGTAATTCTGGCTGAACTCTCCAGTTATCCCGAACTGAAACCGCATTTGAACACACCAGATCCGGAACACACCCGGACGCTGCAGGGACTGCTCACCGCCGAAGTCCGCGAACTCCTCTGGCGAAAAGGCTTCATCATCGAATAAACGTGTGCGCCGTCACATCATGGCACGTTCAGAAACATCCCTCACGTAAATGTACTTTTTTCAGTCCACGACCTAACTTCCTTAACCCTGGTTCAACAGAAAAGAAAACCGCCGGCAGCGGTCGCTGCCGGCGGTTCAGATTTTTTCGCATGACAGGCTCAGACTTTTTCCCACTTCTTCGAGGCGGCCGCGCGTTCTACCGCGTCAAGCACCTTTTGGCACTTCACGGCGTCTTCAAAAGTGGGATAGTTGACCTTCTTGGCTTTCAGGCCGCACAGAAATTCATACAGTTCATGCACGAACAGATGTTCGTAGCCGATGATATGTCCGGGCGGCCACCACGCGTGAACATAGGGATGACCGACATCGCAGGCCAGGACTTTGCGGAAGCCCTGCAGGGTGGGTGCATCCTTGCGGCTGAAATACAGGAACTGGTTCATGTCTTCCTGATTCCAGATCACCGAACCCTCACTGCCATAAATTTCGATGCAGTTGTAGTTGCGCCGACCGGGCGCGAAACGGGTAGCCTCGAAAGTAGCCAGCGTGTTGGCCCCTTTGATCCGGCCCAGGTACACCGCCGCGTCATCGACGTCCACCGTGTCCCATTTTCCGGTGTCCTTGCCTTGGGTCCCGGAAATCCCGCCAACGGTGCTGGAAGGCACTTTGCGCTTCTTGATGAACGTTTCCATGGCGGCGGCCACTTCAGCCACTTCACCCACCAGGAAGTGGCACAGATCGGTGATGTGGGCGCCGATGTCGCCCAGCGCACCGGAACCTGTCCACTTTTTCTTCAGGCGCCACACCATGGGAAACTCAGGATCGACAATCCAGTCCTGCTGATACGCGGCGCGGAAATGGAAAATTTCACCCAACTGCTTTTTGGCCAGCATATTTTTGATGGTCTGGACGGCCGGAGCGAAGCGGTAGGAGAAGCCGCACATGTGCTTCACGCCGGCGGATTGCACGGCTTTCAGCATGTCCTGGGCTTCCTGCAGAGAGTTGGCCAGGGGTTTTTCACTCACCACATGCTTGCCCGCCTTGGCCGCCGCAATCGCCACGGGCGGGTGGAGCCAGTTCGGTGTGCAGATATCGACAATGTCTATATCCGGCCGGTTGACCACCTCTTCCCAGTTGTTGGAGACTTCCTGCCATCCCCATTTTTCCTTGGCGACCGTCATGTCCTCGCCCGGCGCACCACACGCCACCTTCATCACCGGCGTGTAGGGCGGATCGAAAAACATCGCCACCTTCCGCCACCCGTTGCTGTGGGCCTTGCCCATGAAGGCAGCCCCGATCATGGCCACGTTCACTGTTTTTTTCGCCATGGTTCTCCCTCCATCGTGGTTGGGATTCCTGACCTTGGCGGTCCGCGCCGCCTTCCTGTTACGCGTCACGCGCGTGACGCTTCTCACAGTCTTTTAGCGTAATCAAATTTGCCGCGCGATGCAACTTTTTTCACGTCAATGCCACGACCAGTTCAATTCACGGACCAGATCCATCAGCCGCCGCCCGTACGCCACGTAGGAGTTGTACAGCGCGTCCGCGTCATCACAGGTCTGGCCGGTGTGGATAACCGCCGCCAGGTGGGGCTCGATGGAAATCCCGCCATCATACCCGGACTGTTTCAGATCCGCCAGGATCTCGCGCACACAGCCATCTCCATCCCCGCACATCGTGTACTGATCGACGCCGTCCACCTTGCGAGCGTCTTTGATATGCACATAGGCGATATCCTTGCGCACCGCCCGGTAGTATTCCCAGGCGTTCTGACCATAGGTGACCGGATTCCCCGTGTCGAACACCACCTTCAGGGCCGGACTGTTCACTTCCCCCAGCAGAATGTTAGAGTTCTCCGCCGACAGGCCACCCCAGCCACTGCAGTTTTCATGCAGCAGGATTATCCCGCCGTCTTCCGCCATCCGGGCAAGCACCTTCATCCGGGCGATGGCTTCCTGCCGCCAGGCGTTTTCCGGAATCGGGTTTTGCGGATCATTGGGATAACTCATCACGCGGATGAACTGCGTACCGAAACGATGCATCCGGGGAATCGCCCTGGCAAGATCCTGCCGGTCAATTTCCGGATCACACGTAACAGGCCGGGCCCAGTTGGCGATGGCGCTGGCGAAGCAGGAGACCCGCATCCCGGCTTCAGTGACCGCCGCGTACACCCGGTCGAATGCTTCGTCCGGCAACTGGGTCAGATTGATGCCCTCAACCGTGCGCAACTCAAGATGGGACCATCCCAACTCCCGGTGCGCGGCGATCTGGCGGTCAATGGTCTTACCCGCTTCGTCTGAAATTCCGGAAAAATACATAGATTGCTCTCCGCTGCCGGCCTCGCCGGCGTTCACTCGTCGATATACAGCACCGCGCGTTTCCCCATCAGATTGGCATAGGCTCCTGTGGGCACGCGCAACACAATTTCCGTGTATTCCTCGGCCCCGACCGTCACGTCAAACGTATGACCGCCACCCCGGTTGATGTTGCTCCGGCGGATGGCAATGATCCGGCCCGGAATGCTCAAGGCCATTTTGGGACGCGGCGCGGGCGCATTCGCCCCGCCCTCAAGGCGGTCAATAGGCTGTTTTCCCCCCACCGGGTCAATACCGTATGGCCTGAATTCATCCAGCATGGTCACCGTTCCGGAGCGCCGGACCTTTCCGGCCGCTGATTCAATCGGCCACCAGCGACTGCCGGACCTTTTCCCGGATCGCCTTTCCGGCCGCCAGTTCCACCAGGTTCAGCGCGAAATCAACCGCCGTACCGGGACCGCGGGAGGTCACCACGTTACCATCGACCTCAACCCGCTTCCCGGTATACGTGCCACCGCCGGCATCCACCTTCAAAACCCCGGGATAGGCCGTGAACCGGCGGCCCTTCAGCAGCCCCGCCCGTTCCAGGGCCATAGGGGCCGCGCAAATAGCCGCCACGATACGCCCACTGCCATGCGTTTCCTTCAGCAGGGCCTGCACCCGCTGATCCTCGGTCAGCGCCCGGGTACCGTCCATGCCTCCCGGCATCACCACCATATCCCAAGGTCCCTGTCTGAGCGCATCGTTCAGCGGGACATCCGGCACCAGTTTCACCCCGCGGCTGGCCGTGATTACCCCATCCGTCACCCCCGCCACCGTTACTTCCACGCCTCCGCGCCGGAGGATATCGATGGTGGTTACCGCCTCCATTTCTTCGCAGCCATTGGCCAGCAGTACCAGTGCTTTTTTCATGGTTCATCTCCCATGTTTAAAGCGGTTTCCGCTCCCGCCGCCGGGCGGTTGTATCCCAGTTGTCATTGTAAAGGATGGCGATGCTGCCGGTAAACGCCCCGGTCAATGCCTCAAGTCATGGCTGGCCGCCAAGAGGCGCCAACTGATAAACCGCTTTTACCCGGGCGCGGCACCGCAGCAAGGGTCTGTCACCGGACAGCGCGTCAGGCTGAGGTGTCCAGGTCACTTCCAGGATCTCCATAGACTGTACCGC
>Ga0068707_1002345_pt1 | contig 13342 bp, 8 predicted proteins | sample YNPNPMetaG_FD_66600 | JGI IMG/M metagenome (GOLD analysis project Ga0068707, IMG submission 66600) | Anoxygenic and chlorotrophic microbial mat microbial communities from Yellowstone National Park, USA - YNP NP MetaG | ecosystem: Environmental > Aquatic > Thermal springs > Hot (42-90C) >... | reverse complement strand
GGGCGGGCGTAAGTCGGCGTGGACACGCCGGAAACGACGAGACCCCGAGGGGATCACCCCACGGGGTCTTGCGTTAAACAAGAACCGCTGAAGTTCAGCGGATTAAATTTGGCTCCGCGGACAGGACTCGAACCTGTGACCTAGTGGTTAACAGCCACCCGCTCTACCGACTGAGCTACCGCGGATCTGTTGCAAAGAGATCTTAGCAGAATTTCGTCGGGTTTTGCAACCTCGCGCAGGCCGGCGCACCTGGTTTATCGGGTATGGCATGTCGGCGGCCAACCGTGCTATGCTGTATGATCTCAACATTTTACCAACCGGAGTGCTACTATGTCCGTACGCTGCCGTATCGCCCCGAGTCCGTCGGGGTTTCTTCATATCGGAACCGCCAAAATCGCGCTGTTCAACTGGCTGTTCGCCCGATCCCAGGGCGGCGTGTTCGTGCTGCGGCTCGAAGACACCGACGCCGAACGGACTGATGAAACCTATGTGGAGGCCATGTGCGAAGGTTTCCGCTGGCTGGGCATCGACTGGGATGAAGGCCCCGCCTTCGGCGGCGTGCCCGAAAAAGGCCCGCACGGGCCCTACCGTCAGAGCCTGCGGAAAGAAATCCACCGCCGCGAGGCTTTCCGGCTGCTGGAGGAAGGCAAGGCCTACCCCTGCTTCTGCACTAAAGAAACCCTCGACGCCGAACGAGAACGGGCCATGGCGGAAAAACGTCCATACCGCTACGACGGGCGGTGCCGCGCCATTCCGCCGGAGGAAGCCCGCCGCCGCATGGATACTGGCGAGCCTTATTCCATCCGCCTGAAGACCCCGGGCAACGGGGAAACGGTGGTGCGGGATCTGGTTCAGGGTGAAGTCCGGTTTGACAACCGCGAGTTCGACGATTTCATCATTCTGCGGCCCAGCGGCGATCCGATCTTTCATCTGGCGGTGGTGGCTGATGACGCCTACATGAAAATCACCCACGTCATCCGCGGCGATGATCATCTGACCAACACGCCCAAACACATCATGCTCTTCGAAGCCCTGGGCTATCCCGTGCCTCAGTTCGCCCACCTGCCCATGGTACTGGACGAAACCGGAAAGAAATACAGCAAGCGTATGCACGGCGCCAACGTCCTCGACTGGCGCGACGCCGGTTACCTGCCTGAAGCCATTATCAATTACGTGGTCATGCTCGGCTGGACCCCAGAGGAAGAAGGCCGCGAGTTTTTCACCCGGGATGAACTGGTGCGGCTGTTCACCATCCACCGCCTGAACAAATCTCCGGCGCGATTCGACCGGGCGCGTCTTGACTGGCTCAACGGCCAGCACATCCGGCGGCTCGCCCCCGAGGACCTGCGCGACCGGGTACTTCCCATTCTGCGCGCGGCAGGGTTCGAACCGGACCACCGCCCGCCGGAATGGCTTACCGAAATGGCCGCCATCTGTCAGGAAAAAATCCCTACCCTGAACCACATTGTCGATTACGTGGATTTCTTCTTCCGGGATGTCCAGGATTATGATGAAAAGGCGGCCCGCAAGTTTTTTGCTCAGCCCGATTCCGCGGCCTGGCTCGAAGCGGCCCTGCGCGCGGTGAACACCGCAGAACCGTGGACCGTAGAGGCCCTGAAAGAGCAGTTCCAGGCCGAAGCCGAGGCCATCGGCGCGAAAATCGGCAACGTGGTGAACACCGCCCGGCTCGCCCTGACCGGGAAACCGGTCGGTCCGGGTCTGTATGAACTGACCCGGCTGCTGGGTCGGGATACCGCGAGGGAAAGACTCAACCGGGCCCTGGCATACATCCGGCGTCGGGCAGAAACTTCACAAAAAGGGGAAGGCTGATATGGCACACGTGGTCATCGGCGTGGATCTGGGCGGCACGAACGTGAAAACCGCTCTGGTGACTGAAGACCGTAAACTGCTGGCAAAAGATTCCCGGCCCACCCGGGCAGAGGAAGGTCCGGAGGCCGTGATGGACGTCATGGCCGGCGCGGTGCGGGATCTGCTCGGGCGCACGGGCCTGCACGCGTCGGACGTGCTGGCGGCCGGTTTCGGCGCGCCGGGTCCGATGAACTGGCAGACGGGGATCGTGTACAGTCCGCCCAACCTGCCGGGATGGAAAAACGTGCCACTGGCCGACAAAATGGCACGTCGGCTGGGGGTGCCCTGTTTTGTGGACAACGACGCCAACGTCGCCTGCTATGGCGAATTCTGGATGGGCGCCGGCCGGGGCTGCGAAAGCATCGTGGTGTTCACCCTGGGGACAGGAGTGGGCGGCGGCATTGTGGTGTTCGGCAAACTGCTGCGGGGTATCGACGGTACCGCCGCGGAACTGGGTCACCTGAAGGTGCAGCGGGACGGCCGTCTGTGCGGATGCGGTTCGCGGGGATGCCTGGAAGCCTACGCGTCGGTCACGGGGATGGTCCGTACGGCCCGCGAGGGCTGGGACTCAGCGGAAACCGCCCTCAAAACCATGACGGGCGGCGATCCCGACAGACTGGACGGCCGGATCATCTACGAAGCCGCCGCGGCCGGTGACACATACGCCCGGTGGGTCTTTGAAGAAACGGCCACGTGGCTTGGACTGGGGTGCGCGAGCATGGTGAACGCCCTAAACCCCGAGCGGATTGTCCTGTGCGGTGGCATGATCGCCGCGGGGGATATGCTGTTCAATACGGTGCGGCGGGTGATGCGGGAAAACGCTTTTGAGGTGCCGGCCAACCGGTGCGAGATCGTTCCGGCGGGCCTGGGGGAAGACGCAGGCGTAATTGGCTGCGCGGGATGCGCGCTGGCGCGACTTCGGGGGGAAGTGGCGCAGTAGCCGGGCGTTTCCGCCAGCCGAAACCGGGATGGGTTAGGCTTATGGCGTTCATCGGCTGGTGGGTGTTTCTTTGCGCAGTCACCGGCGGGGAGGGCGGTACACCGCCTTCGCAGGACAGGCTGATCCAGGACAGCGCGCCTGGAATGCATCTTCAACTGGAGGGAACGATCGGCGCCAGAATCCGGGCCAACCTGGAAAACTGGACCCTGCGCGCGCCGGCGGCCAATCCCGGGATGCTGAACATGTTCGCCCGGCGGGACCGGGCGTGGCCCTATTCTGATATGGTTCCGTGGGCGGGTGAATTCGCGGGGAAATTTCTCACGGCGGCAGTGCTTTCCCGCTCCATGGTGGCGGGTGAGCGGCTGGATCCGCTGATTCGGATGTTCATCGCGAAACTGGAGGCCTGTCAGGGACCGGACGGATATTTGGGCCCGTGGCGCGCAGGGGAGCACTGGACCGGATACTGGGATCTGTGGGGACACTATCACCTGATATGAGGCCTTCTGTCGTGGTACGACGATACAGGCGATCAGAAAGCCCTGGATATCGCAACGCGCGCGGCCGACGGCATATGCGGCCTGTACGCCGAGGGTGAAAAACATCCTATTGACGCGGGCACGCCTGAGGTCAATCTAGCACTTCTGCACGGTATCGCCCTGATGTATGAGCACACGGGCACGGCCCGATACTTCGCGCTGGCCCGCAGAATCATAGAAGACATGGAACGCCCCGGGGACTGGCTGAATCTGGGCGCGGCGGGGGTACCCTACTGGCAGCTGCCCCGAAATGGTACCCGCTGGGAAAGCCTGCACGCGGTTCAGGGACTGTCGGAAATGTACCGGATTACCGGTGAACCGCGTTACCGGGACGCCGTGCTGCATCTCTGGCGCAGTCTTCGGGATTACGACCGCCATCCATCCGGAGCCTTCTCCACCGGTGAGATCGCCCGCGGCAGCATCTATGAGTCGGGCGCCATCGAAACCTGCTGTTCCGTGGCCTGGACCGCCCTGACCGTGGACGTGCTCCGTCTGACCGGTGATCCCGCCGCGGCCGATGAACTTGAACTGACCCTCTGGAACCAGACCCTTGCCGCGCAACACCCTTCCGGATCCTAGTGGACCTATGACACGCCGCTGAACGGTGTCCGGATCCCGTCCTATCACCATATCAATTTCCAGTACCGGGTGGGCACTCCCGAGTTGAACTGCTGCAGCGTCAACGGGCCCCGCATGCTGGGTCTGCTCCGGGAATGGGCGGTGACGCAGGACGAGGCCGGGCTGTACCTGAATTACTACGGGCCCGGCGCCATAACCGTGAAACGCCGGGACGGCTGCGCGGTAACCCTGAAGCAGGAGACGGATTACCCTGTCGGGGACACGGTCCGGCTGCGGGTGCGCGCCAGGGGCGGCAACCCGTCATTTCCCCTGCGGCTCAGGATACCCGCGTGGTCCCGGAACACTGAAATCCGGATCGCCGGAGAGGCGCCGCTGAACCCGTCCCCCGGAGCATACCTGCAACTGAACCGTTCCTGGAACCGGGATACGGATATCCTCATCCGCTTTGACATGCACCCCCGGCACTGGCCCGGCCGGGCACCCCAATATGAGAACCGCGCCGCATTTTTCTGGGGTCCAATTCTGCTCGCTTTTGATCCGGCCTACAACAGTCTGGAAGTTGACTCCCTGCCGCCACTGGATGCTGGACAGTTCCATCCCGTCCCCAAACCGGCTGAACCCCAAAACTGGCCCGGCGGACATCCACCCATGGCCCTGTGGGAAGTGACCGGGACGGACGGCCGTTCCCTGACGCTGTGTGATTTCGCCACCGCGGGTGCCGGGGGAACCGCCTATGCCGCATGGCTGCCTGCTGTAAACATGGATCCCGTGCCGGCCGCGCTCCTGTATCCGGAGCCCAATGAAACAGCTCAGCCGGGACCGGTGACTCTGGCATGGATTCCGCCTGCGGCGGATACCGCCTGCACCCTGATCATCGCGCGGAACCAGGCATGCGCGGACGTCATCCTGGCACGGCATGATCTCCGCGGCGGACGCGACGATCTGACGGCACCTTTTGATACCCCCGGCACGTATTACTGAAAGGTGGTAAGTCATTTCTCCGGCGGTTCCGTGGAGAACAGCGGAGGCGCGCGGGCGGTGGTCTGCGATCCTGCGGCGGCAAGACGATTTGTTCACGCTGGTCCGGACGGTATGCTTCTTCACGCGCCGCTGGCGGGTTCCGCGGACGCGCGTTACGCGCGGCTGACACAGGTAAGCGGCGCTTCCGCCGCGGCAGGTCATGACGGAAAACCCGAAACCGCCATGCGGTTCAATGGCACGGGCATGGCTGTGTACGACCTGGCCGCGTTTCCGGATCAGGATTACAGTTTTGCCGTCTGGGTCTTCCCGGAGGATCTGAAGCGTGCCGGCCTGCAGCAGATATTCAGCGCGTGGCGGGCCGGCCTGGACGACCCCCTGCGTGTGACGCTGGAGGGCGGACGGCTGCACACGCGGATTGAGGCCGGAAGTGTCTTCGGCACGGCGGGCATACAAGTGAAACCCCGTGAATGGGTTCACGTGACGGCTGTCAAGCGGGGCGAAGAACTCTCCCTGTACGTGAACGGGGCCAGAACGGCCTCAGCGCGCGTACCGGCCCGCATCGCCACAGCGTCCCGGGCTGCCGCGCTCGCGGGAAATCCTTATTACCCCGGCGAGACCTTTAAGGGGCGCCTGCAGGACGCGCGGCTGTGGGCCCGCGCCCTTGATCCGGAAGAAATCCGTAAACTGGCTGAACGCTGAGATCACTCCGACGACCGGTTTAAAACTTTACTGCCCGGACCGCCGATTTTTTCCGGAGCGCCTGTAAACCAAGGAAGGTAATCACCATCAGGATCAGTTGACCCCACGCGGGATCTACCGGAAGCCGGGGGGTCACAGAAATCCGGGCGGGCGGGGTACGGATCGTCATGATGTTGTCGCTGATCTCACATTCATAGACCCCGGCGAGATCGGTGGTGACAGGGCACAATTCCAGGGTGGTTTGGGCAGGATCACCGGGAATCGGCTGGCCGTTCCGGAACCAGGTGCAGGTAACCGGTCCCGAGGCGCTGGTAACGGTCACCTCCAACGTATGGCACGCGAACTCATCGAGGGTAATGTCTCCGGGCGCGCTCAGCACATCGAGGTGGGGTACCACGACACCCAGGTTGTTTCCGTTGCACCGTTCGGTGGGTTCGTAGGTGGTCTGCTCCACGATGGGGGGGAACTCGAGCCAGTTCACGCCGCTGCCCACGGGGTTGCTGACCAGTTCCGCGTAATGCAGCCCCGCCACCCAGCGGGCCATGGTGGTCGAGCCGCCGCCATCCAAGTTGATGCCATTCCACGCCCCGAAGTGTTTCAGCCAGGCACCGACCTCCTGGATGGTGGCACCCTGACTGGCATGCCGCCGGCCATCAATAACGAGCAGATAAACGATCGTGCCGTCCTGGGATACACCCGCGCCTGTCCGCGGATGCAGTTCCGGTCCCGAAGGATCCGGAGAACCGGCGTTCAGGCAGCGGTAGCCGCTCACGGCCGTGCGGATCGTATCGGTCGGTGTGGCAGGCCCTGTAGCAAGAACCGCCGCTGTATTGTCGGTATACACGACCAGCGAGTACAGTCCGGTCTCGGCCGGTGAAACGATATCGCCATCCGTAACGGCCAGGCCCAGCAGGTTGGCCGGCGTCTCTTCATTCCATGGTGCCGGCCAGGGCGCAAAAAAGTTTGCGTTGACGGCGGCCACAACGGGCACCCCTTGCTGCCGCCACCGGTTCATGAAATTTCGGGTGGTTTCCCGTCTGGTTTCCCGCACGTTGACTTCCCAGTCCGGTGCCCTGCGTGAGCCGATCAGCCGGAGTCCGGGTGTGGTCAGATCCACCCGCAGACAGCAGATATCCATCGGCCTGGGTGTTTCGACCCGGACTTTGGCCAGTTTCACCCCGGGATAAGCCGGCGGCTGGGCAGTCCAATCGTAACTGCCGGTCTGACCCAGTGCCGGGAATGCAGTTCCGAGGCACAGCATCAACAGCACGGCGCATGGGAACAGGGGCCACAACAAAACACCAAATCGGTCCGTGATGCGTGGCATGAATAAATTCTCCCTTGTGGGGTTGCCTGCCGCTGGTACCTATTGTGCCAGACAAACCCGTCGGATGCAACTGTTTTATATTTTATATCCGGTCTTTTGACCCTGAAAACACCCACAATATCTTGATGCGCATGAAATGCGAAAAAACCGATTTCCGAACCTGTCATAGCAGATAAAAGTAATTGAAATTTTTCATTTACCGTGATATCATATGGTGTCAAGAGTTAAACATCCGGACACGGGATTAACCACAAGATGTATGAAGCCTTTTACGGACTTCGGGAAAAGCCGTTCAACCTGACACCGGACCCGAAGTTTCTTTATCTGAGCGAGAAGCATCGGGAAGCCTTCGCGCACCTGCTGTTTGGCATCAAAAACCGTAACGGCTTCATCATGATCACCGGTGAAATCGGCACAGGGAAAACCACCATCTGCCGGAACCTGCTGAACCAGCTGGACCGGGATACGGAAATTGCCATTATTTTCAATCCCTTCCTGAGTCCGGAGGAACTGCTGCGAAAAATCAACTCGGAATTTGGCATCGACAGCAAGGCCGACAACCTGCTGGGACTGACCGAGGAGCTAAACCTGCACCTGCTGAGCGCATCGGCCCGGGGCAAAAACTGCGTGCTGGTCATTGACGAAGCTCAAAACCTCGATACGAAAGTGCTGGAACAGATCCGGCTGCTGTCCAACCTGGAAACCGATTCCACGAAGCTGCTGCAGATCGTGCTGATCGGCCAGCCGGAACTGGCCGAAAAACTGGCGGCCTACGAACTGCGCCAGCTGAACCAGCGTATCACGGCGCGGTACCACCTCAAACCGCTGGACGAGAAGGAAACCCTGCAGTACATCGCCTACCGGCTGCATGTCGCGGGCGGAAAACGGGCCTCGGTGCACTTTGACCGCAAGGCCATCCGGGAAGTCTACCGGCGGTCGGGCGGAACGCCCCGCGTCATCAACGCCCTTTGCGACCGGGCGCTGCTCATCGGTTACACGAAAGAAACTCATGTCATCACAGCGCCGATCATCCGTCAGGCCGCGCGGGAGATCCAGGGTGAAAAAGTGGCCGCTCGGAAACCGGTAGAGAAAGGGCGCTGGAAACAATGGCTGCCCCAGCCATCGCTTGTTCTGGGCGCACTGGTGGCGCTGGCGGCCGTGCATTTTCTGCTGCGTCCCCTGGACCGGCTGGCCAATGAACTGAGCGCGGTAAATCAGTGGGCGGCCCGGAACACCGCCGCCGGCCCGCCCCCGGTACCATCCAACACGGCCGCCGCGTCCGTTCCCGATGGGTCGGGAGCAACCGCGCTTCTTGAACGGCTTGGCGGTATGGCCCCCAAAACCGACCGCCCGGGTACGGGACTGCCCGATCAGGTGGATCCGGCCGCATGGACCAGCGCGGGCTGTAAACAGGTTGCCGCGCGCTGGGGCATCTCCGAGACGCCGGTCCCACCATCAGTAAGCGACCCGGAAATTCTCATCCGGTGGTTCCGGAGTCTGGGCCTGGAATGCGAATGGTTCCGGCCGGGGGTGGCACAACTGCTCGCGCTGAACCTGCCCTGTCTGGCCCGGATGGAATGGAACGGCAAATCCCTCTGGGCCGGACTGGTCTGGGCGGATGAGCAGGGAGAAACCGTGGGACTGGTTACGCCGGAGAACGGTCAACTGCTGAAAATGGACCGGCTGGCATTCCGCAACGCGTACGCGAACGAAGTGCTGGTACCATGGCGGGATCCTGCGCCGGATTCCGGACCGTTGCTACCCGGACAGCAGGGCCCTGCCGTGACCCGGCTGAAGGAAGCCCTGCGCCGCATGGGCCGGCTGAGTTCCACGAACGCCCACAATACTTATGACGCCGAAACGGCTTCAGCGGTGGCCGGCATCCAGGCGGAAACCGGTATGAAAGTGGATGGCAAAGCAGGACGGCAGGTACGGTGCGTCCTGACCGCGTGGTCCGGACAGGAAGGCGTGCCCACCCTGGGCATCCGGACGTCATCCGGCGCGTCACAGACTGCTCGAATCACAGTCCCCCCGGCGGTATCTCCGGCATCCGCCGAGGCGAAACCATCCGGTCCCGCCCCTGCCACCGCGAAGCGCAAGGAATCTCCTTCCGGCGCGGTGCCGGCTCCGACGGCAGATCCTAACCCTGCCGCTGTCTCGAAAGAACCATCCAACGGTGTTTCTCCGGCACAGGAGCCGGAGAACGCGCCTGTGGCCGAACCGCCGGCCGCACCGGAAACACCGGCTCCGGATACTGCTCCCGGCTCCCCCGCCAGGGCGGACCGACCGGCCATGGAAGTACGGGAACTGCCCCCGGAACCGGCGGTCCCGCCGTCCCACCCCCCCGCGATTCCCGCGTCACCGGATGATGCCGGTGTAACGCCTCCCGCATGGGGCACGTTGCCGCTCCTGCCCAAGGATCAGAACCCCGCATGAGTTCCATTCTCGACGCCCTGAACAAACTCGAAGAAGAACGCAACCGGCAACTGCAGGAGGAACACGCGCCGGAGGAAGATAACGCACCCTTCGAGCCGGATGAAGCCGCGGCCAAGCTGCTCATGTACGAGCCGCCGTCGCGGAAAGGTTCCGCCGCTCCGGAACGCGGCCAAAAAACGGCGACCGGTTTTCTGCCAAAGTGGGTGAGCGCAATGGTGTCGCTGCTGGCGCTGGCGGCCGTCGTCAGTTCCGCCGCGGCGATGGTGCTGGTCTATCAGATGCTTCAGCGCACGCCACCCCAGCAGGCCTATACGGTTCCGGTGATCGTGGAGCCGCCGGCCGCCTCGGCACCAGTAGCCCCGTCAGCCGCCGTTTCGTCTGAGGCGGCGATTGCAGAGCACAAAGCCGTTGTCCACCCAGCCCCCCTTCCAACGAAAAAGCCGGGGGGAGAATCGGCCGCACCTGCCGCTAAACCGGCGTCCGTGGTGACGCCGCCCAAAGTGGAACCCGTCCAGTCCGCGGTGCAACATCCTGCCGTACCCCTTCCCGCGGAAACGGATCCACCCTACGTTGAACCGGCCGCTGCCGAGCCCTCGGCCGTTTCCGCCGCGCCGGAAACCGTTGAATCGAAACCTGAGCCGGCTCCCGAAACGGATCATCCGCCCGCCGGTTCCGCCATGCCTGCTGCCCCCTCACCATCTGTTCCGAGTGAATCAACACATTCCGAATCCATGCCGTCCACCAGTGAATTAAAAGCCGCCGATACCGATGAATCCGCCCCCAAAACCAAAGACACGAAAGTGGCCCAGGCCGCATCGGCAAAACCGGCCGCGGCAGCCGGCGACGGACTGACCCCGCCCACGGGCCTTCCCGGTAATCCTCCCGTGGTAACGCCGCCTGCGCTGCCGGTCAATCCGCCTTCGGTACTGAGCACGCCTTCCGCCCCCGCGGCTGAGACTGTTCCCGCGCGCAAAAGCGCGGGCTTCGTGGAACCCGAAGCTGTCAACGCCCTGCCGCGGCTGACCCTGGCCGATCAGGAACGCTATGGGCTGGGTGAACTGCGGCTGAATGTGCTGCGGGAGGCAGGACCGGGGAATCCGGATCCCGTAGCGATCATCAACCTGAAAAAGGTGTATCTGGGCGAGCGGATTCCAGGAACGTCGGCCAGGCTGATCGGTATTTCCTCCCGGGCGATCGCCATCGAGATTGAAGGCTCCGGCGCCCGTTTCCGGGTATCCCGCTGATCCCGATGCTCAAAGGTGTGCGGTCTTTCTCCCGAGCACGGGCATCCGAATGCGTTCCGTAACCAGCCAGGATACAAACAGCGGGATTACGAGCGGATCCCGGCCTGCCGGTCGGGCCTGGTAACCGGAATCACGCACCGGAAACCGATCGTGTTTTCCCGGGCTTCGGGGAAAAATCCCCGACGAAATGTGGTCAGCAGTTCATCCGGCGGCGAATTCCAACAGCCGCCGCGCACGCTCCGCTGGGGACACCTGGCCGCTGCGGCGGGATCCCGCAAGGCCATGTCATACGGCACGAAGGGGTCCAGCGTCCATTCATACACGTTCCCTGCCAGGTCCACTATTCCCTCGGGGGTCTGGCCTTCCTCATGGAGGAATACCACGCTGGGCATGCCCAGGTGATCGCCGTAATTGCATAACGAAGGATCCGGTGGGGTGTTGCCCCAGGGATATCGCCGGTTTTCAAACCCGCGGGCGGCAAATTCCCATTGCGCCTCGGTAGGGAGGGTTTTTCCGGCCCACCGGGCATAGGCCAGGGCTTCTTGCCATGAAACCCCGACGACTGGCTGGTCCGGTCCGTTGAACAGCGGATCCCGCCAGAACCGGGGTTCGGGTGCTCCGGTTTCCTTCAGGTATCTGGCATACTGAGCCACGGTCACAGGGTGGACGTCCATCCAGAACGGTCCCACATCGGTTTCGAATTCCGGGGCCTGTTCCCGTGCGGCGTTACTTCCCATCAGGAAGCGGCCGCCCGTGAGATAGGCCATTCCGGAAGTGTCCACCTTGCGGGTGGTTTCCTCTGGGCGGGTTTCGTCACCCCGGATCATCACCTCCGGCGGACGATAGGCCGACCAGGCCCGGTTGAGGGCTTCGCGGAATGCGGCCGCCGTGGGCCAGCGTGCGGCGGGATCCTCCGCTAATGCTTTCCGGAGGGTCTCCTGCAGAGAAGGTGCCACATCCCGGCGAATTTGTTCCACCGGAGGGGTTTCTTCAAAGGGTGTGCGGAGGGTAAGCATCTCCCGCAATACCAGCCCCACCGCATACAGGTCCGAGGCCGCGGTCGCCGGCCGAAACGCTTTCTGTTCCGGTGCGGCGTAGGCCAAGGTTCCGACCACCCGTTTTTTCCGGACAGTCGGTTCCGTTTCCAGGGCTTCCAGGGCGCGGGCCAGGCCGAAATCCAGCAGTTTCACCCGTTCATTCGGTTCCACAAAGATGTTTTCCGGCTTGATGTCCCGATGCACCACCAGCCGGTGGGCATATTCGAGTGCAGCCAGCACCTGATCTGTGATCCGAACGGCGAAACGTACTTCCGGATACCGTCGGGCCATGCGGTAGTCATTGAGGACTTTGCGCAGCGACCGTCCCCGGGCAAATTCCATTGAGATATACGGTACCCCGTCAGGCGTGAAATTGATGTCGTGAACGGCAATGATATTGTCATGCCGGAGTTTACGGGATACCTGGGCTTCCTGCAGAAACATCCGCAGGGCTTTATCGGTGGCCAGGAGCGCAGGATGCATGAACTTGAGGGCAACTTCCTCTCCAGTCAGTCCATCCAGTGCCCGGAACACGATGCCCATACCGCCTTCGCCGACCTTTTCGATCAGGCGGTATCGTCCCGACACGGTATCATCCTGAACATAAGGTGAGGCTTCGGCCCGGGCGACCTCGGGCACGACCAGCATATGCCCGCATCCGAAGCACACCCCTTTTTTCCCCTGCACGGAAGGAGGCACCAGGATACGCAGGCCGCAATGGGTACAGACGACGGGGATCATGAAATAAACAGTTTACAGGAGGGGAGGAGGATTCTGCAACGGTTGCGTTTGATAATGATAATGCATTATCATTCTTGTGGTATGAAAGGAAATGCCAGATGCATAAATGGTTTCCGAAGGCAGGTGTCCGCCGAACATATAAAACCATGGTCATGGGTCTGATAGCCGCGGGGCTGTTCTGGGCCGGATGCTCTGGAAGTGGAGTACCCGCCGTTTCAACTCAAAAAGCCACCGTCGGAACGGCACCGCTGGTTGTGGCCGTTACCGTGGAACCCCTGAACTGGCTGGTATCCCAGATTGGAGGTGACACGGTACGCGCAATTACCGTGGTGCCGCCGGGGCAGAACCACGAAACTTGGGAGCCCGCTCCTGGACACATGGATTCCCTCCGGCAGGCGGCCGTGTACTTCGAATCCGGTATGCCTTTTGAAGAACCCCTGATCAGCCGTCTGCGCGGCCTGAACCCCTCCCTGGAAACGGTCTGTCTGCTGGACACGGTGACAGAAAAATGGTCTCCGCCAGAGGACCCGGTCGGGAAGAACCATCAACAGGATGATGCGCAGGTCAAGGAAACCGAAGCGTCGGATCTTGAAGCGGATCACGGGATCAACGAGCACGAACATCACCACGCACACGGTGATCCGCACTTCTGGACTGATCCGCGGGCGATGGCCGCAGCAGCGGAACAGGTCGCAGCCGTGCTGGAAAAGCAGCTGCCGGAACATACCGCAACAATCCGGGAAAGGCTGGAATCAGTCCTTCGGACGCTGACCGACCTGGACCGGGAACTGGCCGGCATGCTGGCATCCTGCAGGGGGCGGCGCTATTACGTCTTTCATCCCGAGACCGGCTGGTTCGCACGGCGGTACGGATTGATCGAGCGGGCGGCAGAACAGCACGGCAAGGCTCCGGGGGCCCGCGCCCTGGATGATCTGGCGAAGGAAATCCGGAAA
>Ga0068707_1002344_pt1 | contig 13348 bp, 9 predicted proteins | sample YNPNPMetaG_FD_66600 | JGI IMG/M metagenome (GOLD analysis project Ga0068707, IMG submission 66600) | Anoxygenic and chlorotrophic microbial mat microbial communities from Yellowstone National Park, USA - YNP NP MetaG | ecosystem: Environmental > Aquatic > Thermal springs > Hot (42-90C) >... | reverse complement strand
CTTCCCGGATGTGCCGGGCGGCTTCCATCATGGTGGGCAGGTAGGCCTGAGCCTTTTCCCGGTTCCCCGGGTCCCGCGCCAGGCGCTCCAAGGAAACGAGGAGCCCCGAGAGGGGGTTGTTGATGTCGTGGGCAAGCCCCGAGGCCACCAGCCCCACGCTGGCCATCCGGTCCACCTCCCGGAAGCGCTCCAGCAGTCCGAGGTGCTCCCGGTGGAGTTTTCGAAGGCGCTCCATCATCTCCGCGACGGCCCGGGCCACGGCACCGATCTCGTCCCGGCGGCCCACCGGAAGGGGAGGGACGGGGCCATCCAGACGAAAAGCCTCTACCGCCTGGGTGAGGACCAGCGCGTCCCGGTGGACGTCCTGGGCAATGAAGGCGGCTCCCGCCGAACCCGCGATGAAGAAGAGGAAGACCATGGAAAGGAGCACCCACTGGCCCAGCGCCACCCGCTTCCGGTAGGGGGCCTCGGACAGGCCTACCCGAACCGACCCCAGCCTGCCCCCCAGCACCTGGCCCGAAAAGTCCAGGAAAGAGAGGCTCCCGTCCCGGTAGCGGCGCGGCGCCGGTCCTCCGGGGGAGGGCCTCTGGAGAAAGACGGGCAGGTCCGTGGAGAAGGTGCCGGCCTCCACCGCCCCCTGGGGATCGTAGAAGACCACGTAGAGTACCTCCGGATGGCGCTGGCGAAGGGCATCGCCCAGGGCGGAAAGCCCGCCGAAATCCCGGCGGAGGAGGTAGGGGATGCCCTCCTCCGCCATGAGGTCGGCGAGGGCCTGCCCTTGGGCCTCCAGAGAGGCCCGGAGCCCGCGAAGCATCAGACTCCGGAAGAGCCCCACGTTGATGGTCCCGAAGAGGACCACCCCCAGGAGGAGCAGGAGGAGGATTCGGGTCCTAAGGGGAAAGGCAGCCCTGTTCATGGAGATTCCGGTAGAAGCGGCGGAGTTCCTCCACCCGCCGGAGGTAGTCGGCGTCGGCCTCGGCAATGCCGGTCCATCCCATGGCCTCCAGGACCGCCCGGCCGTCGGCTCTCCCCGAACCAAGGTCCAGAAGGGCCTTTCTCAGCGCCTCCCGCTCCGCGGGGGGAAGATCCTTCCTCACGACGATGGGCGGGGAGGGAAAGTCGGCGGAGCGCAGAAGGACGCGGGTCCTCGCGGCACTGTCGGGGAAGGCCCGCCGCCAGAGCTCGTAGACCGTCTCGTCCACCGCCGCGGCGTCGGCGCTTCCCCCGGCGACGGCCTCCAGCGACCGGTCGTGGCTGTGGCTGAAGCCCACCGAAGAAAAGAAGCTCCCGGGCCTTTTCCCCTGCTCGCAGAGGAGGGAGAGAGGATAGAAGTACCCCGTCAGCGACAGGGGGTCGGTGAAGAGAAAAGAACGGCTTCGGAGATCTTCGAACTTCCGGAGCCCGCTCTCCTTTCCGGCGACGATCAGGCCGTGGTAGACGGTTCCGGTCCCCCGCAGGAGCGGCACCAAGAGCACCTCTCCCCGCTCGGTGAGTTGGGGGTCGGAAAGGGCTCCGGTGCAGACGATCCCCGCCTCCACCTGGCCGAAGGCCAGCATGGCGTTGATTTCCCGGTAGTCGGTGCCCAGAAGGGGCACCACGGGGACGGAGAGCCTCCGGGAGAGGGCCTCCGCCAGCAGGGTGAACCCTTCCCCTCCCGCCCGGGCCGAGAGGATGGGCGCCATCCCCAGGCGAACGGCCTTTGCCGGCGCTGTTTCCTTTGGGACCGGGGCTTTCTCCCGGAAGGAGACCCCCTCGTAGGGGGCGGCATCCCCCGAACAGGATGCCAGGGCCAGAAGAAAAGGCGCCAGAAGTCCCGCCCGGAGGATGGCCGTGCCGGCCCTTCCCCCCGTCCGTGCCGGGACCCTCCCCGCCGCCGCTCGACGAACGGACACCCAGCCGCCTCCTTCCCCCCGCTTCTCCAGAACCTTACCACAGGTACACGGCAAGGGGGCCGGGCCGGCGGCCTAGGCGGAGGTTCGATCCCATCCGCCCATGAGGTAAACGTAGGTCACGGCCCAGTTGGCGAGGAGGGTGGCAACCCCAAAGATCACAAGCCCTACGCTCATCAGCGCCCAGCCGGAGAGGATGTTCCCGATGACGCAGCCGGTGGCGAACCACGCGCCGATTCCCACCAGAACGCCGCCAACGAGCGCCCAGAGCGTCTGGCGGGGCTCCTTGGGCAAAAGCTTGGCGCTGCCGGTCATTCGCGCCGAAACGTGCGAACCCAGCATGACCCCCAGGACGACGAAGATGAGCCAGAAGGAGACCTTCTTGGGCCCCGCGGCAGGGCCGGAGGAGGCCGGGGCCGCCGGCGCGGGCGCGGCCGGTTGGGGCGCGGGGCCGGCGGCGCTGGGGGGTTGGGAGGGCTTTGGGGACGGCGCTTTCAGGCTTCCCTGCACGGCGGGTTCTGTCACGAGCAGGTACGCGTGCAGCACGCCGTGGGTCACCCCCACCGGATAGTTGCGGCCAGAAGCCGCCGAGGAGAGGTAGAGCGGTCCCGCCAAGAGCCCGATGGCCAGCCCCGCCTGCCAGGGTTTCCAAGGACGTGCCAGAAGGCGGCGGGAGAGAGGTTCCGTCTGAACGATGGTAGGCCCTTTGGATGGATGCGCTCGACGCCACCACATGGCCGCGGCGACGGTGGCGGCGGCGAAGAAGAGGGCCAGCGCCCAGAAGGGCAGCCCCGTCAGTGAGGAGAGCGTCACCGGGCCCCCGTCGGAGGCCGTCACCTTTCGGGCCAGCATGGCCTTGTTGAGCCTCGACAAGGGCCCATACTCCACCACGGCCATACCCAGCGGCATCCCCATCAGCGCCATGATGGAATTGATGTTCCCCGCCGGCCCCTTGTACAGGCAGCCGCTGATGCAGCCCCCGGCGAGAACCGTCCCGGCGCCGAAGACGGCGCCGCCCACCAGGTACGACAGCCACAGCATCGGCTTCGGAGCCAGCTTCACCCAGCCCAGCAGATCCAGAAGGGCGAAGACGGCCATGGAGGTCACGATGCAGACCCACATCCCCCAGACCTTCCGGCCGTCCCGCAGCATCAAGACCTCGCTGAAGGCCGACGCCCCGCACAGATCGCCGCGGTGCAGGAAGAACCCGAACAGGAAGCCCAGGGGAAGGCCGCCGAGGGCCGGCAGGCCCCCCGCCGCCGCCCAGGCCAGCGTCACCGCCACGAAAAGAAAGCCGAAAAGGCCCCACCCCTTCCACGTCGAAGTTGTCATGGCGCCCCTCCTAAACCCATCCCGAGGCTCCCAGGATCGCCCCCGCCGACAGGGGAAATATAGGATGGACCCTAAACTTCAAAAGGAGCAAGAGGGCCAGTGCCATGAGGCCCCACGCCGGCGTGCCGTGAAGCGCTTCCGGGCCAAGGTGGGCCGCTGCGCCCACGATCAGGCCGGCCACGGCCGGAGAAACGCCAGACAGGAAATCCTCGAAACGCTCGTTGCCTTGAAAGCGGCCATATCCCTTTGAAAGGACCGTCATGAGCAGCATGGCCGGCGCGAAGAGCGCCGCCGTAGCCAGAAGCGCCCCGGCCACGCCGCCAAGATGGTAGCCCGCAAAGGTCGCCAGCACCGCGATGGGCCCAGGCGTCAAATTGCTGATGGCCACGCCCTCGAGGAATTGGCGGTTGTTCAGCCAGTGCAGTTGAGTGACGAGCTGCTGGTGAAGGATGGGGACGAGGACGAAGCCGCCCCCAAAGAAAACGAAGCCCACCTTCAAGAAGGTCCAGGCGATCGTGGCGAGGGGAACGCCCGTTGCGGCCTGCGACGCGCCCGCGACCGCAAGGGCTTGAGCAGGAAGGACGGAAGGATGGGAGGGTAACTCTTGGGGCGCTCCCCGTTCTTCCGCGCCCCTCCCTTCATCCGTGTCAAGAGTGCCCCTCTTCCCGCCGTGCCTGCCCGGTGAGCCTCCGGCGCCCAGGCGGGATCGCCCCGCCAAAAGCCCGGCCACGCCCGCCCCGGCAAGGACGTAAAGGGCATTGACCTTGAGAAGAGAGAGCGCCAAAGCCAAGGTGGCGACGATCATGGCCGGCCAGCGCCGAAGGGATTTCCGGCCCAGCGACCAGGCGGCGGCCAGGATGAGGGCGATGACGACCGGGCCGACTCCCTGCACCGCCGTCTGGAGGGATGGGATGCGGTGGTAGGTGAAGTAGAGCCAGGAGAAGAGGATGACAAGAACCACCGATGGGGTCATGAAGGCCCCGGCGCAGAAAAGTCCTCCCAAAGGCCCGAAGAGCCTGGCCCCCACGAAGAAGGCCGTGTTGGTGGCAAAGGGTCCCAAAAGCTGGCCGAAGCCGACGCCGTGCAGAAACTCCTCGTCCGAAATCACCCCGCGCTTGCGCACCAGCTCGCGCTCCATCAAGGCGATGTTGGCCATGCCACCGCCAAAGCCGATGGCGCCGATGACGAGAAAGCGGAGAACCAATCGGGGCAGGGTGATTTTGCCTCCCGCGAATCTCGTTTGCCCCTCTTTTGTTTGAGCCTGTCGCTTCACGGCTGTTCCTTTCTCAAGAACCTACGGGCCTTTGGAGTCCGGCGCTTCGATATTTTCCCCCCAACTTCCTCCAAGCGACTTGATGAGCGCGACGGCGGCCACGAAGCGCTGCCCGCGCAGGCGCGCCAAAGTCCGCTCGTGCACCAGCGCGGCGCTCTGGGCGGGGGTCACCTGCAGATAGCTCGCAAGGCCGCCACGGTAGCGGTTTTCGGCAAGTTCTAATTGCCGTTTCGCGGAGAGATAGGCGGCCGCTTCCCTCTCGTATTGTTCCCCCAGAAGCCGCTGGGCGGCCAGGTTGTTTTCCACCTCGGCGAAGGCCTTTAGAACCGTCTGCCGGTAGGCGGCGACGGTCTCTTCGTAGCGGGCTTTGGCAAAACGGACCCCCGCGCGCCTCTGGCCGCCCTCGAAGAGGGGCAGCGCAAGCGAAGGGCCGACGGCCCAAAACCGGCTGGGAGCGCTCAGGAGAGAGCCCGATTGAGTGCTCTGAAAACCGGCCACGCCGCCGAGCTTGACCACCGGAAAGAAGGCGGACTTCGCCACGCCGATGGATGCGTTGGCCGAGGCCATGCGCCGCTCGGCGGCGGCGATGTCGGGACGGCGCTCCAGCAGGGTGGAGGGCATTCCGGGGGCGATGGAAACGGGGTCCGCATCAAGAGGCCTCTCCTCCAGCCGGAAGAGCGGCGCCGGCTCTCCCACCAGCACGGCGAGCGCGTGTTGGAACTGGAGGCGGCTTTGCTCCAAAAGCGGCGCCAATGCGGCCGCGGAATTCAAGACCGTCTCCGCCTGAGCCACGTCCAGGTCGCTTGCCAGGCCCGCCAAACGGCGGTTTTGAGTCAGCTCCAGCGCTTTTCGGTAGGCCTCGATGTTGGCCTCGAGGGCCTTCTTTTCGGCATCTAGCGCGCGCAACGTGAAATAGTCTGCCGCCACCTCCGCGGCGATGGAGAGTTTGATCCCCTCGAGATCGGCCGCGGCCGCCTGCTGGGTGGCGCGGGCCGATTCAAGCTGGCGCCGCACCCGTCCCCACAGGTCCACCTCGTAACTCGCGTCGAAGGGCACGCCGTAGTTGTCGTAGGTGAAAGCCTTCCCCGCGGCCTCGCCGGTCGTGGAGAGAGGACGGTTTTCGGAATCCTGCTGCCGGGTCGCCGAAAAGGCCGCCCCGATTCGCGGAAAGAGCCCTGAACGGGCCACGTCCGCCGACGCCCGGGCCTGCCCAAAACGCGCCGCGGCGGCCTTGATCTCCTGGTTGGCCGAAGCCGCCTCCGTTTCGAGCCGGTTCAGTTCGGGATCATTGAAGACTTTCCACCACGGGCCTTTGGGCGAGTCGGCCCGAGGCTCCGAGATTTTCCATTGTCCTGGTTCGCTGGCATAGGCCGAAGGCATCTTCGCCACGGCATCGGGCCTTTGATATCTGGGCCCCACGGAACACGCAACCGCCACGAGCGCCAGAAGCAGGGGAGCCGCCTTTGCGGCGTACCTCCAGGGTGGCGGGTTGGGCGGACCTTCTCTCCTCATGGCTTCTTCTCGGAAGCCGGCGTCTCGGCCACGCGCACCGTGACGCCGCTCGAAAGCGAATCCGATGGGTTGAGGATGACGCGGTCAGTCGGCGTGACGCCCGACAGGATCTCGATCCTCTGCCCGAAATCCTTACCGAGCTTTACCGAGCGCAGCTCCACCCTGTTGTCCGGGCCGACGACACCCACCTGCGGGCCCTCGGCCCGGAACAGGAGGGTATTGCCTGGAAGGGTCAGCGGCGGGGTCCCTTTGGCTCCGGTGAAGCGCACCTGGGCGAAGCTGCCGGCAAGAATCTCGCCTTTGGCGTTGTCCACTTCAAGCTCGACGAGCATCGTCCTTGAATCAGGCGAAATGGCGCCGGCCGTGCGCGCCACTTCCGCCTTGAAGACGTGGTTCGGCCTCTCCGGAACCAGTACTTCGGCCGTTTGGCCAACCGTGATGGATGGCGCCATGGCCTGGGGAACCTGGGCGTAAACCCTTAGCTTGTTGGTCTGGGCCAGGCGGAAGAGTTCCCGGCCTCCGCCCGCGGTGACGAGGTCACCCACGTCCACCTTGCGCGCCGTAACGGTGCCCGAAAAGGGAGCGGTAACGCGCGCGAATCCCTTGATCTCCTGAAGCCGCCGGAGGTTGGCCCGGGCCGCCTCGACCTGGGCGCTCTTCAGCGCCAGGTCGGCCTGCTTTTCGGCGTTTTCCTGCTCGCTCACGCTTGATGTCTTCACCAGCTCGCCGTAGCGTTTGGCGGTTATGGTGGCGATGGAGAGAGCGGCCTCGGCCTCCGAAAGCTCGTGGCGCGTCCGCTCCAGTTCCTGGTCAAGTTCGGGCGTCTCGATTTCGGCCAGCAACTCCCCCTGCTTCACCTGGGCCCCGATGTCGGCCGTCCAGCGTTTCAGGTACCCGCTGGCCCTCGCGTAGATGGGCGCGTCCATCCAGGGCTCAATTTCGGCTGGAATGGGAATCGCTCCCTGCGCTTTGCCCGGCTCCGGCGAGACGGTAACGACGGTCGGAAGGGCGAGCTCGGCCGTTTGGCGCTTCACCGCCCGCGCGTGGAGAATGCGGGGCACGATCGCGGCGCAAAGGGCCAAAAGGAAAACCAGAGCGGCGAGGAGAGCCCAGCGGCGAGAACCACCGCGCCCGGAGTTCCCGTCGGCATCTGAACGGCTGTTCGATTCCAGTGAATTCATGGCCTTCCCTCGCCAGGTTCGATGGGAGTGAGAAGCGCGGCGTCCGCCGTTTCGGGCGGCGTCGCCCCGCGCCGGTGCAAAAGCGAGAAGACCACCGGCACGACAAAAAGGGTGGCCGCCGTGGCGACGGCGAGGCCCCCGATGACGGCGCGGCCCAGGGGTGCGTTCTGCTCGCCGCCTTCACCAAGGCCGAGGGCCAGCGGCGCCATGCCGATCATCATGGCCAGGGCCGTCATGAGCACCGGCCGCAACCGCCCCACGCCGGCCTCCCATGCGGCCGAAAGCGGGTCCATCCCCTTTTGCAGGTTATGGCGGGCGAAGGTCACCAGGAGGACGGAGTTGGCCGTGGCCACGCCCAGGCTCATGATGGCGCCCATCAACGAGGGGACGTTCAGCGTGGTGAAGGTCGCGAAGAGGCCCCAGGCCACGCCAGCCAGGGCGCCCGGAAGAGCCGTGATGATGATGAAGGGGTCGGTCCAACTTTGAAAGTTGACGACGAGCAACAGGTAGACGAGGACCACGGCCATGACGAGCCCCACGCCGATGCCCCTGAAGCTGGAGTTCATCGTCTCGGCCTGCCCGCGCATGGAGAGGAAGCTCCCTCTCGGCAGTTCTTTTCGCGCTTGGGCCAGAATGGGCTCGATCGCCCGCAGCGCGCCGCCCAAATCGCGGCCGCTCACGCCGCAAAGCACATCAATAACGGGCATCACGTTGTAGTGGCTGGCGATGGGCGGGGCGCTCTTCCGCTGGATGGCGGCCAGGTTGGACAAGAGCTGCACTTTGGCTTCGCCAGCCGGGGCCACGGTGGAAATGGCTTTCAACGAAGAGAGGGAATCTATGGCGGCCTGCGGCACACGGACGTTGATGAGGTACTGGACGCCGTTCTTGGGATTGAGCCAGTACATCGGCTGCACCTGGCTGGAGCCGCTGAGGCTCAACAGCATCGAATTGGCCACATCGCGCTCGGTGAGCCCCATCAGGGCCGCCTTGGTTCGGTCCACGGCAACCTGGAGCCTCGGCAGGTCGTTCGGCTGGCCCACGCGGATGTCCACGAGGCCCGGGACGCGGCGCAGTTTTTCGGCGATGTTGTACGCGATGGCCCTGTTGCTCTCCTGGTCGCGGCCGGAGATTTGGATGTCGAAGGGCGCCGAAAGGCCGAAGTTCAGCGTTTGGCTCACGATGTCGGCGGGAAGAAAATAGAAGGTGACGCCGGGGAACTCACGGTTCAAGAGGATCCGCAGCCGGTCCACGTAGCCCTGCGTCGGATGGTGGGGGCGCTTGAGGGCCACGAGAATGTCCGAGTCGCCCGACCCCACCAACCCGTTGTCCATGTAAACCAGCGGGATGCCTCCTCCTGGAATGCCGCTATTATCGAGAATGCCGCCCATTTCTTCCGGCGGAATCTCGCGCCGGATGAGGGTCTCCACCTGGTCGGTCAGCTTGACCGTCTCTTCGATGCGCGTGCCGCTTCTCGCCCGAAGATGCAGCCTGAACTGGCCCGCGTCCACGGCCGGGAAAAAGTCCTGGCCCAGGAAGGGTACGAGCAACGCCGTGACGGCGCAGAAGGCGACAAAGGCCCAAAGGAGGGTGGAGCGATGGCGAAGCGCCGTACCAAGCCAGCGGCGGTAGCCCTCTCGAAAACGGGAGAAGCCCGCTTCAAAGCGTTCTTGAATGGCGACAAAAGGCTGCGTCCACGCGGCGCCCTGGCCCTTCTCCTTAAGGTGGCCGCTATAGGCGTGGTGGCGGTAGAACCACATGACGAGCGTCGGGATGAGGGTGCGCGACAAAATGTAGCTCGCCAGCATGGCGAAGACGACCGCCTCGGCCAGGGGCACGAAAAGGTATCGCGCCGTGCCGGGGAGGAAAAACATAGGGACGAAAACGATGCAGATGCAGAGCGTCCCCACGAAGGCGGGCAAGGCGATTTCCTGCGCGCCGTCGAGGATGGCCTGCACCGTCGGCTTCCCCAGCGCCATCTGGCGGTGAACGTTCTCGATCTCCACCGTGGCGTCATCCACCAAAATGCCCACGGCCAGCGCCAGGCCTCCCAGCGTCATGAGGTTGATCGTCTCGCCCAAGGCGCTCAGCGTGAGGATGGAGACCAGCACCGACAGCGGGATGGAGAGGGCGATGATGAGCGTCCCGCGCCAGGCGCCCAAGAACAGAAGGACCATCAAGGCCGTCAGCGCCGCCGCGATGACGCCCTCCCTGACGACGCCGCTGATGGCCGCCCGCACGAAGAGGGACTGGTCGGCGAACTCCTTGCCCTTGAACTCCTTCGGCAGCGTGCTGAGCACTTTGGGCATGGCGGCCTTGATGCCGCTCACCACGTCGAGGGTCGAGGCCTTTCCGCTCTTGAGGACGGTCAGCAGGACACCACGCACGCCGTCCAGCCTCACCACGTTTTGCTGGGGCAGATAGCCGTCGTGAACAAGCGCGACGTCGCGCACTTTAATGACGGCGCCATCCACCACCTTGACCGGAAGGTCATTCAACTCGGATAGCACTGTAGGGCTTGCGTTCAAGGCCACGTCGTACTCGGTGGGGCCGATCTTCACCGTGCCGCTCGGCAAGATCAGGTTTTGCGCATTGAGCGCGTTCACCACGTCCACAGGCGCTAAGCCCTTTGCCTGGAGGGCCGGAAGGCTGAGGTCAACGGCCACGACGCGCGGCTTTCCTCCGTAAGGATAGGGCATGGAGGCGCCCGGGACATTCATTAAGCCCACGCGCACCTGGTTGAAGGTCATATCCTGGAGTTCCTGCTCCGAGAACTTTTCGCTGGCGAAACTGTACTGGAGGATGGGCACCGTGGAGGCGTTGTAGCGAATGATGATCGGCGGCGTGATGCCCTGCGGCAACTGCCTCAGGATCGCCTGGCCCGTCGCCGTGAGCTGGGCAACTCCCGTATCCACCGATGCTCCCGGCTGGAGGAAGACCTTGATGACGCCGGCGCCCGTGTAGGCCGTGGATTCGATGTGCTCGATGTTGTCCACGATAGCGCTGATCATGCGCTCGTGGTTGTAGAGGATGCGCTGCTCGATCTCCTGCGCGCTCAAGCCGTTGTAGGTCCACACGGCGCTGACGACGGGAATGTCAATCGCCGGGAAAATGTCCTTCGGCGTTCGCCAAATCACGAAGGGGCTTAAGATCAAAATCAACAAGGCCGCCACCACGAAGGTGTAGGGCCTGCGAAGGGCTAACCGGACTATCCACATCGCTGTTTGTCCTTTCCGCCTACATGCCACGATGGCGGAAACCATTGCAACTGAACTCGTACCACGTCACCGTGGGTTTTTGGCCAGGTGGTGGTGGGGTGGCTGTAGTCGCAGGCGACGCGCAGCGACGTCTTGGGAATGTCCACGGTGACGCCTACGGTCCAGAGATCCTCCTTGGGGACAATGGCCTCGTGGACATCGGGCGTGAACCACTCGTACCGCATGGCCAGGATGAGACCGGGCACGGGCAGGTAGGCAATTTGTCCGTAGGCGCCGCTGGCGGCGATTTCGCCTCCTTTGTCCGGCGAAAGCCAGGCTCGGAAGTACTCGGCCTGGCCGCGCACCTTGCCCCAGCCTCCTTCCAAGAAGGCGTTGAGGCGGCTGTCGCGGCCGGCGAAACGTTTGGTGAGCTTCTGGCTCAAGCCCGGCAGTTCGGGGGACAGGTTCAGGTTCTCGTCGTGCCGGTCCGACGCGGCGATGCCGCCCCTCCAGAACCAGGGAGCGTCACCGGTCCTCCCCTTCCGGCCATAGCTGCACCGGAGCACGCCCAGGGGGCCGTTTCCCTTGGGGTTCATGTTGGCCCCCTCGCCCTGGAAGAGCCCAACCGAAAACGCCCACCCGCCGCGGGTCCAGTCAACCTGCACTCCGCGGTCGCGGGCGAAGCTTTTGCCGAGGTTGCCGTTGACCACCATGCGGTTGGTCACGTCGGTTCGGTCCACGAGGTCCAGGTTCCAGTCGGGCTCGAAGCGTTCCAGCCCGAAGGGCGGCACGAACTGGCCGACCTTGAAGCCGAGGCCCCTGGACACCGGCATAATCACGTAAGCGTCTTGAAGGAAAATCTGGTCGTCGGTGGAACTTTGAAGGTGGGTCTTGTAAATGAACTGCACGTGGTAGCGAAGGCCCTCCTCCGCGCCGCCGTCCACCATCAGCTTGAGCCGCCGGATAGCCCAGGCGTCCTCGCCCTCCTCCAGGTCCGTATAGCGAACCTGGATGTACGAACTGAGCGTGGGCAGGTGGGGAGAGGGCGGGGCCGGGCCGCCCGCCGAGGCCGCCGTGGCAACAAGTCCGGCCGCAGAGACCGCCATCCAGAGAGGCGCGAACCTCATGACCGGCATCCTCCCTCTTTCACGGGATCCCCAGGAGCTTCAAGGCTATCTGCGTCGCGAAGAACCACATGATGCCGGCAAAAGCAACCTTGACGAAACCCGGGCTCGCCTTTACGGTGACGTGGGAACCGACGGCGGAGCCGAGGATGCAGGCTACGGTCATGGCCGCCAGAAAGCGGTAATCCACGTGGCCCAAGGCGAAGTGGCCGATGGTCCCCACGAAGGAGCTGACCGTCACGATGAGGGAGTTGGCCCCCGCCGCCATCTGCGCTCCGTACTTCATGTACAACACGAGGAAAGGAAAGATGATCAGGCCGCCTCCCACGCCGATGAGGCTGGAGAGGACACCCACGCCAAAGGAGAAGACCGTCACCAGAACGATCATCCCCGCCGTCATCTTTCTCACCTCCTGGCCCGGTTTCTCTTTGGCCGAGAAAACCATGAGTAGACCCACGACGTAGAGGAAGACCGAGAAGATGCCCAGCAGGAGCTCCTTGGGGGCCCTGCTCGAAAGCACGGCCCCCAGGAACGAACCGGCGATGGTGCCCGGCAGGAATACCAGACAGAAACGGTAATCCACCAGCTTGTTGCGTTGAAAGATGAGGGTCGCCGTGAGCGACGTCACGAGATTCAGAAACAGGGCCGTCGAAATGGCAGGCTGGACGGCCATCCCCAGCATGACCAGAACGGGCGTGTAGAGTGATCCCCCGCCCTTTCCGAACATCGAGAAGACGCCTGAAATCACCAATATGGTGACGAAGGCGAGGATCCAGAACTCCGCGCTCACGGCGAGAGCCCCTTACCCTTCGAATCCGGAGCAGGGGATGCAGTAGGGCTTGCCGTCCTTCATGCGGACGTAGCGCTCGAAGACCACTTCGCCGCAGCCCGAGCAGATGGCCTTGTTGAAGGAACCCTTGGGCGGCTGGTAGTGGAAATCAGGGCGTTCGGAGACGGCGTAGATCTCGTCGTCCGGAAGGCTCAGCGTCCAGTCGATGACCTCCTGGGTGATGGCCGGGGCGATCTGCGAGGGCTCGATGCCCTTCTTGCGCAACGCGAAGAACTCGAATTTGCCGAAACCTTCCAGAAGAGAAGGTTTCAATGTGTAGCGGACGGGAGTCTTGCCGGGGTACCAGAAGGTAGCCGCCAGCTTGCCCCAGTAGGTCTTCTCCATGAGCCCTTTTGCGAAGGTGGCGCCGGTGGCGATCTGGATGCCATCCCCCATGCACGTCTGCGGGTGGCCCTCGCCGATCTCCAGGAAGACGTGCAGGCCGTGGTCCTTTTCCCGTGGAACGCCCAGTTTATCCAGCGCAAGCAAACCCATGCGGTAACCCAAGGGCATGAACGGGCACTTGTGGCCGTGGAACTCGAAAGCCCAGTCTGGCGGAACGAAACGGTTGACATGACTCGTCATGGCGTGTCTCTCCTTTGCGTGCAAGGCTGCCCCGATGGCCCCTCACCACGAGGGGCCTTCCCCCCGGGTCAGCCCGCCAAATCCTTCAGAATTCCTTCGGCGGCGCCGAAAGTTGCGGAGGCCATTAGGTGTCTCGTGATGCGCACGGCGTCAAGGATCTCTTCGGCCGTGGCCCCAGCCTCCCGCGCGAGGTGAGCCTGCGAACGGGCGCAGAGGGCATCCCCGCGCCCCAGCGCCGCCGCCACCGCGATGAGGTGGCGGTACTGGGGCGGAATGGAGCTCGCCTCCCGGTTCACGCTCTGGGCGGAGTTCATCCCCGTCGCCACGAGCAGGTCGGGGGCGAGCCGGTGCAGAAGCTCTCCCCACGCCGGGGCCGTGGCCCCCATCTTGCTTTTCATCATGCCCAGGACCTGATCAGCCGTGGGCGGC
>Ga0068707_1002341_pt1 | contig 13356 bp, 12 predicted proteins | sample YNPNPMetaG_FD_66600 | JGI IMG/M metagenome (GOLD analysis project Ga0068707, IMG submission 66600) | Anoxygenic and chlorotrophic microbial mat microbial communities from Yellowstone National Park, USA - YNP NP MetaG | ecosystem: Environmental > Aquatic > Thermal springs > Hot (42-90C) >... | reverse complement strand
AATTCACGACGGGTGTAGGTTTCGTCTTTTTCTTCTTTTTTCACTTCCTTATTGGCCGAGATGGTCAGGGTATCGTCTTCGATGTTTACCTTGAAATCGTCCTTGTCCAATCCCGGCGCAGCAACCTCGATACGGTATTCGTCTTTGGTTTCGGCAATATTTACAGCCGGAACACTCGAAGTAGTCCAGTTACGTAACCCTGCAAAGGGGAAGTCATTGAAGAATTCTTCTACCAAGCTGGGTAATGTGTTGATGTTTCTCAGTGCCAACATAGCTCAACCCTCCTTTCTTTTTGGTTTTTTCGACTTTCGCCATATTATAGGACAAAGGGTGTGCCAGAGGAATTTTATGCTATTTTGGCAGATTTTTTATTCTATGCTATGACATTTTGACTTATACAATGTTAAGGATTCTGTGCATACTGATTGTTGATAAAGAGAAAATCTGAAGTGGATTGAACTGATGAGTGAATCCTTGATTTTTATAACCTTTTAAGGCGAAGGATGTGCCCTCTCTGTAAGTTTTTGCGTGATCTGCGGTATGTTTAGTTTAACGAAAAGGTTGCAAAAAATGTCTGAACCAAGATCTGATTAACAGAAAATGATTTAAACGCAAAAGACGCAAAAGGGACTACGCAAGGAACGCAAAAGGAGAATGTACGAGTCTGATTACCAGATAGTATTGGGAAAGGAAGATTTATAGACAAAAGCTATCCGCAGCGAGTGGTCGGGATCCCCCATTTACATGCGGCGAAATAGCAGACGACGGTAACCAAAAGGATATTTATACTTTTTTCCAGCAGTTTTGCTAAATCGGTCGGCCGACTGCCATTTACGTGAGGCGTAAAGTCTCAGGAATTTACGGTTCAGGATTTTCAGAAGTAAAAACCGATACGAATCTGGGGATTATCGTAGGGTGAACGGCTATCATTAATGATGTTGTAAAGCAGTACAAAGTTAAACGAGGATCGTCTGCCCAGATGTTGCTTGTAACCCCCTCCGACAAGCAATCCGTGAACCCAGAAACGACTTGATGCCCTTGCTACATTGGGATTCGAAAAATCCCGATCAAGGTTGATCAATTCATACTCGATATGCGAAATAAACGAAAAATTGGGTTTTTGCATGTTGGACTTGTACATAGAGGTAAATACCGCATATTCGTTAAAAACCCTACCTCCATAGATCGACGATGAAATACGGTCGTTGTACCACTTTTCGCTGTAATATTCGTAGCTCAGTCCTGCTCCCACCAACATACGGGGATTTAAATAATACCCCGCCTGTGGCGAAACGGCTACTATCGTCACTGTGCCTACTTGCAGCGTAAGATAACCACCCCATACCAATCTGTCCCACTTACTTTCCCGGGGTTGAACAGGCTTCTTGACCGTATCGGCTGGCACCTGCGACCATAACCATGATACACAACCCAGCAATAGTAATACCATCAGAGATATTCTCTTTCTCATAAGGGTAGCTATTTTTTAATGGATATATTTTAAAAATTAAAAAATATTATTTCAACTTCGGTGCCACAAAATATGACTCAAAATTATACGAAATTTGTTCAATAATATTCACTACCGAATGATTCCTATGAATTTTAACAATTTGCCGATGATGGCACTTCTGCTCCTAATTAATTTACACGTATTCTGGTGATTTCATTGGCGAATAAAAAAATTAGGAATAATTGTAAAAAATACACTAAAAAATTGCGATAATTGTCATAGGAAAAAATGAATATCAATGAATATTTAAATAATTATATACCAATTTATTAAAAAATAATGTTTTATGGAAATAAGCCGATTAATAGAAAAGTTTAAGGATTTATATGGAACGCAACCGGTAATAGCGCGTGCACCAGGCCGTGTAAATCTCATTGGCGAACATACCGACTATAACGATGGTTTTGTATTGCCGGCAGCGGTAGATAAGGAAGTAGTCTTTGCCATGCAGCGCAACGATTCCTCACGCATTCGTGTATTTTCGGTCGACATGCAGGAAAGTAAGGAGTTTAGGTTGGATCAACTGGTAGCGCAGCAGGGTTGGATCAATTACATCATTGGTGTATTTGCCGAGTTGGCGCGACGGGGGGTAAAAGTTGCAGGAACTGATCTGGTATTTGCCGGCGATGTTCCGCTCGGTGCGGGCATGTCGTCGTCGGCAGCCCTCGAAAGTGCGCTTGCTACCGGTCTCAATTACCTGTTCGATGGCGGACTCTCGAAGCTCGATCTGGCGCTTGCTGCACAAGCTGCCGAACATAATTTTGCAGGCGTAAAGTGCGGACTGATGGACCAGTATGCCAGTATCTTCGGGAAAACCGACCATGTTATTAAACTTGACTGCCGTACGCAACAGCACGAATACTTCCGTTTCGATTTCTCAGAATTCATGCTGGTGCTCTGCGATACCAACGTCAAACATTCCCTAGCCTCGTCCGAATACAATGTACGCCGGGCACAATGCGAAAATGGGGTAGCTATTGTCCGTCAAAAATATCCTCAGGTAAAAAATCTGCGCGATGTTACAGCAGATATGCTTCATGAAGTTAAAAACAACATGGATCCAGTCATTTTCAACCGCTGTGAATATGTGGTAGAAGAAAACATACGCGTTGAAAAAGTCTGTGAAGCGCTGTTGAAAAATGATTTTGCCAGCTTCGGACAACTCATGTATCAGAGTCATGAAGGGTTACAGCATAAATATGAGGTGAGCTGTCCTGAACTGGACTATCTGGTCGAACTGGCCAAAAAACACCCGCATGTACTGGGGGCACGTATGATGGGAGGCGGTTTTGGTGGTTGTACCATCAATCTGATCCACCGCAACGCAGTCGACGATTTCGTGGAAAAAATGGCTGCAGCTTACCGTCAGAAAACTAACCTCGAAATGAAAGCTTACCGCGTTCAAATTGGCGAAGGTGCAAGAGTTGAACAAATATAACAATAAAAAACGCTAAGCATTTTTAAAATGCTTAGCGTTCTGGTCTAATTACGCAATCAAGATAAGGAATGTGATCAGAAAACCAGTGGCAAATCCGGCGTAAACCTGCCTTACGGTATGAACCATCAACCATAATCGTGCCCAGCAAACCAAACCCGCAATAAGAATCGACAGAGAGAGAAGGGCATAATGTGTGGCATGCCACCGAAAAAAAAGAACAAGCGTCATGGCCACAAGTCCTCCTACCCCAATGGCATGACTGCTTATTTTCCAGAAAAACAGAAAAATAATATTCACCCCTAGGGCCACAGTGGCCGAAATCACCATGTTACTTACTGCTTCGGGAACAGGCAAATGACGTAAATAATAACAGGTGATAATGTATGGAACAAGGACCAGCGTGTAAGGAACTCTGCGATCCTCAAGATTTTCCAACTGTAAATCAGGAATGAACTGCATGTATTTCAACAACTGAAGAATAACCAGTGGCAGCCACAAAGTACCCAAACTCACAATCAATACAGTCCATGTTACAATACCCAAGGGCCAAAGCGAAAATAAACCTCCTGAGCGAAACACCAAAATCGTTCCTAAGGTAGGTATAATCAAAGGATTGAAAAGGATGGAAATAAAATTAGCTGTTCTCTGCAAAAAACTGTCGAATTGGTTCATCCGAAAATATTTATTAAGTTACAGACTTCTTTTTGGTTGCACACCTCACTTCTATTGGCCTTTCGGCTGGATGGAATTCGTATGTTTAAAATTTCCAGCCGGGATTTGATTCAAATAACCCACTTCCTTTTGGATTCACCTTTGATTTTAAAATAACCCATAGCCGGCTGGGACGCACAAGTTCGTTTCACCGGTTTGTTGTGTTGATGGTATCAACATGCTCGTTTCATGCATATAAGATTTGTTAATACTAACATGATATCGCAATAATAGAAAAAATATTATCTCGAGCAAAAAATATGATAAATTCTACCCATACATTACAAGATTATTATTGGGGCTTATCCTGAACTTATGGTAATTATACGTTTTTTATTATTTTATTCAACAAAATCAAATTTTAAATATTGAAGGATTTACGAATAAAAAAATATATTTTTGTCAAACATAAATAGTAACTAAATAATTATGAACTAGCGTATGGCTATTAACATTTTTGTTCCAACCTTCAGAACTAATGAAATACTTGAACAAATACGGGAATGTCTTGAGATAGGATGGACGGGTTTAGGTTTTAAAACTGTGGAATTTGAAAATCAATGGAAGCAATACACAGGTCTGCCTAATGCACATTTTTTATCGTCCAATACCGTAGGATTACATTTAGCGCTAAATATTTTCAAAGAAAAATATAATTGGATCGACGGAGACGAAGTTATTACCACACCCCTGACATTTGTATCGACCAACCATGCCATTCTTTATGAAAGGTTAAAGCCTGTTTTTGCCGATGTCGATGATTACTTATGCCTTGATCCACAATCGGTTTTAAAATCTATTACTCCAAAAACAAGGGCTGTAATGTTCGTGGGCATTGGTGGTAACTGTGGACAATATGAAGAGATTGTAAAAATTTGTAAACAGTACAACCTGAAACTAATATTAGACGCTGCCCACATGGCAGGTACAAAACTCCATGGTAAACATATCGGCAGCGAAGCCGATGTTGTTGTATTTAGTTTTCAGGCTGTTAAAAATTTGCCAACAGCCGATGCCGGTATGATCTGTTTTGCAGATAAAGAATTGGACAACCTAGCCCGAAAAAAAAGCTGGTTAGGAATAAACAAAGATACTTTTCAACGTTTTAACAAGAACAAATCGAGTTATAAATGGCGCTATGATGTTGAAACAATAGGATTTAAGTACCATGGCAATTCTATCATGGCAGCTATAGCTCTGGTGCAACTTAAATATCTCGAGGAAGATAATGCCTACCGACGCAAACTTGCTGAGCTTTACGATCAAAAATTGAAAAATTTGAAACATGTTGAAATTGTAAAAACCGCACCAGATTGCGAAAGTTCAAGGCATTTATATCAGATATGTGTACCCAACCGTGACGAAATTATGCAATTTTTTTACGACAACGACATTTATCCGGGGGTTCATTATGTAGACAATACCGAGTATGCTGTCTATAGTTATGCTCGTGGTTCTTGTCCAAAGGCATCATTAAAATCAAAAATGCTTCTGAGTCTGCCGCTACATTTAAGGATTAATGAAAATGACGTTGATACTGTAGTACAAGTGCTTGAAAAAGCTGTAAAAACTTACGTTTCAAATGAAGGTTCTGTTTCTTACATTAGCCGGTGAAAATATCGCTAGTAGTCGTACACGGGTATTTCAATATATTCCGTATCTGTTGGCCAATGGCATTAAAAGTAAAATCATCATCAATGATCCTTACTATGCCCAACGATCAAAAATATTGATAATCAAAATATTACAAAGTATTCATAAAAAAATCAACAACATTTGGTTTCTTTTTTTCAGTTTTTTCTTTAAAAATATTTTTATACAAAAAGTTTACTTACCCTGTTGGGAAATCAGGCTGTTTCGCTTTCTAAGTAAAAACATTATTTATGACTTTGACGATGCTATTTATGTAACCGACCAAAATCAAAACATTTCCAAACGGAACCTAAAAAGGCTCAACTATACCCTATCAAAAGCAAACTGGGTAATTGTCGAAAACGATAATAATGCAAACTATGTCCGAAAATGCGGCAACTCCAATACCCTAATCATTACCGGACCCATTGAATGTAACCGATATACACCACAAAATAAATCATCCCATGAAAATATAATAGTTATTGGTTGGATAGGCAGCCCCAGCACTACAAAATATCTTGAAATAGTTAGAAAACCCCTTCAAAACATGGCTCTTAAGTATACCAATATTAAGCTATTACTGATAGGATCAACTCCTTTTAATATCGAAGGATTAGATGTTGAAATATATCCATGGACGCTAAATACTGAATTGGAACTGTTAAGCAAGTTTGATATTGGCATAATGCCATTGTACAACGACATTTGGTGCGCAGGAAAGGGGGGTTACAAGCTTTTACAGTACATGGCTATGGGTATCCCTTCAATAGCAACGCCGGTAGGCATAAACGACATTATTCTTAACATGGGAAAAATTGGTTTTAAAGCCAGTACCTACGAAGAATGGATTTACTCATTTGAAATTCTTATTAACAACAAAGACCTACGCATACAAATGGGGAAAAATGCAAGAGAAATAGCCCTTACACATTTCTCATACGAACGATTTACAAAAGATTTAATGAATTGCTTTATCTGAACTTAAGCCCATATGTCTAAAATTACCTTTTCTGGAAAAAAACTATATTTTGAACAAAATATTTCAAAATTTGTAAAAGCTATGTTTCAAATACATAATATGTTTTCTAATTTTATAGCTACTCACCCTTCGTTGGTAATCGAGCGACTGATTAGCGACTGGATTGAAACGGTAAATGATTTATTAGCCGATAGCCAGGAACTTACCATAGCACTATCGGGTGGGAATACGCCTCAATTGATGTTTAGCATGATTGCCGAATATTTTCCGAAGGCTTTCCCTTGGAATCGCCTGCATTTTTTCTGGGTAGATGAACGTTGGGTACCGCACGAAAGTGGTGAAAGCAATTTTGGCAATGCTCAGCGGTTATTGTTTGATAAAGTTGCATTTGAAAATCATCGTTTGCATCCTGTTCTTACCCAAAATACCACTCCCGAGGCGGAAGCTCAACGATACGCACAGGAAATAAAGCAGCATGTAAGAGAAACAAATGGCTTTCCTGAGTTCGATATAGTATTTCTTGGAATGGGCGATGACGGACACGTGGCCTCAATTTTTCCAGGGCAGGAAAATCTTTTCGATGTTGACAGCCTGTGTGCTGTTTCCCGACATCCTCAATCGCAACAGACACGAATAACGCTAACCGGCAAGGTAATTAACAATGCCCGCAATATTGTTTTTCTCATCACGGGCAAACAGAAGAGTCCGATATTGCAGACTGTTTTTGAGGGTAATGAAGTAAAGTATCCTGTGCAACGGGTCAAACCGGCCACTGGACGACTTTTCTGGTATCTCGATGTTGATGCGGCACGTGAAATCAGGCGTTACAAAACCTACGACTGGTAAAAATTTTATTTTGCTGCTGGACAAATATCGATACGCATGCCATCCTCGGCCATTAGGGTAGCAGGGAACCATTCCCGGGCCTGATCCAAAAACTGTTTCTCGTGCCTGTAGCGCGACGAAAAGTGTCCGATAATCAATTGACCTGCATGGGCTTTCAGTGCCAGACGTGCAGCATCAGAGGCTGTAGAATGATAGGTTTTATGAGCAAGTTCGCTGTCTTCTTCCAGGAATGTAGCCTCGTGATAAAGTGTATCAACTCCCTCAATAAGAGGAATAATGTCGTCGACCGGACGGGTATCGGAACAGTAGGCAAATGAACGAACAGGAGGAGGTGGCAGCGTAAGTTCCTCGTTTTTTATCAGTTCCCTTCCATCAAAATAATCGGATCCGTTTTTTATTTCCAGAATATCCCGAATGGTTAAGTTGTACCGAACGATACATTCCTTCCTGATGCGGCGGGGTTGAGGTTTTTCCTTAAAAAGGAAGCCTACACAAGGCACGCGGTGTTTTAACGGCAGGGTCGAGATGGTCAGACGGTCATCCTCGTATAGCAATTCGGTCTGTTTGGCATGGATGGGATGAAATATAAGGGGAAACGATAATTCCTCGTAAAAAAACTGTCGATGGTACTGAAGATAGATTTCGAGTCGGGGGTCGGCATAAAGATGAAGGGGTTGGGTTCTGCCCAGCACCGAATAGGTCGAAAGCAGACCGGGTAAGCCCATCACATGGTCGGTATGCAGATGACTGATAAAAATGTAATTGATTCGGGTAAACCGGATACGAAATTTTCGCAGTTGCAGTTGGGTTCCTTCACCACAGTCGATTAAAAAAAGCCGCTCAAGGTGGTTGATTACCTGAGCGGCTAAATTTCTTTTAGAGGTAGGAATGGCAGAACTACTTCCGAGTATGGTTACATAAAAGGACATTCAACAATGGACTACTTTTCTTTAATCAGTTCCACCGCATCGTTAACGGTTTCGGTAATGTTCAGTACCGTATCGAGCTGCGAGATAATAATAAGGCGTTCCACCGCATCGTTCAATCCGGTAAGTACAAATTTACCTCCCGCGTTCTTGCAAAGGCGATTGGCAACAAGAATAGCACTTAAACCGGAAGAATCACAGTAACGACATTTACTCAAATCCAGAATAATGTTCTTTTCCCCGTTGCCCGAAATGATCACCAGCTCCGATTTGAGCGAAGGAGCAATATGGGTATCAAGCTTTTCTTCCAGGACTTGAATTAACGTGTAATTCTCCAGTTTGTCAATCTTGAACTCCATTGTTGTTAAATTTAAATTTGCAAATTATTCGCCCTTTTCCTGATTATTTTTCAAGTTCTGCTCCATTTCGGATTTTAAGGTTGCCAGTTCACTAATATCCCCGAGGGTTGTTTTTTCTATTTCTGTTTTTACCTTTTTGGTTTTCTTGCTCGAGAAAGCTTCTTCTTTCTTAGGTGCTTCAGCGGCCTTACGTTCGTCTTCATGTACTTTTGTATGCGATACAACGATACGTTTAGCGCCTTTGTTGAATTCAATTACCTTGAAAGGTAATTTTTCGTCCACCTGAGCCATCTGTCCATCGGCTTTAACCAGATGTTTCAATGAGGCAAAAGCTTCCACACCATAGGGCAGAGCAACAACGGCTCCTTTGTCGTGAATTTCAACAATCGTTCCCTCATGGACCGAGTCTATGGTAAAGATCGTTTCAAATACTTCCCAGGGGTTTTCTTCAATCTGTTTGTGGCCAAGACTTAAACGACGGTTTTCCTTGTCAATATCGAGTACTACTACTTCCAGTTCAGCGCCAATACTCGTAAACTCGGCCGGATGTTTAATTTTTTTGGTCCACGACAGATCAGAAATATGTATCAACCCGTCAACCCCTTCTTCGATTTCAACGAACACTCCAAAGTTAGTAAAATTCCTGACTTTTGCAACATGTTTACTGCCTACAGGATATTTTTCGTGGATATTTTCCCAAGGATCTGGTTTTAATTGCTTGATACCCAGCGACATTTTGCGTTCTTCGCGATCGAGGGTGAGAATAACGGCTTCAACTTCATCGCCTACTTTCAGGAATTCCTGAGCACTACGCAGATGCTGCGACCACGACATTTCCGATACGTGGATCAGCCCTTCAACACCCGGTGCTATTTCGACAAAAGCACCATAATCGGCCATTACCACAACCTTGCCTTTGACCTTGTCGCCTACCTTGAGGTTGGGGTCGAGCGAATCCCATGGATGCGGGGTAAGCTGTTTCAGGCCAAGCGCAATACGTTTTTTGGCTTCATCGAAATCGAGAATAACTACATTGATCTTTTGATCGAGCTGTACAATTTCCTCGGGATGATTTACACGACCCCACGAGAGATCAGTAATATGTATCAGGCCATCAACGCCACCCAGGTCGATAAATACTCCGTACGAGGTAATATTTTTAACTGTACCCTCGAGTATTTGTCCTTTTTCGAGTTTTGCAACGATTTCTTTTTTCTGCTGTTCGAGTTCAGCTTCGATGAGTGCTTTGTGCGAGACAACCACGTTCTTGAATTCATGATTGATTTTAACAATCTTGAATTCCATGGTTTTGCCCACAAATGCATCGTAGTCGCGAATGGGTTTAACATCAATCTGTGAACCAGGCAAGAAAGCTTCTATACCGAATACATCGACAATCATACCGCCTTTGGTACGGCACTTGATATAGCCGGTGATAATTTCATCTTTTTCGTAAGCTTCATTGACACGGTTCCACGAACGCATGGCGCGTGCCTTCTTATGCGAAAGTATTAATTGTCCTTTTTTGTCTTCCTGGCTTTCGACATATACCTCAACCTTATCACCAACTTTGAGGTTGGGGTTATAACGAAACTCGTTCAGGCTGATTACACCTTCGGACTTGTAGCCAATGTTGACCACTACCTCACGCTTGTTCATTGCAATAACAGTACCTTCCACTACTTCACCTTCGGCAATGGTGGAAAAAGTCTTGTTGTAGATTTCCTCGAGCCGTGCTTTTTCTTCCGAGGAATACTGGGAACCCTTATTGGTTACTGTATCCCAGTCAAATTCGGCCAATTCGGCCTCATGGGTTGCTTTCTTAATGGCGGCCAACTGCTTGGCATGGTCGTCATCGTCATCTTCTTCTACGATGGCTTCTTCATCGCCTGCGAGTTCATCGTCCTCAACAGCCAGTTCAGCTTCTTCACCGTATTCCAGTTCATTCAGGTTTTCTACCTGCTCAAATTCTTTTTCTTTTTTTGCCATTTAATCAAAATTAATGGGTTCGACATTATGTTGACTTACAGGGGTTGCAAAATTAATACATTATATTTATCTGACTTAAAGATACAAAAAAAAATTCTTTTTCCCGTTACGTTACAAAATTTTTTTTTGTTTGGCAATACAATTTCCTTATACAATCAACGCTATGAACAGATATTCAGCTTGCTGACAAAAATTTTCCGTAAAATTCTACAAAGGGAAATGTTAAACTTCAAAAAACGAATTGCGACAACCTGTAGAAATAACTGATGCCGGATAATGTACAGGATAATTGCCGACAATTTTTCGCAATATTGGAATAAATTGTAATTTTATTTCATAAATTTGGCACATAAAGGAAAGTATGGTACGATTAGCAAGATTTATCATAGCATTGATAGTCCTGGGAATTTTTCCGCGAAGTATTCTGCAGGGGCAGGTAGCCAATTTTAGCATGGATACTACGATGGGATGTGGCAGCCTGCGGGTAACCTTTTACAATACTTCTATTCCCGATGCGGGTGAATCTATTGATGATTACGATTTTTACTGGAGTTTTGCCAGTAGTGTACGGCGTGATACTGCGCGTGTTTCGCATGTTTTTAACAGTCTGTACAGGGATACCCTGATAGCTGTGACCTTAACTATGCGGCACAGAATTATAGAAGGAAAAACAGCTCTGCATAGGGATACGATACGGATACGTCCTATTCCCAATGCATGGTTTCAGATTGTTGATCATCCACTCGATACCCTGCTGTACATTTTCCGATCGGGAAAAGCACCAAGCGACACTATAGCATATCGTTATACCTGGCGTGATGTTTCGGCCAATCGTACCATAAGAGTGCATCCCAATGCCAATGCCATTGAAGGTACAGGGGCTTCACGTATACGCAGGGATACCCTTGTGCATGTTTTCGCCAGTAATCAGGTGGGTTACCGCACCATGCGTCTGACGGTAATCGACTGGTATGGTTGTTCGGCACAGTTCGATACCACCGTGCTGATTAATCGTACCCTGGTGGTTCCCAAGTTTTTTACCCCTAACGGCGATGGTCAAAATGATTATTTTTATGTACAAACCAACGGAAAAGACACCTACAGGCTTGAAATTTTCAACGATAAAGGGCAGCGTGTATTTCATTCCCTTTCCCAATCGATCATGTGGGATGGCATTATCGAAACCTCAGGGCAGCCAGCACCTGCAGGCACCTACTATTACTACATTGAAGCAGTAACAGGTATTCCGGCACGCGTCAAAGGGTTTTTTGTGCTTTTCCGTCAATAATCTTTTGGAATCAACCCCCCATTTAATAAATTCCAAATAAGCGGATCCATCATGACCAACGGCCCGATCGAAAAATCATTTGCTATCATAGCGGCAATTGACCGAAACTTTGGCATTGGACTCAATGGAGTGCTTCCGTGGCATATACCCGAGGATTTCCGATGGTTTAAAAAACATACGGTGGGACATACCGTAATTATGGGGAAAAGTACCTTTTTGTCGTTGCCCCGACGCCCCCTACCCGAACGCAGAAATATTGTTATCACACACAGCAGCGATACTCTGCTGCAAGGAGCAGAAATTGCCCAGTCGATCGAAGAGGCTATTCGTATGGCCGATGCTGATAAAGAAAATTTTGTTATTGGCGGATCATCCATTTATCAGCAGTTCTTTCCGTTGGTTGATAAACTTTACATTACATTTATCGATAAAACCTTTGAGGCCGATACATTTTTTCCGGTCATCGACCAAAAGGAATGGCAACTGACAGAGGTGTATCCACAAACCGAAGACCATCCCGCGGGTCTGCACTACGAATTCAGGATTTACCTAAGAAAATAATTCAATTAGCATTTCTTAATATTTTTTTGCAATAAATCTCCTATTTTTAGGTATAACTTTGCTTGCTGCATATGCAATGAAAATGCAAAGGGGGGAGTACTACATAGAATCCAACGATGGACAGAGTCTGTTTTTCCGATTCTGGAAACCAGTGGATAGCGATGTGTGCGTATGTATTTTACATGGGTGGGGCACACACAGTGGTCTGTACAACTTTCTGGCTCAGTATTTTGCTCAGGCGGGCATCAGCGTTACGGCTATTGACCTGCGGGGACATGGGAACTCCGCCGGAAAGGCTTCTAATATACGGCACATTACTGCTTTCGACCTTGATGTGGAAGCGCTTCTGAGGGAAAGCAATAAAGTTTTTCCTCAAAGCAAAAAAATACTCATGGGGCATCAATTGGGAGCTTTGGTTGCTTTACAGTATTATCTACTGCACAAGAAAGGCATTGATGCATTGATACTTAGTGCTCCACTGTTCAAGACAGCCGTAAAAATACCCGCTTCGTGGTGGTTAAAAATCAATCTGTGGGCGCGTATATTTCCCTTTTTTTCCGTTGATGTATCGCGGTATCTGGGAATTAATCTTTCAGAATTAAAGGGTTTTGAAGGGAATTTGCCGCCTTTGATGCATGTAAAATTAGTCAGCGAGTTGAGGCAGAAGGGACAAAAAATGATTACCCAAGGCTACAAGCTCAACGTGCCTACGCTTATCATACACGGCACTGACGATAATATTGCACTGCATAAATCGTCGGTAGTATTTTCCCGCAATACGGGTTATTATACTACTTTCAAAAGCTGGCCGGGCAAAAATCATTATCTCACTGAAATACAAGATATAGAAGTATTGGAATATCTTTTGAACTGGATAAAGCAAAATATTCATCTTCACCGTTGAACGCATGAAATGGTATACGCCTGTTGACATTATTCCTTCAGCACATAAATTCGAACACTCCGATGGGGTGCTGATGGTAGGATCGTGTTTTAGTGAATCGATAGGCGAAAAACTTGTGGGTCTGAAATTTAATGTGGATTTAAATCCCTTTGGCATATTGTTTAATCCCTCTTCCATTAAAATTTGCCTCGAACGTTTACTCAGCGG
>Ga0068707_1002339_pt1 | contig 13360 bp, 8 predicted proteins | sample YNPNPMetaG_FD_66600 | JGI IMG/M metagenome (GOLD analysis project Ga0068707, IMG submission 66600) | Anoxygenic and chlorotrophic microbial mat microbial communities from Yellowstone National Park, USA - YNP NP MetaG | ecosystem: Environmental > Aquatic > Thermal springs > Hot (42-90C) >... | reverse complement strand
TTCGTGGGAGAACCTCTGATGCCGAAAGGCGTTGAGCACGCGGCGCGCACGAACGCCCAAACGTCGACGGGGGCGTGGGAGAACCTCTGATGCCGAAAGGCGTTGAGCACGCGTTCATTGAAAGGAGGTAGCCATGGAACACGGGAGTGGGAGAACCTCTGATGCCGAAAGGCGTTGAGCACCGCTATTGCCGTACTCAGCCGGGACTCGCCGTAAATGCGAGATCCTGGATGCCCAAAATCGTTTAGCCCCCTCTGATTACTGATTACTGATCGCTGATTGCTGATCATTTTTATATCCTTTAATGACTAAAAAGAGGTGAAACCATGAGCCCGATCCTGATCCCCCTCGCAATCCTGGCCGTCCAGGGAGACGATCCCCTGCCCGGCACCCGGCGGCTCGAGCCGGAAGAGGACCCCGCCGCCCGCATGGTGGAGGGCATCGATCGCTACCTCCTGCGCGAACTGGCGGCCTCGGGAAGGGACCGGACGAGGTCCTGGAAACCGGACTGCTCCCACGAGGATTCCTACCTGCGCTCCCTCGAGCCCCAGCGGCGGCGGCTCCGAAAGATCCTCGGGGCGGCGGAAGAGGAACACCGGCCGACCTCCCTGGAATACGTCTGCGGCCCCGACTCCCCCGCCGAGGTCGCCCGCGGATCGGGATACTCGGTGTGGGCCGTCCGCTGGCCGGCCTTCGACGGAGTAGAGGGGGAGGGATTGCTCCTGCAGCCGGAAGGGAAGGAGATCGCCCGCGTGGTGGCGCTGCCCGATGCGGACGTCCTGCCGGAGCAGGCGGCGGGCCTCCAGGGGGGCATCCCCCCGGCCGCCCAGTACGCCCGCCGGCTGGCGGAGAGCGGCTGCCGGGTTTTGGTGCCCTTCCTCGTCGACCGCGGGGACGAATACTCGGGACACCCCTCGGTCCGATTCACCAACCAGCCCCACCGGGAGTGGATCTACCGGCAGGCCTACGAGCTGGGACGGCACATCATCGGCTACGAGATCCTGAAGGTGCTGGCCGCCGTGAACTGGCTGGCCCTCCACTGGGGCGGGGACGACCCGCCCATCGCCGCCGTGGGACACGGGGAGGGCGGGCTCCTGGCGCTCTGCGCCGCCGCCCTCGACTGGCGCATCCGGGGGGTCGTGGTGAGCGGATACTTCCAGGAGCGGGAGGGGATCTGGCGGGAGCCGATCTACCGGAACGTCTGGGGGCTCCTCAGGGACTTCGGGGACGCGGAGCTGGCCGCGATGATCGCCCCGCGGGCGCTGGTGGTCGAGGCGGGGACGGGGCCCACCGTGGAGGGCCCCCCCGAGCCGCGGGAGGGGCGGCGGGGGGCCGCCCCGGGGAGACTGGACCCCCCCCCGGTGGAATCGGCCCGCCGGGAGGTCGAGCGCGCGCGGGCCTTCTACGAACGCCTCGGGGCGGCGGACCAGCTCCGTCTCGTGATCGCCCCGGCAGAAACCGGCCCGGGGATCGGCGAGGAGGCCCTCTCCGAGCTCCTCCGCAAACCTCCCTTCAAGAAGGCCCTCAAGCCGGCGGGAGATCCCCCCCGGGACCTCCGCACGTCCTTCGACCCCGAGGTCCGCCGGCGCCGCCAGATCGGCCAGCTGGTGGAACACACCCAGAAGGTCTTCCGCGAATCGGAGTCGGCCCGGGAGCGGTTCTGGGAGCGGGCCGACCGTTCCTCCGTGGAGAAATTCGCGGCATCCTGCGGGGAGTACCGCCGGTACCTGTGGGAGGAGGTGATCGGGAAGCTCCCGGCCCCGGAGATCCCCCCGGACCCTCGGTCGCGGCCGGTCGCGGAGGAGCCGGGCTGGCGCGGCTGGGAGGTGGTCCTGGACGTCTACCCGGACGTCTTCGCCCACGGCCTCCTACTCGTCCCCCGGGGGCTCCCCCCGGGGGAGCGCCGCCCCGTCGTGGTCTGCCAGCACGGCCTGGAAGGACGCCCGCAGGACACGATCGCCCGGGAGGGCCGCGCCTTCCGGGCCTACAAGGCCTTCGCCGCGGAACTGGCCGGGCGCGGCTTCGTGGTCTGGGCCCCGCAGAACCCTTACCGGGGGGGCGACCGGTTCCGCGTCCTCCAGAGGAAGGCCAACCCGCTGGGGCTGTCGCTGTTCTCCTTCATCGTCCGCCAGCACGAGCGGGCGCTGGAGTGGCTGGCCGGGCTGCCCTTCGTGGACCCGAAGCGGATCGGCTTCTACGGCCTCTCCTACGGGGGAAAGACGGCGGTGCGGGTCCCCCCGATCCTGGCGGACCGCTACGCCCTCTCCATCTGCTCGGCCGACTTCAACGAGTGGATCCTCAAGAACGTCTCGGTGACGAGCCCCTACAGCTACCTGTACACGGGCGAGTACGAGATGCCCGAGTTCGACCTGGGGAACACGTTCAACTACGCGGAGCTGGCGGCGCTCATGGTCCCGCGCCCCTTCATGGTGGAGCGGGGACACGAGGACCCCGTGGCCCCCGACGAATGGGTGGCCTACGAGTACGCCAAGGTACGCCGGCTCTACGACCGGCTGGGGATCGGCGACCGGACGGCGATCGAGTTCTTCAACGGACCGCACGCCATCCACGGGGCGGGGACCTTCGCCTTCCTCCACCGCCACCTGGGCTGGCCCCCGCCGAAATGAGTTCGTTCCGGGGCGGCGATCGTATACAATGCCGCCTTCCGCGGACCCGATCCGCGCCCATTTAGGAGACTCCCCATGCGTCGCATCTCCGTGTCCGCCGCGCTCTCCGCGTACTTGGCCCTGGCCGGCTGCATCAAGGACACCCGCACGATCAAGCTCAACGCCGACGGGTCCGGCACGATCGTCGTGACCTCCACCATGAAGGCCGCGGCCCTGCAGCAGATCCGCGGGATGGCCCGGGCCTTCGGCGCGCCCGAGGGGAAGTCGCCCGAGATGTTCTCCGAGGAGCAGGCCCGGGCGAAGGCCGGAAAGATGGGCGACGGGGTGGAACTCGTCTCGTTCGAGAAGATCAGGACGGAGGCGGAGGAGGGGATGAAGGCCGTCTATTCCTTCAAGGACATCACGAAGCTCAGGATCAGCGACGAGCCGGAGGCGCCGGAGGCGCCGGGGGGGATGCCGGGGGCGGCGCGGCCCGCGAAGAAGGATCCCATCACCTTCAAGTACGTCCGGACCCCGGGGGGGAATTCCGTCCTGACCGTCGTGAGCCCGGGGGGGAAGGAAATCCGGGAGGCCCTGAAAGAAGAGGCCCCGGAGAAGGACAAGGAAAAGGAGAAGGAGGACGAGGAGGAGCCCGAAGAGACCCAGCTGTCGGCCATGAAGGAGGTCCTCGGCGGGCTGAAGCTCAGCATCCAGATCGAGATCCCGGGAAGGATCGTCAAGACGAACACCCCGCACGTGAGCGGGTCCACGGTGACGCTCCTGGAGGTGGACCTGGACCAGATGCTCGGGGACATGGCGCGGTTCAAGAAGCTGGCCAAGGCCAATCCCAGGTCGCTGGAGGAGGCCAGGAAGCTGGCCGCGGGCATCCCCGGCATGAAGGCCTGCCCCGACCCCGAGCTCACGATCGAGTTCGCCCCCGACTGAGGCGGCGCCCCGGCGGCCGAACGGGGGCCCGGGGGAGGCCGCCGCGGAGAAGGCTTGCCGTAAGCCGCCTTCCGGGGCATCATCCACCCCCGCCATGACGACCGAGGCGCCGACCCCGGACGACGTCCTCGTTCGGAGGGCCCTGGAGGGCTCCGAGGAGGCCCTGCTGGAGCTGTACGCCCGCTACCGGCCGCGCCTCATGGGATACGTCCTGCGCCAGACGGGGGACCGGGCCCTGGCGGAGGACGTCTTCCACTCCACGTTCCTGTACTTCTTCCAAAACCTGGAGCGCTACGAGCCGCGGGGCCGGCTGGACGCCTACCTCTTCCGGATCGCCCGCAGCGAGCTGGCCGACGAGCGGCGCGCCGCCCGCCGCGCCCGCGAGGGCCCCCCGCGCCCCCCTCCCGAGGCCGCCTATGCCCCGGACCCGGAGATGGAGGAGAAGGTCCGCCGCGCGCTCCTGGAGCTCTCCCCCGAGCTCCGCGAGGTCGTGCTCCTGCGGATCTACGACGGGATGGACTACGCGGGGATCGCGGAGGTCACCGGGGTCGGCGAGGCCACCGCCCGCAGCCGCATGCGCTACGCCCTGGAGGCCCTCCGCCGGGCCCTCGGGGCCGACGCGCCCCGTCCTTTCAGCGCCCCTGACGATACCAGACGATCCCCGCCGCAACCGCCGCCATCACCCCCAGGAGCCCGAGGATCCCCTTGAGGATCTCCCAGAACGCGGCCCGACCGGGCTCCTGCGGAGAAAGGAGGAGCCCCACCTTGGGATCCTTCCCCAGGACCCAATCCTCGCCGCGGCGCTCGAGGCGCCCCACCACCGTCACGCGGGGTACCACCGGAAGATATTGCGTCGTCACCCTCCGGTCGCCGTTCCCATGGAAGAGGCCCAGGAACCCCGGATTCAAATACTCCGTCCGGATCCTCTTGCCCTGGACCTCGGTGGGGAAACCGTCCATGAGGATCTCCTCCCCCCCGACGCGAATCCGGAAGGTCGCCGCCTCGACCCCGTCCCCCACCGTCTTCCACCCCCGATGCTTCCCCGATCCCCGCAGCTCCTGGGTCCGGCACCGGCACCACAGCAGATCCCCCAGGCCCGGTTTCCGGACCGCCGCCACCAGACGCACCGGGCCGTAGAAGGCGGCCCGGCGGCCCGGCTCCAGCTCGACGCCCCCTCCCCGGCGGGCGGCCTCGCGCAAGAGCCTCCCCTGGATCAGACTCTGGATGCTGATCCAGGCCAGCCACGAAAGAACGGCGACCCCCCCCAACAGAAGGACGAGAACCAGCGGATTCGAGAACACGTTCGAGCTCCCGGCATTGCCTTCCCATCCGACCATTTCCCAGTCACGCTTGTCACGCCCCGGACGGCAACACGATCGACCAGGCCTGGTACCGGAACTCGGTCCAGAGCCGCTCGCCGGGGAAGGGATGTCCCGGGAAGAGCGGCCGGTCCACGGGGACGGGCCGGACCCGCAGGCGGATTGCGGCACGCCCCTCCGTGAGGTCCCGGGGGAGAAGAAACTCGTCGTCCCGGAACCGGCGGTCGGCGGTCTGCACGACGTGCTGCGTCGCCCCCAGCTCCTCCCGGGGATTCGAATAGACGCAGGTATTCGACCCCGCCAGGTACCAGATCCCGGCCGGCCGGAATTCCTCCGATCCCTCGTCCGCCACGAAGACCTCCGCCCGCTGGTTGGGACACTCGTAATCGAGCACGCGGCGCAGCATCACTCCCAGGTTCCGCGGGTCGATCCGGAGCGTGAACTCCGACGCCCCCGCCGTCCGCCGCCCCCGGTCCGTCACGGCCGGGATCAGTTCCTTCCCGTCCAGGGTGTCCGGACCCCACCCGTCGAAACGCGAGGTCACCTCGTAGGGTTCCGATGCCCCGGGGCAGACGTAGCCGTGCGCCCTCTCGCTGTCGGCATCCCCCACGTCCAGCTCGTCGGTCAGGATCAGCGAGGCGGCGGGGAGCCCGTACCAGTACACGACCGACTCGTAATGCTCCGCGGACTCGTTCCGCCCGCCGTGCTCGAGGCGGATGACCGCCCGGCGGCCGAACGGGAAGAGGTCGGAGAGGAGGAATCGGTAGGCCGAATGGAGGAGGTCCTCGGGGCCCTTCGCCTCCTTCGCGGTGCGGGCCCCGACGGGGTGGCCGGCAAAGGGAAGCGTCATGGTCCGGCCGCCCCAGTAATCCCCTCCCCCGCCCCATTCCTCGGTGCCGGTCCCGTGCGCCTGCGGGCTCTGCGCCTCGTCGAAGAAGAAGCGGGGATCCCCCTCCAGGGTCGTGAGCACGGCCCGCCGGGTGAAGATCCAGGACATTCCCACGAAGCTCCCCGACCAGACCTCGCTCCCCTCGACCCCCCGGGTGTCCAGGAGGACCAGGTCGTGCCCCCGCGGAGGCTCCGGGAAGTCCCTCCAGGTCGCGTGGAAGTATCCGACGTGCCCCGGGGGGTCCTCCAGGGGAAGGGTCCGCACGGTCATCACGGCCCCTTCCGCGCCGAGGAGCTCCACGCGGGCGGAGCGGAAGAAGGGCATCGGGTAGTAGCACGCCAGGCGGACCCGGTCGCCTTCGAAGCGGATGGACATCGGGAAGGCCCGCACCAGCCACTCGCGGCCGTCGCGGTTGTAAAGCGTGCCGGCCCCGAAGAAGAGGGGGACGGGGGCGTCCACGGAGGGCTCGGGGCGTCCGTCCCAGGTGATCCTCAGCCGGGCCCGCCCCAGGTCCGGCGCCCGCTCGCGGGGCGCCTCGACCTTGAGGGCGCGGATCACCGCAGGGCCCTGGAGGGCCAGGGAGAGGCCCGAACGTTCCTCCCCCGGCGGGGCGATGTCCTCCCCCGAGCGGGACACGAGATCGAGGATCCCCCGATCCGGCGGCGTATGTCCGTCCCAGGAAACGATCGGCCGCGAGAGGTGCGCCCCCGGGACGAATTGGTGGAAGATGTAATAGCCCGTCCCGTAGCGGGTGCGGGAATAGGCCATGCGGAAGGATTTTTCGAAGGGGATCGGGACCCAAACGAGATCTGCCCCGCGGGTCGTGGACCACGTCCAGGCCAGGGGCTCCGGGAAGAGGCCTTCCGGCAGAAAGACGGATCCCGGAACAGGCCTGGTGGGGTCGGCCGTACTGGACTCGCGGATCAGGTGGTCCCGCCCATCCACCTCGTAGTGCCAGGGGCTCCCGTGCCAATGGTTGTACCGGGCGAAGGCCAGGATGCCGGGGCCCTGGACGTCGAGCGTGACGTTGAACGTGTCGGACTCCTGGTAGAGAAAATGGCTGGCGTCCGCTCCCTCGTTCCCGCCCCGGCGGTCATAGGTGCTCCTCATATAGGTCCGCTGGCCGAGGCGCTGGACCGGCCAGCGATCCCACATCCGGAAGGCGTCCAGGCCGACGGGAAGGAGGGGCCCCGAGGCGCGGCGGTCCGGGTCCCACGCCAGGCGCGCCACCTGGATCCCCTTGAGGGAGGGCAGGAGGAAGGCGATGTAGTCCCGCCCCTCATGGGTGACGATCTCGGGGGCGGCCACGGGGAGCGTCCCGATCCGGCGGCGGTCGTCGTCCAGGCCGAAGTCCCGGGGATCCTTGGAGCGGTAGACGGTGGTCTGGGCATCCCGGCCGTACCGCTGGGTGCGGAAGAGGTAGTACCAGCCGTTGCGGCGGACGACGAAGGGGCACTCGGCGGAATAGGGGCCGCTCCCGGCGGCGCCGCCGCGGGAGACGATCCGGGGATCGGTCCAGGAGGTGAGATCCGTGGAGACGCGGCTGTAGACGGCCCCCTTCCCCTCCGGGTGGGCGGTCGTGTAGATGATCCAGCGCGCGCCGTCCGGGAGGACCATGGGGTCCCGCGTGTTGGCCCCGGGGGCCTCGCGGAAGAGCGCCTCGGGAGGGTCCCGGCGGAAGGTCTTCCCGTCCTCGCCGACGGCCCGGCGGATGTGCTCCCAGTCCCCGTAGAACATGTGGTATCGCCCCCCGGAGCGCAGGACGAACGGGGCCTGGAGGCCCCCCGGAGTCTCGCCCACGGAGGGATCGGCCTCGAGGGCGATTCCCAGGGGCCTCCAGTGCGGGTCGGTGAGGGATTTCCCTTCCCAGCGGTGAAAGAGCCGCGTCTTCCCGCCGCACTTCGTGTGGCGGATGCACGACCAGAGCTGCCAGGTGCCGTCGGCGGCCTGCCAGAGGGCGAAGTCCACGGGCTGCTGGCGGGGATCGGTGTGGGACCCCAGGTCGGGATCCCCGGCGATGACCCAGGGCTCCCCCTCCAGGCGGGGGATCTCCTGGGCCGCCGGGGCCAGGGCGAGGACCAGGATCATCATGAGATGCCTCCGGGAAATCGTCCGGCGCTGTAGCGCAGGTGGGCCTCCATCTCGGCGGCGGCCCGCTCGGGGTCCCGGGCCAGGACGGCCTCGGCGATGGACTCGTGGGCGACCACCGCGCGCCGGCGGCGCTCGGGATCGTCCTTGCATCCCAGGAACTGGGCGTGAAGGATCAGCTCCGAAAGAGCCCGCATGAGGACCCCGAAGAGGGGATTCCCCGTCGCCTCCGCGATCCGGACGTGGAAGGCGAGGTCGGTCCGAACGGCCGTCTCGAGGCCGGAGTCCAGTTCGGAGCGGAAACGCTCCACCAGCTCCCTCAAGGCGCGCCCGTCCTCCTCGCTGCACCTCCTGGCCGCCAGCCACGCGGCCCGGGTTTCCAGGGGGATCCTCAGCTCGAAGACCTGCCCGAACGTCCGGGGCCCCTCCAAGGTGACCAGGAGGGGCAGGAGCCGGGCGATGGTCTGAACATCCACCCTCCGGACGCGCGTCCCGCTCCCCTGCCGGGTCTCGATGATCCCCAAGGCGCGGAGATGGGCGAGGGCCTCCCGGACGGGGACCCGGCTGACGCGGAACTCCTCCATCAGGTCACGCTCCGGAGGGATCAGATATCCCGGGGGCCACTCGCCGCTACGGATCCGACCGAGCAGGCCATCCAACACGATACCGGTTCGATTTTCTGCCATTGGTAATACCATTTAATATTACACATCGATTATTGGCATATTTTCAATAAATGGTATTACCATTTGTGGAATCCACAGCACGAAAACAAGAGGAACGAGGCTCACAATGCGGTGATTATAAAATCGTTGGTCTTCATCCTGCTGAACCAGGTCCCGGCCGATGGCACGAGTTTCCAGGAGCTGGACGGTCTACTGGCCATCGAGATCGAATCGGCTCCGCCGGTGGGGAAATGGTCGCGTGAATCGGCCCTGCCCGGATTCTCGGGAAACTGCTATTACACCTGGAAAGGCCCCGACCTCTCCGCACCCTCGGACAGGTCGGCCCTCGTGTACCGCTTCCTCGTCACCACCCCGGGGCGATACCACCTGAGAATCCACAACCGGCACGACCACCCCGACCACACGCTGCAAAACGACTGCTACACCCGCATGGACGACGGCCCCTGGGTGAAGACCTTCTCCTCCGAGCGCGGCCGCTGGACCTGGAGGACCAGCCACGAGCACAGCCATTCCGACAAGCGCCCCGCCGAATACGTCCTCGCCCCCGGTCCCCACACGCTGACGATCACCGGACGTTCGGTCAACTTCAGCATCGACCGGATCCATCTCTACCGCGACAGCCTCAAGGGGGAAGACCTGTCCCGTCCCCTCTCCCCCACGACGTTCGAATTCCTGGCAGGCCCGGGGCCCTATGTGAAGCTCGCCTCCTTGGCGGACCGGATCCGCTCGGGCCGCGGGTACGGAGAGATCCTGAAGACCCTGCGCGCCAGGAGGGGGTCGGCCGATCCCGAAGAGGCCCGCGAGGCCGGGGCGATGCTCGAGGCCCTGGAGAGGGCGGGCCGCCGCGCCATCGATACGGCCCTCTCCCTCAAGGATCCCCTGGAAGCCCTCCGGCTCCTGGACCAGGCGGCCTCCCAGTATGCGGGAGATCCCCTGGGGACGAAGGCGTCCGAGGAGTCCCGCGCCCTACGGCAGAACCCGCAGGTCCAGGCCGAGATCCGGGCCGAGGCGGCGTGGAAAAAAGTGGAGGAGTCCCGCTCCCAGCTCAAGCCCGTCAACGGGGTCCACGACCCCAGGTCCGATGCCTGGCGCCGCCGCAACCAGGCGGCCCTCCAAATGATGCTTGCGGCCTGCCGGGATCTTGTGAAGAATCATCCGGGGACTGCCGCCGCCGGCCGGGCCGAGGCGATCCTCCGGGAGTATCCATGAGCCCGATGCGTTTTCCCCAGCACGTTTTGAACCGTCCCCCGCTATCCGGGTAGAGCCATGTGCGAACAGTTCGGCCTCGAGGAGATCCTGGATCACCTCCAGGGAAGGCTCGCCCCGGAGCGGGAATCGAGTCTCCGCGAACACCTCCTCTCCTGCCCGGAATGCCGGTCCGCGGAAGCGGACCTGCGCCCGCTGGCCCGCCTCTCCGAGGCCCCCCCCGCCCAGCCCCGCCCGGAGGTGGACCGGGCCCTCCGGGTCGCCATCGCGGAAGAGGCCGCCCGGCGCCGGAACCGGGCCTCCCGGCCGATCCGGTTCCCGTTCCTCCGCCGGTCCCGCCGCGCACCGGAGGTCGGCCCCGCTCCCGCCCTGGGACTGATCCTCTCGGCCGCCGCCGCCCTCCTGGTGGCCGCGGCGACCTACGTCCTGACCGCGCGGAAGTCCCGGCCGGCGCCTTCCGGACCTCCCGCGGTCGCCGAGGTCCCCGCCGCGCCGACCCCCCGGGTTCCGGAACCGCCGATCCCGGTCCCCGAGTCCCCCCCGAAGGTGGAACCGACCCCCGCCCCGGAACCGCAGCCCGTCCCGGCCGCCCCGCCGCCGCCGGTCCCGCCGACGCCTCCTCCTCCCGCGCCCAGACCGCCGGACCTCACCCCGCCGGCGCCCCCGGCCCACCCCTCCACGATCACCGAACCCCGTCCCGGGATCCCCCGAATCGCCGCCATCGCGGCGCTGGAGGGGAGAACGGACCTCGCCGGCGGCGCCGCCTCCGCAGGGACCCCGGTGAACCCCGGCGAGCCCGTCCTCTGCCGCACCGGCACCGCCCTCCTGGATCTCGCCGACGGAAGCCGGCTCGCCCTCCGGGCCGACACCCTCGTCACCCTGGAATCCCGCCCGGAAGGGATCCTCGTGCGCCTCTCCCGCGGCGAGATCGCCTGCCGGGTGGCCCGCCGAGAGGACCGCTTCACGGTCGAGACCTCCCATGGACAGGCGGTCGTCAAGGGCACCCTCTTCGCGGTCCGGACCGGGATGCTTTCCACCACGGTCACCGTGGCGGAAGGCCGCGTGGAGGCCCGCAACCCCCGCGGGGCGGTCCTCATCCCCATGGGCTTCCAGAGCTCGATGAGCGGCGGGGCGCCCTCGAAGCCCCAGCCCGCCGAAACCGAGAAGGCCCTCTCCTGGGCCTTCCGCCTGGGACTCCAGCCGCACCGGACCCTCTGGATCCCGGCGGCCTCGCCCAAGGCGGAATTCCACCCCCCGATGACCGCGGGACGCCATTACGCCGAAGGATCCCTCACGGGTCTCCCCGTCTACTCCCCCTCGAAGACCTACGCCGTCAACGGGCGGGCCAACGGGGGATGGGTCTCCTACACGGTGGAGATCCCCCAGGAGGGGGACTGGTTCCTCTGGGGGCGTTTCTACTACCCCGGCAAGGGCGGCCAGATCCGCCGCCTCCCCGACGGGACCGACAACGACCCCAACAGCTTCTGGGTGAGCGTGGACGGCGGCGACGAGAAGGAATTCGGAAACCTCAAGCGCGACCCGGAAACCGGCCGCTCCTGGTTCCAGCGCTGGCACTGGGACGGGGACGGGACCATCGAGATCGGCAAGCCCGCCCCCCTGCCCCTGGGGAGGCTCTCCAAGGGACTCCACACGATCCGGGTCCGCGAGCGGGAATCCTTCGAGGACGGGGAACTGCGCCTGGCCCCGCGCCTGGACATGCTCTGCCTGACCTCGGACCCCGACTACATCCCCCGGGACGAGGACGCCCGCGGCAGGTAGCCCCCCCGCGCCCCCCGGTCCGGCCGACGATTCCACAGCACGTTTCTCCTCCCGGGCGGCTCTTCCTGATGGACGAAGCAGAAAGGAGCCCCCCATGACGCGCCGGTGGCTTCTGGCGGCCGGACTCCTGGCCCTCCTCGCGCGCCCCTCCCTCGCCCAGGACGGGGACGGGACGGTGACGATCACGGGGGAGCTGAAGCGGTGGCACAAGATCACCCTCACCCTCAGCGGTCCCCAGGCCTCCGAGACCGGGACCCCCAACCCCTTCCTGGACTACGACTTCACCGTCACCTTCTCCAACGGCTCCCTCTCCTACACCGTCCCCGGCTACTTCGCCGCCGACGGCAACGCCGCCCACTCCTCCGCCTCCTCCGGCAACAAGTGGCGCGCCCACCTCTGCCCCGACCTCACCGGGACCTGGTCCTGGACCGTCAGCTTCAAGTCCGGCTCCAACGTCGCCGTCGACGGCGGCGGCACCCCCCTCGCCCCCTACCACGGCAAGTCCGGGAGCTTCACCGTCGCGGAGACCGACAAGACCGGCCGGGACTTCCGCGGCAAGGGCCGCCTCCAGTACGTCGGCGGCCACCACCTCCGCCACAAGGGCACCGGCGAATACTTCCTCAAGCAGGGCGCCGACTCCCCCGAGAACCTCCTGGCCTACGCCGACTTCGACGGCGACTTCAAGACCGACGGCCAGAAGGACGACCTCGTCAAGACCTGGAGCCCCCACGCCGGGGACTGGAAGACCGGCGACCCCACCTGGCAGGGCGGCAAGGGCAAGGGCCTCATCGGGGCCATCAACTACCTGGCCTCCAAGGGGATGAACGCCTTCTCCTTCCTCACCCTGAACATCAACGGGGACGACCGCAACGTCTTCCCCTACCTCACCTACACCGAGCGCCTCCGGATGGACGTCTCGCGCCTGGACCAGTGGGAGATCGTCTTCGAACATGCCGACAGGCTGGGGATGTACCTCCACTTCAAGACCCTGGAGACCGAGAACGAACTGCTCCTGGACGGGGGGAACCTGGGGACCCAGCGGAAGCTCTACTACCGGGAGCTCATCGCCCGCTTCGCCCACCACCTGGGCCTGAACTGGAACCTGGGGGAGGAGATCAACGACGCCTCCACCGCCCAGAAGCAGGCCTGGGCCCAGTACTTCTACGACCACGACCCCTACCACCACCACATCGTCATCCACAACGGGGACGACCACTACGACCTGCTGGGGAGCGCCTCGAAGGTGACGGGATTCTCCCTGCAGACCGATCCCGGCTCCGTCTTCAGCAGGACCAAGGACTACATCGATCGCTCCGTCTCGGCGGGCAAGCCCTGGGTGGTCGCCTGGGACGAGACGAACCCCGCCGGAGACGGCGTGGTCACCGACGCGGAGGATTACGGGCACGACACGGTCCGCAAGGGGACGTGGGGCCACCTGACGGCGGGGGGCGCGGGGGGCGAATACTACTTCGGCTACAACCACCCCCACTCCGACCTGACCTGCCAGGACTTCCGGACCCGGGACCACTGGTGGGACCTGGCGCGGTTCTCCCTGGAGTTCTTCAAGAACAACCAGGTCCCCTTCTGGGAGATGAAGAACGAGGACGGGCTGACCTCCAGCACTTCCGACCACTGCCTGCGCAAGACGGGGCAGGTCTACGTGATCTACCTCCCCTCGGGGGGGACGACGAACCTGAACCTCTCCGGGGTCTCCGGGACCTTCTCGGTCCGGTGGTTCGACCCCCGCAACGGGGGCGCCCTCAAGACCGGCTCGGTCTCCTCCGTCTCCGGCGGGGGCACCGTCGCGCTGGGGAATCCCCCCTCGGATCCCACAAAGGACTG
>Ga0068707_1002338_pt1 | contig 13360 bp, 15 predicted proteins | sample YNPNPMetaG_FD_66600 | JGI IMG/M metagenome (GOLD analysis project Ga0068707, IMG submission 66600) | Anoxygenic and chlorotrophic microbial mat microbial communities from Yellowstone National Park, USA - YNP NP MetaG | ecosystem: Environmental > Aquatic > Thermal springs > Hot (42-90C) >... | reverse complement strand
ATGGAATCTCTTCAATATCTTTACTTTTTAAAATAATACCATTTTTCTGCATCTCATCCACACCAAATAAAGAGATATGTCAGCCCTTTATAAACCAACTCTCAATTGATGGGGTGCCCGAAGAGGATAAACTATAATATGTAATCTTGATTCATCAAGGGTTATCTAAAGGAGTGCATCTTGTTTTATCATAATTATTTCAATCCTAGTTAAGATGACACCTACGGCATACTAATGAGATTGCAACCAATGCTTATAAACCCTCTTAAAGGTTGAAGTGTACGAGGAGTAGAAACGTATAAAGAAAACAGTGGCAAAGTCAAAAAATATTAAACTAATAAAACAAGGATGAAAAAAATAAAAAAAGAAAGAGACATCCTCTCTTTTTTTATTCTTTGTCTTTCTTCTCTTTCTTTGTTTTACTAGTCTTCCTCTTAGCTGGTTTAGCTTCTTCTTTACCCTTATCAGCTAGACCCTCTGTTTTTTCTGTTTCATCTTTAACCCTGGGTGAGTACGCGTTGATCTGGTCGGATTCAATGGCCCCCTCTTTTTTTGATGGTTCACCAGTCTGTATGGTTATATCTATCCTCTGCTCTGAAGGCTCAGATGGTACAGGTTTAGGCGTGATCTCAGATGATTCTTTCTTCTCCTCAGTCTCCTCTTTTTTTAATGGTTTTTTCGTCTCTATCACTATGGTAGGCTGCTGCATAACCTCGGTTTTATTGATCTCTATACGTTTCACAGGGTAAATGCTTTTACAATTCTGGTAGATGTCGCTACCTAATCTACCATCAAGCATATCTAATATGAACTCATTCAAAGTCTTCTTTGAACCTTGATCCTCCAACGTCTTCTTTATCAGTAATCTAATAGCTTTCTTCTGAGAGCTCTGTATCCGTTTCTCAGTTGTAGCAAATGGTTTAACACGTAGACGCGCGCCATCACGTAGGTTAATGTCAAATACACCGTCTATACGTGACCTTCTCCTACGGACCAGTCGTCTAATATAATCAGATGTTAAACTATGACCTATGTACTGTGTATGAGCCTTGTTCCCTTCAACGTTTATAATCTTGAATAATAATTTAATATGTGACCTCCGCATATCACCAGTTATATCATGCATTGACACTTCTGTTACGCGACCTACTAGGCTATCAGGTTTATCAGATAAAGTCTCAGCTACGGGTTTATTCTCAAATAAAGGCGGTGCTAGTATCTGATACCATGTTTTAGTTCGCCATTTATCCTTCACTTTTTTAGCTGCTGCTCGTGCTCTTGCCTTAGTCATACCTATCACGCTTTCTTTCAGATTAGATACAAATCATAAGGTTTTTTTAGAGGTATTATAACTCTGCAGTAATATAATACCCCTACTTAAATTATACTGATAGAAATATCACTTCCCCTAACCCTAGTTATTCTGTGATACTGATGCCTTAGTATTAAAAAGCGTCTATGATTCTGATAGAGTTAACCCTTCCTAGCCTTATGATCTCTTCTCTTAATTTATTATAGTACCATCGGTTATTTATCCTCTCAATGGTAAATAATTTATCTATAGGGTGACCATGGGTTCTACTCTTTATAGACTCCCATACACCTGGTTTAAGATGGAATGAGTCGATATATATAGAGGATGCCTTGTAATCCTTGAATATGTTTATTATACGTGTTAGATCCTCGATTTTAACTGACGGGTACACAGGCCCTAGGAATACACTACTCTTTATACCATGCTCAGCGCATTCTTTAATTGTATTCAAACGATCATTTATAGATGAAGCCCCAGGCTCCAGTAGTAATCTCTCATTATCATCAAGTGTACCTATAGTCATGATAACCTCTGTTTTAGATGCTTTTGAGAGTAGATCAAGATCACGTAGCACCAGCGAGGATTTAGTCTGAATGCATACACTGAAACCTGTATCTATAATCCTGCTCAGGCATCTCCTGGTTAACTCATACCTCCTCTCCACAGGTTGATAAGGATCAGTAACAGTCGATAAACCTATAACACCTGGTTTCATCTTTTTCAAATCACGTATCAGAACATCAACTATGTTCGTTTTAACACTTATACATGTATTATACGTTTCACGTGGCACACGTAGAACATTAGGAACATAGCAGTAGGCACAACCATGACTGCACCCTCTATAAGGGTTAAGAGAGTAATCTAAACCAGGTAGCTGCGATGATGACAAAGCTGTTCTACAAAGCATCTCAGTTACCCTCATACACCCCTCATGTAATCATCTAATCTCCTCTGATGCAGCATATCCTTAAGCACCCCGCTGTTACGCACCCAACGAGGTATAGGTATATCCAACAAGGTGGAGATATGAGTAAACGCTTCATCTAACGAGCTAAAAGACTGATAGCAACCCTTTAGAGTTTTACGTACACTCTCACGCACATTCCATACACCTATAGGCATGATATAACCAGGGTGTGCTTCACGCATGACTACGATACCAGCCTGCCTCCTCTCCTTATTCAATAACTCATTCACAGCTAAACGAGCAGCGTAGTAGCATCCACCTATCTCAGCGTAGGTGTCACGACCATCATAGAACTCGTAGCTGTTAACAATGGATACATCCTTACCATAAGGATTCCAAGTAGTATGAGGATACCAGGCTTCTATAAGCTCATACCTCCACTCCGACGGCATCATAAGCACCACCCATCTGTTATCAAACTGCTTATGATAATAGACACGGTACTCATTAATCAAAGGGTAATTCTTTGTTTTTTTCAACAATTCTAAACCTAAAAGGTTATCAACAGCTGTTATACTCCACCTTGTAGGAACAAACCTTCTCCTTCTTTTAACACCGAATGCTCCTACGCTGAAAGCACGTTGAATACTAGATACGTTAACACCTTTTATGTAAGCGTCAACAACAGCTTGATACGCTGGTAGATCAGTATCATAGTAAAGCTTCTCGAGTACATGATTATATCTAGGATTATTTATATCCAGTTTCTTCAAAGGAGCAGATGGACCAAAAGGTTGGATATCATCATAGAATACTACTCTACCATAGGGTTTCCTCTCAAATAAAGCCTCAGCGTTTACAGGTCTCTCTGATAGAGCGATATCCCTAGTGTACTCTACTATCCGATCAGGAGCATCAACATCAGTTACATCAATAATGTATCTTCCTCGTACCAGATGAGAACGGAAATCAACGATCTCATCTATGGTTTTATCAAGCCATAACTCAGGGGTGTCTATGATGGATGTGTCACCTGTGTAAGGAGGTATCATAGGGCCTATGGATATCTTAGGGTAGCCTAATCGACCTATGAACACTGATGGCGGCGACGCACCATCCAGATAAGTTTTACTAATCAATGGTTTAACTTTAACCTGCGAGTAGAATCTTAAGATGACAGGGCATCTGTTTTTACCGCATAGTAGCTTACTACCACGACATAAAGCACATAGGTTAGCATGCTTATCATCTCCTGGTAGTAACTTCAACTGTTTATCTCTAGTTGTATCACCCTCAGTCAATTTAACTTAAACCCCCTTTTATGTCTCTTATGTCGCTCTATTTTCAAAATTAATTAAATATCTCTTTGTCAGAGAATTCCTAACAGGTTCATACTACTTTAACCTTCTCTTCTTCAAGGTGAGTATCCATGATGGTAAACCCTCCACTGTTCTGATCATGGATCTCTTGGCGAATACGTCACGATATGTGGTGTTACATTTAACACGTCCTCTGAAGTGTTTTTTAAGCATTGAGAATAAACGACCACCTTTCCTATCCCAATCTATCAGTAGTATCACAGTTTTATAACTTGCTGATACCTTATCGCAGAAATCAGAGAGTGAAACCCCTGTGTTTAAACGTATAATCCTACCTGTTAAACCTAGTTTACGTAATGCTTCTTCATCCTTCTCACCTTCAACGATCACAGGTACATGCTCATTCTCATGCATCAGCTCTGTTAACGCCTCCTCTATCTCCTCTAAAACCTCATCGTAATAACTCATAAAGCCTCCTTTAACATATCATAGACGTGATAGTACGGTGTGTTAGCTAACAGAAGGGTTTTATCATTGTTTCTGGCACCATTTATTATAGAAACATCTCTGCTGTTTAAACCAAAAAAACCAGATACTGCGTCTATTATCTCCTTGTTTGCTCTGTTGCCTCTAGGTTGAGATTTAACTTTTATTATGATGCATCCACGCCAGTCATCGTAACCAGCTGGAAAGATTGTTTTAGATGCACCAGTGATAGCGTGTACCTTAATCAAAGTGTTCACTCCATCTGATCTCAGAGCGTTATCATACTTCATAGATTTAAATTAAAGTTAATTAAAAGTTGAAATTAAACCTTTTACTTCTTGGTTAATTTGATTATAGCCTCAGCGATATCACCATTAGTCTCCTTCAAAGCATTTCTAGCCTCCTCCTCGGTTTTACCAGTCTGCTCCATAACCAGCTTAACATCATCAGATGACGTGTCAACTACTCGGTCTTTGATTGTAGGGGTACCCACCACTTGATAAGATTTAATGCCCTGCGCCTCCATGACTGTAACCTCAGCGTCATTGAAGACGTACTCCTTAGAATCAGTTAGTATTATCACCTTCTCCACGTTATCTATAATCTTAAGGTTTATACCTAATCTTTTCATCATCTGATTCATTTGTCTTATATTCATCCTTCCGGGTATCATAATCTAAAACCCCTTTTAAACATCTGATTTTCGAAGGATATATAGAGTACTAATCGTTTAACATTTTTGGTATGATAAAAACAAGAGAAGTACACGTCCTTGATAAAAATGCTGAATACTACGGTGTTAAGACTAGTGAGTTAATGGAGAACGCTGGTTTAAAAGTAGCGGAGTTCACCTCCACCCTAACAGGTAATCATAGAAAGAGGATACTAGTAGTATGCGGCGCGGGTAACAATGGCGGCGACGGGTTAGTAGCAGCTAGATACCTCAATGAAAAACACGACACCTCAGTGTTCCTAGCTGATTCGAATATAAGAACAAGTATAAGCAGAGCTAACCTAGCTAGGGTGCAGCATCTGAGAATACCCTGCTATAATAAATTAGAAGACCTGGATAAACTACTATCAGAGAGTGATATAATAATAGATGCACTACTAGGAGTAGGAATACAAGGTGAGGTTAAAGAGCCTTACCTGAGCATCATAGAGAGAATAAACAAGATTAAGAAAAAAACCATTATCTCAGTCGATGTACCATCAGGTTTAGGATCTAGCCACTATGTTAAACCTGATTACACCGTTACATTCCATGATCTAAAGGAGGGTATGAACAAAGAGAACTCAGGTGTTATACACATCGCTGATATAGGCATACCAACAGAAGCTGTTGAATACGTAGGACCAGGTGAACTAACAGTTTACTACCCTAAACCTAAAAAGGATTCACATAAAGGTGATAATGGATCAGTACTTGTTATAGGCGGTGGACCGTACACAGGAGCACCAGCCTTAGCTGGATTAGCAGCACTTAGAACAGGAGTGGATCTCGTATACATCGCTACACCAAAAAGAACATGGAGTATCATAGCATCCTACTCGCCTAACCTTATAGTGAAGGATCTAACATCAGATATATTAACATGTGATGATACACCGATCATCCATGCTATGATATCAAAAGCATCAGCAGTGATCATAGGCCCAGGTTTAGGATCATCAAAAGAGACGTATAAAGCTATAGTTGAGATAATAAAAAAATGCGTAGAGAAAAACAAACCATTAGTGATAGACGCTGACGCTATAGAGCCAACAGGTGGAAACCATGATATAATCAAAAACTCAAAAACTATTATAACACCGCATACAGGTGAATTCCTGAAGCTAACAGGGGAGGATATAACCAGTTATGATATTAACAAAAGAAAACAAACAGTGAGTCAATGGGCTAAAAAACTAGGAGTAACAATAATCCTAAAAGGGTACATTGACGTGATAAGCGACGGTGAATACGTTAAACTAAATAAAGTGCATAATGAAGCTATGACTGTAGGCGGGACAGGTGACGTACTATCAGGTATCGCAGGTGCTTTACTCTCTAAAGGATCTGAACCATACAACGCTGCGAGGATGGCGGTCTTCATCAACGGGGAAGCTGGTAACCAAGCATTCAAGAAAAAACACTATGGTTTACTAGCAACAGATATAATAGAGGAGATACCTGAAGTACTTAAAAGATATGTAAACTAAGATGAGAAATAATGTTTAATTAGTGATAGGAAAATGGATGATCTTCAGCCAGTTCGAAATGAACCAGTACTAGTATCAAAGAAGCATAAACTACTAGTAGTAGCTGATATCCATATAGGGATTGAGAATGAGTTTTACAATCATGGTATAAGCATAGACTCGCAATCCATAAGCATTATAAAACGTTTAACTAACCTTATTAGGAAATACAAGGTTGAAGAAGTTATACTACTAGGTGATGTTAAACATAGTATACCATCAGCGCCTAGACGAGAACAATCAGATGTAAAAAAACTGATAGATACTATAAAAACACATGATTGTACTATACGTATACTACCTGGTAATCATGATGGTGGTTTAAAGGATATAATAACTGGATGCGCTAGTATTCAACCATCTACTGGTTTCGTGTACAATGATACAGGTTTCCTGCATGGTCACTGCTGGCCCAGTAAAGAGCTAATAGAATGCGACAGGTTAATCACTGCTCACACGCATCCAACTATCATGCTACGTGATAGACTTGGTTATACTTTATTTGAACAGTGCTGGCTGCGAGGGTATCTACTAGCAGATCAGATAAAGAAACGTTATAATGTAGATAAGGAAAAAATGATAGAGGTAATAATAATGCCGGCTTTTAATAGACTATGCGGCGGTACAGCGATAAACAAAGATGGTATAGTAGGACCATTCGACAAGATAACTGATATCCTTAACTTAGAGGTTTTCCTATTAGATGGCTCATATCTAGGATTAACCAAGGATATAAGATAGATAAAATCACTCTTAGACAATGATCAGGATATCCTAAAATCTTTTCTCTCTCTAAACGCAAAAGTAGCTCTCAACAAGAAAGGCGTAATAAGAGTAGTAACAATCGTTAACAATACTGTTATTGTGAGTATTTGAGTACTAATCTCCTCAGTGAAAAACCTGTGTGCTATCTCAGCCCCAGCTATGATCAAAGCCATCTCTAATCTAGGAACCATACCTATACCCAAACGAAGTGAATTCATACTACTCATACCAGCTAATCTACCACCTAAACCACAGCCTATAATCTTACCAGCTACACTTAGTATTATAACCACTACAGCGAAACCTATAACTTTAACCTCTACGAACACAGCTGGGTTGATATTGGCACCGACCCATACAAAGAACAAAGGTACAAATAAACCATAACTTATAGTCTTAACATCCTCTATTATTTTACTTGATTTAACAGCTTTACCTATTACAACACCTGCTATGAACGCTCCTGTTATACCAGCTATACCACATTGGTAAGCAAAGAAAGAGTAGAGTAGGAATATAGACAATGCTATACTCAACAAGGATTTAGGTAGATGAATCCTTTCACTAAGATCGAATATAGTATCTATGATCTTCAAACCTATCAGGAGTGATACTACTAGAAATATCACTATCTTCAAACTAATGGACGCTGCATCTAAAACAGTGGTGAAACCTAGTGTTAACGTTAATAGTATAACACCTATGATATCATCTATAACCGCTGCTCCTAATATGGTAAGACCAACCTCTGAGTTAAGCATTTTAAGATCCATTAACACACGTACAGGTACGCCAACTGAGGTACATATCAATATTAAACCTATGTACAAACCAGTGTTAAACGAGTAACCAAAAAGGTAGCATGCTAACAAGCCAAATAAAATAGGTACCAACACGCCGCCAACTGCAGCTAGTATAGATGCTCTCTGCACTTTTTTAAAATCTGATAAATTGATCTCTAAACCTGAGAGAAACATGAGAAATAGTATACCTAGTTGGGAAAATAACATAAACGACTCAGAGTTATATGAGATATTAGGCATATGTATAGTTAATGAAAAAGCAGATAACTCCCTACCAGATAAATAACCTAAACCAAAGCCTCCTAATATGAAACCAGCTAGTATCTCACCTATAACAGGTGGCTGCTTCATATAGTCTAACAAATGACCAAAAATCCTTGCGAACACAAGGGCCAATGCAATAGATAATACAACATCAAAAATCTCTATATCACTTGTCGTATTATTCAACCTTCTTCAGTTATAGAACGATACTGTGTAGCATCATAATATTTTTTAATTAACCTATGCAGTGTGATCTCGCCTATTATCTTTTTACCTTCTAACACTGGTAATCGTCTTAGCCTATACCTAGTCATTCTTTTTAACACGTCAACGATCAACTCATCAGGTTTACATGCTATAACCTTCTTATTCATGAGATCCTCAGCTGTTTTAACATTACCGTGCTGAAGGGAACGTACATCAGGTAAACCAAATACATAAGGTGATAGATTCTTAGGTGCTAGTATGGATAATACATCATGCTCTGTTATAACACCAGCTAACTCGTTACTCTTTTTATCATGTACAACCCAGATGTGATTCCTAGCGCTTAGTATATTTAAAACAACGTAGATGTCATCCTTCTTCTCGATTATAGGTATATTCCAGATCCTATCATCCATCAACTGTTTAACCTTAAGATTGTAGAAATCAGTTACCAGACGATTAGTCATAAACATAGAATCAGTTAAAACATATATAAAATCTATGAATAATTTTTTGATTGTATTCGTACAAAGTGGAAAATCATAGTCATCACTACTGCAACCTAAAAACAGGTATTACGAAATTAACTATTACTCATACTCAGAGACAAAAAACTGGAACTGAACATGCAAAAATGGTTAAAAATGTAAAATAGTGAAATACCACTCCAATTAATCTAAAATCAAAACCTATAAATCCAGGATGAGTGATACAGTGAAAATAACCATAGAACTATAACTGAATAACTGTTTCAGATGTAGTTTAGGGTGATAAAGAATTTGGAGGTAGGATGAGATGGCGGAGACACGTCTAACTGATTGGAGAACTAGTTTTGATGAAGTCTGGAAGGAGATACATGAGCTATCAGAGAGGATAGATGATCTAAGCAGGGAAACCCAGAAGCTTAAAGAAAGAGTAGAACGCCTAGAGATATCAAACCTGCAATAGATAAATATAAGTATAAAACCAGATATTGATTCATCACTATTAAGAGGGACATATTGTTGTGTACGAGGCCATACCATGAACCTGGAGATACCAATAAACAACAAAGAGACCGAAACCATCATTAAAGAATTCATCAGGACTTACGTAAAGAATTCAGGATGCAGGAGCATAGTACTAGGTTTATCAGGAGGAGTTGACTCATCAACAGTCGCTATACTATGCAGACAAGCATTAGGGAAAAATCGTACAATCTGCGTGTTTCTACCTGAAGAAGCCACACCGATGCTTGATCGTAAACATTGCTACAACCTAGCAAAGAAATATGATTTAAAATGCAGAGAGATAGATATAACATCCATTGTTGAGCATGCAAAAGAGAAAATCAATAAAAGACCTGATAAATTAGCGTTGGCTAACATGAAAGCACGTGTACGCATGATGATGCTCTACGCGTACGCTAACACTACAAAGAGCCTAGTCTGCGGTACATCAAACAAATCAGAGATGCTTATAGGGTACTTTACCAAGTACGGTGACGGCGGAGTGGATATACAACCAATAGGTGATTTATATAAAACACAAGTCTACGCTCTAGCTAGATACTTAAAAATACCAGAACCTATAATAAAAAAGAAACCCTCAGCTGGTCTATGGCCAGGTCAAACAGATGAGGATGAGATAGGGTTACCTTACACTATCCTTGATAAGATCCTATATGGTTTAGAACAAAACCTAAGCGACTATGAGATAGCAAGTATACTCAAAATAAAAAAAACAGAGGTTAAACGTGTAAGACTGATGCGTGTTAAAAGTCAACATAAAAGAGATACACCACTTATACCTAAAATAGGATTAAGAACAGTCGGGTGTGACTGGCGTTCCCCTGTGCAGGAAGGCTAGATTTTACCTAGTATGATATCTGATGCTTTTCTACCTGATAGTAGCATACCGCCGAATATAGGACCCATCCTCGGCGCTCCATATACAGCATTAGCACTCATACCAGACACTACTAACCCAGGGTAAACCTCCTTGGTATTTTCAACCACTGTCCGCTCACCAGTATCAGCGTTCATGGATCGTTCATTCTCTATGTCACCGCTAGGCGTGTTCAATGAGCCAACCTTCTTTCTCACTATGCGGCAAATCTCAGCAGCGTGACCTGTAGCGTCAATACAGTACTTAGCTCTAATAGATATAGGATCAACATGTAAACCAGCTATTTCAACAGCAGTCCAGTTAATCACAAAACCATTCACTCTTTTACCATGTATCAGTACATCCTCAACGCTTATAGCGTTGAATACATGCGCACCAGCATCTATAGCTGATGCACATATCTTAGTAATAGCTTCCACAGAGTCAGCGCTATAGTAACCATCACCTTCATCACGTAGTTTAACATGTATCTCTTCTAATATACGCTTTGACTCCTCATGCACCACTATAACCGGGAAGGTCATGCCTCCTCCCCACATGCCCCCGCCGATTGAGAGTTTACGTTCAAATACTACAACGTTTTTACCAGCTAAAGCTAGGTATCTAGCAGCTATTAGACCTGATGGACCAGCACCAGCTATAGCTACATCAACCTCGAAGTGTCTACGGAACTCATCTGTGAACCTATCAAAGATAATACGTGAGATCTTAACATCATCAATCTTCATATCCAGGGTTTACCTCCCTATTCTTCCCACCATGAAAAGACGCTATGCTTATTAAATATAACGCTAAATTATTTTATACTATAATCATAATCCCCTTTTGCTAAAAAATGATGATATGATATATATACGTAGATTCAAACCAGATGACATATACGCGGTTATCAACCTGGCTTATACGTGCCTACCTGAGCGTTACAACCCTATGATTTTTAATCAGTTCTACGAGGCTTTCCCTGAAGGCTTTTTAGTAGCTGAGAGCCATCATAAGATAATAGGTTTCCTTGTAGGAGTAGTGACACCAGAAGGTGGAGGTAGGATCGTCATGTTAGCTGTCTCAGATTCTTACCGTAGACGCGGTGTAGGCTCATCGCTGCTCAGATGCTTCATAGATGAGATGAAAAAGAAAGGATTAAGGGTTATACATCTAGAGACACGTGTCACGAATAAAAACGCTATAGAGTTCTATAAGAAACACGGGTTCTCCATAGTGGATAGGATTAAGAGATTCTATCAAAACGGTGAGGATGGTTATATACTAGAGAAAAGAATCTAAGGTTTTTTCTTCTCTTTGTTGGTTGTGAAACGCTCAGCCATCTGATTCAGACGGATACTTAGTTTCTCGAATCTCGCGCCGTCACTGTGCGATAGTAACTCAGCTATACCCTTACTTAGTTTGAAAACCGCTAATGTATGCTCCCGTTTTGACCTGTGAACCTGGAAAGGTGTTATCGCTAATTCTTCGTAATCCTGGAATTCATGACCATTGTTTTTACAGGTTTGCTCTAGATGATTCCTTATCTGGAAAAGGAAGGTGTGTATCTGTATTAGTTCATCCTTCTGCATACTCTTTCAACCCGTTAATTTGTCAGTATCACAATAGTTTACTGTATTTTTATTTCTTTCTACGCTTCATTGAATAATCTTCGACAATGTAATTATTGGAAATCATCCTTTGTGTACACCTTTATTGATTTAGGTATTTTAACCACGTTCCCTGTTTTTATACCTATTATCTCTTTCACGTTTTTATTACTTGCTATATCTAGTAGACGCTGTGTTATTATACCGTCGAATACGATGGATACCACAGAGTTGTTCTTCTTGATTTCATCGGTTAACTCCCTGACTGGTATACGTGTTATCTCTTCACCTTTATCATTGAATAGTACTGCTTTAAGTGAACCTGATATCTCATTTAGTACATCCAGGTATCTCTTATCAGGTGTTGGTTTCTCTGTTGATTCCTCTATTGTTGTTATCTCAGATTCTTCTTTCTCTTCTTTATGTTTCTTCTCCACTGTCTCTTTTACTTCTTTTTTATTCTTCTGCACTTGTTCAACCTGTTGTTTATCACTTAATTCCTTTTTCTCAGTTTCGATCTTTATGTTATACATATCCATGTATTGTTCACGTGGTATCTTATTCTTTAACGCTTTCATTATCAGCTTCTGAGGTATCTCTTCTACTTCTCTTGTCTGAGGTGCACGTGCTATGAAGTCAACGTCAGCAACTTGGAGTAACTCTCTTAGTATTAATTCCCCGCCGCGGTCGCCATCAACGAACACAGTTGTAACCTTCTCTTTTGTGAGGTCTATAACAGTCTTTGGAACATTTGTGCCGCCAACCGCTATCACGTTTTTTATACCGTATTTTAGCAGGTTTAGCACATCACGTCTACCTTCAACGACTATGATTGAATCACTAGAGTCTATATTAGGACCAGCTGGGCAGTGGTCAGGACCATAGGTTGTTATCTCCTCTACTTGTATAGCTTGTCTAACATTATCAGCGATACTCTCTCCTTCTAGTTTACTCTTCTCGATCATTTCATTGAGTAGGGTTTTCGCTCGTTCTATAACCTGTTTTCTTCTGGATACTCTGACGTCTTCTACTTCCTTGACTGTTATAGTAGCTTTACATGGTCCAACACGGTCTATACTCTCAAATGCTGCTGCTAGTATCACTGTTTCAACCTTATCAAGTGATGTGGGTAGGGTTATAGTACCTTCGCTTTTACCGTTCTTTGACTCAAGTTCCACTTCTATGCGTCCTACTCTAGCTGATCTCTGTAGTTCGCGTAGATCTAGCTCGTCGCCTAGTAGCCCTTCTGTTTGACCGAATATGGCTCCTACTACGTCTGATTTCTCTATTACACCCTCTGCTTTAATATGTGCTTTAATCATATATTTGGTTGTTGATGGATCTATTACCATAAGTCATTTCACCTCAAATTGTTCGTTAGTCTCTCTCTTTTTTTCTTTAAAAATAGCACTACTCTAACGTCTGAGTGGTTAAGCCCCTAGTACTAGGGATTTATACCTTGGTCTCATGTACGTGTCATCATTTCTAACTGTATCAGTCATGTTTTTCTAATCAATGTGGATTAGTTAAATCTAAATCTCGTTCACAGCACATTAAGAGGAGTGCTATTTTTT
>Ga0068707_1002337_pt1 | contig 13364 bp, 10 predicted proteins | sample YNPNPMetaG_FD_66600 | JGI IMG/M metagenome (GOLD analysis project Ga0068707, IMG submission 66600) | Anoxygenic and chlorotrophic microbial mat microbial communities from Yellowstone National Park, USA - YNP NP MetaG | ecosystem: Environmental > Aquatic > Thermal springs > Hot (42-90C) >... | reverse complement strand
TCATTATACATCACGTCATGGCGGTTGACGAAAAACCCTTCCGCGACCGCATCGAGCTCCTGCTCCTTTGCGTGAACGAACACTACGTCCGCATCCCCCCGTTTCCCTATCTCAATGGCCGCGCCGGTCCCTACCGCAACCACGTCGATCTTGATGCCTGTCTTTTTCTCGAACATCGGAAGGAGAAAGGCCATCAATCCAGAATTCTCTATGCTTGTCGTGGTTGCAACGCGGAGCCTCCTCTGCCCCTGGACGGGCGAGGAAAAGACCACGGCGACGACAACGAGGATAAAGACGGCAGCTAACCCCCTGAGCATGCTCATCCTGTGTGCTCCTTGTACCATCGAATCGATCCCTTGACAGTCCTTCACCCTGCTCTATATCTTCGTAATGATCGATGCTCGTGCTAAAACCCCCACAACGGAGTGTCTCCAGGATACAGCCGGCCAAAGAGTCGGTAAAGGTTTCTGGCAGCGGATCCTTTTCGTTGGGTTCACTGGTTCCGAGCTTGCCCGGAGCTCTCCTGACATTACCAGACTTTCCCCGGTCCAGCAGAGATGCCCTAAAGGAAGGATTCATACACCTGTTCGGAAGCAGCACGAACAACCAAATCAATGAGGACCGGTCGAACCATGAAGATCTACACCAAGACCGGAGACCGTGGTACGACGAGCCTTTTTAGCGGTGAACGGGTGAGCAAGGCGGACTGGAGGATCGAGGTTTACGGATGTGTCGATGAACTCAATGCCGTCTTGGGTGTCTTGAACTCGAGCCTGTCCGAAGATCGAAAAGAAATCTCTTCCGAGATTTGGCACATCCAGTCGGATCTCCTACGGATCAGCACCTGGCTTGCTGCAAGCCCTGATACGGCCTCGCTGTACCATTTCCCCCTATCGACCGAAGAGACTTCGGCATGGCTCGAAAGATCTATCGACCGCATGGAGCAAACGCTTCCGCCGCTCACGCACTTCGTTCACCCCGGAGGGCACCCCGCGGCGGCATGGGCCCATGTGGCGAGGGCTGTCTGCCGCAGGGCAGAGCGGAGGGTTGCCGCACTGGCAGAATCAGCCGCGCATCCAGAGGTCCGCGACACACTGCCTGCAGCAATGACGTACCTCAACCGGCTCTCTGATTACCTCTTCGTGCTCGCTCGGTATTTGAACCACCTCCACGGGGTCGCCGAGAGGCCCTGGAGGCCGTGACGACCCTATGAGGCGAGACCCGGCATCAGAGCCGCATGTCCGGCATCAAACGGCCCCCTCGGAGGCGGAACCGTTTCTTTGATCATTGGTTCCTGCCAGCGGATCACATGCAGCCATGGACCTCGCCATCGACGCACGCGGGATAGAGAAAACCTTTGTTACAGGGTTCATCAGAAAACGACGAACCCATGCCGTCAGAGGTATAGACCTCGGCATCCCTCGAGGGACGATTTTCGGGCTTCTCGGCCCCAACGGCGCCGGCAAGACCACCCTTTTGGCCATCCTGGCGACCCTTCTCAGACCTGACAGGGGCACTGCCAAGGTGCTCGGCATGGACGTACTCGAGCGACCCGGCGATATCCGCCGTTGCATCAACATGAGCAGCGGACACGCCAACTTTCTCTGGAGCCTGACCGTCCGCGAGAATCTCGAGTTTTACGCGATGCTCTACGGGCTCAGGGGAAGCCGGCTTCGAGAGAAGACCCAGGGGCTTCTGCGCCTTTTCGACCTCGACGCCTACCAGGACAGGCGCTTCGAGGCGTGCTCGACCGGCATAAAGCAGAGGCTCGCACTTGCAAAGGCCCTGGTCAACGACCCGAAGGTCCTTTTTCTCGATGAGCCGACAGTGGGTCTCGACCCGGACGTCTCAAGGAGGATCCGGAGAGCCATCGTGGAACTCCACGAGAGGCACTCGATGACCATTCTCCTGACCACCCACAATATGGCAGAGGCCGAGGCCCTGTGTCACGAAATAGCCCTGATCAAGGACGGCCGGATCAGGCTCAAGGGCCTGCCGAGCGACATCAAACGGCACATGCATCTCGGCGATACGATTCGAATACGGGTGGCGAATGCCCGGCCCCTGCCCGATCTAGAGGGCCTGCCTGGCATCTGGGAGAAAACCGTCGAGGGCAGGAGCCTTGTCATCAGGCTCGACGATCACAAAAAACGCCTCCAGGCGATCCTCTCTCGGCTGGCATCGAGCGGGTGCGCCATAGAGGACCTTTCAATCGAGGAGACGAGTCTCGAGGATGTCTTTGTCCGATTTGCCGGCTGAGGCGAGCCGCACACTGGCCTTCCTGCGCAGGAACTGGATCATGAGCAGGCGCAATGCCTTTACGATATTCGAGATCCTGTTCTGGCCCTTGGTGGGCATGGTCTCCGTTGGCCTTCTCGCCGAGTTTCTTTCCTTGCCGGCCTCCACGCGTTCCTTTATCCTCATCGGCGTCATTTCGATGGGGACGGTCCAGGTGTGCCAGCTCGATGTGGCTTATGTGCTCTTGTACGATGTCTGGAGCAAGAGCTTGAAGCACGCCTTCATCGCACCGGTCTCGATTCGGCACTTTCTGCTCGGTTCGTGGGCGGCAGGCATGGTTCGCGGCTTATGCGTCTTTGCGATCCTGGCGGCCGGAGGCGCGCTGTGTTTCGGTTTCGACCTGAGGCCTGCCGGCCCGGCGGCGATTGCCCTGTTCCTGGCGGCCCTTTTCCTCGACGCGTTGCTCATAGGCCTCTGTGTGTGCATCCTCGTCCTGCTCCTGGGCAATCGTGCCGAGGTTGCAGCATGGTCACTGGTGAGCCTTATGATGCTGCTGTGCGGGATCTATTACCCTGTGACCATCCTGCCCGCCCCGGTGCTGGTCCTGGCGCGCCTTTTCCCGCTCACCTACCACCTCGACTACTTCCGATCATTTTACGGGGTTCAGGCCGCCTTCGGCCACAACCTGGCGATCGGCAACGGGCTGGTCCTTCTCTATCTTCTCGCCTCGCTCTACGCTTTGTCAAAGGCAATGAAACGGGCGGCAAAGACCGGTATCGTTCTTAGACTCTCGGAATAGAGGACAGGGGCATCGCAGCACGATGGCGGACCTGTCGGCAGCAGGCCGCCCGACCATTTGAAAAAGAACCTTTTTTGCGTTAGGCTGTGCCCTGTCGTCGCAGCAGCCTGCGAAAGGAGGGAGGTATGGAACGCTTCGAAGAAACATCGATGGGTGCCATCTTTCAGAACAGGGTGCAACAGTACAGAGACAAGACCCTCGTCCGTTTCAAGAACAAGCAGGGCCAATGGCAGGATATCTCGTGGAACCAAATGAACGAGATGGTCCGGAATCTCGGTGTGTTCCTCATAAACCGGGGGGTGGCCCCTGGCGACAAGGTGGCCTTGTTCTCGCCCAACAGATACGAATGGTGGATCGCCGACCTCGCCATCATCTCCATCGGCGCGGTCAATGTGCCTATTTACGCGACGAACTCCGCGGAGGAGTGCCGCTACATCATAGAGAATTCCGACTCCAAGAAATGCTTTGTCGGCACGAAGGAGCATATGGACAAGATACTCGCGGTCAAGGACAAGCTCCCCAATCTGGGCGAGATCATCATTATGGACGATATCGACCCCCCCCCGCCAGGGGTGATCCTGCTCAAGGACGCGCTCGCAGAGGGGAGCGCGGCACCCAACAAGGACGAGTTCGACAAGAGACTCAAGCCGATCAACATCGAGGACACGGCGACAATCATCTATACCTCGGGGACCACAGGACCCCCCAAGGGCGTGATGCTCACCCACAAGAATTTTGTCTCCAACGTCAAACAGGTCCACGCGATAGACCCGGATTTCCTCAGTGGTGAACACATCTTTCTGTCCTTCCTCCCCCTGGCACACTCCCTGGAGAGAACGGTCGGGTACTATTGCCCTCTCTTTCTCGGCCACACGGTGGCCTTTGCCGAAAGCATAGACAAGCTCTTGCAGAATTTTCAGGAGATACGTCCCACGTTTCTCATCAGCGTGCCCCGGATATACGAAAAGGTCCATGCCGGCGTCCTGGCCAAGGTCGCCAGCTCCCCGCCGTTGAAGAAGGCGATCTTTCAGTGGGCCATGGGGGTCGCGCGCCAAAACCTGCCCTATGTCTGCCAGAACAAGAAGCGAACGGGGCTGTTCGCCTTAAAGTACGCCCTTGCCAACAAGCTGGTGTTTTCCAAACTCAAGGCGACCCTGGGACTCGACAGGCTCCACGCAGCCATCTCGGGCGGCGGACCTCTCTCGGTCGCAGACGCCGAGTTCTTTCTCGGTATGGACATCAAGGTCCTGGAAGGCTTCGGGCTCACAGAAACCACCCCGGTCACCCACGGCAACAGGCCCACCCTGATCAAGCCCGGGACCGTGGGGCCACCGGTCAAGGACACCATCGTCAAGATCTCCGAGGACGGCGAGATCCTCATCAAAGGCCCTCAGGTGATGAAGGGGTACTACAAGAACGAGGCCGCCACCAAGGAGGTCTTTACAGAGGACGGCTTCTTCCGGACCGGGGATCTCGGGGAGATCGACAGGGACGGCTACCTGAAGATCACGGGGAGAAAGAAGGATATCATCGTCACCTCCGGTGGCAAGAACATATCACCTCAGAATATCGAGAATTCGCTCATGCTCTCGCCGTTCATCGAGCAGGTCGCTGTCATCGGCGACAACCGAAAGTACCTCTCGGCGCTCATTGTCCCCTCTTTTGCGACGCTGGAGAACTGGGCGAAGGAGAGGAACATCGCCTTTTCGAGCCGCCAGGATCTCATCTCGCACCCTGAAATACAGAAACTCTTCGAACGGGAAATCGCAGAGCAGATGAAGGACTATGCCAGGGTGGAGCAGATCCGCAAATTCACCTTGCTCGACAAGGAGTGGTCGCAGGCGACCGGCGAGCTGACGCCGACCATGAAGGTAAAAAGAAAGGTGATCAATCAGAAATACGCAAAAGAGATCGAGTCGATGTACCCGCCCGAGTAGTGGTGGCTCTCGAAGCCGACTCTCCCGACTCGAGTCGGGTGGACGAGGGAGAGCTTTCCCCCCCTGACGGGTGGGCGGCTTGCCTCGGGGCGGGGATAGGGGCGCCGCCTCCCGTATCCCTCTGCCGGCCTCGCCCCGGGGCGGGATGAGGCCGCTCCCCGAATACGTTATCTCGTTGCGGGGCGTACCGGAAGGGCGCTGCCGGCGCACGGGCTCGGCGAGCTATTCCGCCAATGGGGAGGCTTACCTGAAGTCCAACTCCATCTCGAACATCCCTTCCCCCTCTTCTTTATCTGGAAGCCGAGCTTGACGAGCAGGTGCAACATCACGGTATTTCTCACCAGGACCTCGGCGGTGAGGCCGTGGAGGCCCTGCTTCTTGGCGAGTTGGATCAGGTAGGAGAAAAGCTCGGTGCCCATCCCCTTGTTCTGATAATCGTCTCTGACGATCACGGCGGCCTCTGCAAAGTGGGTCTTCTCGTCGATGTTGTATTGAGCGACGCCGATGACCTCCTCCTTCTTTTCCGCCGGCAGCACCGCCAATATCACCATTTCCATCGTGTAGTCGATCACCACGAATTCTTGGAGCCGCTCGTGAGGCATATCCCTGCGTGCCGAGACAAATCGCAGGTAGAGGCTCTGATCGCTGAGCGAATAGAAGAAATCTTTCAGGAGCGGCTCGTCGCTGATCTTGACAGGACGCAACAAGAGGTTCAGGCCTGTTCGGGTCGTTCGGTAGGCCTCGAGGGCTTCGGGGTAATGCCCTCTTTCGCCCGGGATGAAGGCCTGGTCCTGGTAAATGATGCCCAGCTGCTTGGCCTCGGCGATGAGCCATGGCCTGAAATCGGGATGGGCCACGGCGATGAGGTCCATCGCCCTCTCCCTGATATTCTTGCCATGGAGATGCGCGATCCCGTACTCGGTCACCACATAGTGGATGTCTCCGCGCGTCAGCGTCGCCCCGGCCCCTTCTGCCATCAGGGGGACGATCCTCGAGACCGTGCCGCCTTGCGCTGTGGACTGGAGCGCCAGGATTGTCTTGCCTCCCTCCGAGAGAACCGCCCCGCGCATGAAATCCGCCTGTCCCCCGATGCCGCTGTAGAATCTCCTCCCGATGGATTCTGCCGTGGCCTGGCCTGTCAGGTCGATCTGCAGGGCGCTGTTTATAGCGGTCATGCGGGCATTGCCGGCAATGACCAGAGGGTTGTTCGTATACTCGATTTGTCATCGAGGAATTCGTACGTGCTGCGCGTCCCCATGCAAAAGGCGGCTACCGTCTTACCCCGGTCGATCGTCTTGTGCGAGTTGTCGACGACCCCGGCCTTCATCAGCGCGACGATGCCGTCCGAGAGCAGCTCGGTGTGGACCCCAAGGTGCTTTTTCTCGAAGAGTCTGCCCAAGATGGCATTGGGGATGCTGCCGTAGCCGACCTGGATCGTATCCCCATCCTGAACGATCCTGGCCACATAGGCGCCGATCCGCTGCACGACCTCGTCCGGGGCCGTTGCCGTGTACTCGAGCAGCGGTTCGTTGTGAGGGAGCAGAAAGTCGACGTCCTTTATGTGGATGAAGGTGTCCCCGTGCACGCGTGGCATATACTTGTTGACCTGGGCGACGACTGTCGCGGCGTTGGCTGCCGCGACCTTTGTGATATCGACACTGAGCCCCAGGCTCATGTACCCGTGACGGTCCGGCGGGGAAACCTGGACGAGAGCGACATCGATGGGCACTATTTTCTTGTTGATCAGTTCAGGCACCTGAGACAGAAACACCGGGGTGTAGTCCGCCAGCCCCCGGTTGACGGCCTCTCTGGTGTTATTGCCTATGAAAAACGCATTGTGGCGGAAATTGGACCTGAATTTCTCGTCCGCGTAGGGCGCCACACCCAGGGTGACGACCTGGAGGATCTCGGCATCGAAGAACGCCTTTGGGTGAGACTCGACGTACTCGACGAGCCTCTTGAGGAGGTACTGTGGCTCTCCGCACGCCGTACCGACGAATATCCTGTCCCCGGGCCGCAGACGGCTGAAGATCGTCTCCTCGGAGGCGAACTTCTCCGGGTAGAGGGCCCTCATGTCCTCCAGAAGCGCATCATAATCGGGTGCGCTCATCTTCCTCTCCTCCATTGGGTGCCCTGCCCCAGGACCGATCGTGCCTCGGGCATATCAGTAAGAATACCGCGCCCCCTCCCCTTGCGGTGCGCAGGACAAAAAAAAGGCCCTGGTCGGTCCCAGGGCCTTTCTCGCATGAGCCTACTTGCTCAAGATCTTGAAGACCACGCGTCTGTTTTTCTGGCGGCCCTCCTTTGTCGAGTTGCTCGCAATGGGCTGGGACTCGCCGTATCCCTTGGCCACGAGGCGGTCCGGGGAAATCCCGTGCGCCACCATCCAGTTCTTCACTGCGTTTGCCCGGGCAATAGAGAGCTTCATATTGTACTGGTCCGTGCCGATCGAGTCGGTGTGCCCCTGAACCTCGACCACCAACGTGGGGTTGTCTTTGAGGATCTTGAGGTTCTCCTGCAGCACCGGTTCCGAGCTCGGCCGTATCGTCGCCTTGTCGAAATCGAACTCGAGCCCCTCGAGCACCCACTCCTTGGCAGGAGGCGGTGTGGGAGGTGGCGGGGGCGGTGGAGGAGGCGGGGGAGGTGGAGGCGGAGGAGGCGCCTCCTCGACGGCCTCGGCAGGCAGGCCGAACTTCAGGGCTACGCCGACAGAGGCAACGAGGTTGTTGTAGCGCGGGTCTGTTGCAAGCAAATGCCTGACCTCGGTCCTCAGGGCCCAGTGCTTGCTCACGTCATAGATAAGGCCGAGACCGTAGTTCCCCAGAAGGCCTGTGTTATGGAATCTGCTTGTCTGGAGCCGGTCACAGCCGACGCCGGCGAGCAGAAAGGGCGAGAGCTTCGAATCCCCGAGGGGCCCGAACCGGTAGATACCATTGAGCAGCATGAAGTAATTGTTGGAGTTCAACCCCTCGTAAGAGCCTTGCGTTGCCTGGAGCTCTGCGGGGAGATCCTTGAGCTTGGGGAATCCCGGACCTTGGAATTGCGAGTAGCTGTACTCGAAGGAGCCCTCCAGGCTCAGATGTTCGGTAAGATAATACCCCAGGCGACCGCCCATGATGGCGTGGTCGTCGATGTTCGGCTCGTCGAAGTAGAAAATCCCGCCCGCCATTGGTGCCAGATAGAAGCTGCCCTTGTACTGCGGCGCTTCACCGGCAGGCACAGGCTGGGCAAGAGCCAGTGCGGCGAGTATCACCACCAAGAGTAAGCCGATTTTTTCCTTCATCTTCTTCCCCTTTCCTTGCTGTTTTCGGAGAATTCCCCCTCGACGCAGCGGAGTATACGGAATACGGCCTTCCTTGTCAACAGCCTGAACCCAGCTACCGAAACTTTTTTCTGCAAAAATGCGGGGGGCGCATAACATTGTTGAGAAGCTGCATCAAGAGTTGTCGCTGCGGGGCACACACAGCAGGGGCCGGCGCCTCGATGCTGAAAAAGAATGGCCCACGGAGGGCTACCGGTAGGTGACTACCGCCCTGAGCCGGATGTCTTCAGAGGAAGCGCCCACCTGAATCTCAAAGGCACCCGGCTCGATCACAAAAGCGGCGTGCGCCTCGTCGTAATACCCGAGGTCCGGCACGCGGATGTCGATCGCAACAGGAACGCTCTTGCCTGCGGGCACAAAGACCCTTTGGAACCCCACGAGCTTTTTCAGCGGCATCGGTTTGTCCGAGTAGAGATCGCGTGCGTAGACCTGAACGACCTCCTCCCCGTCCCGGACCCCGGTGTTGGTGACAGTGACCGAGACCCTGAGCGCGGTGTCCTCCCTGCCGATCTCTGTCTTGGAGACCCTGATATCCGAGTACTCGAAACGGGTGTAGGAGAGCCCGTAGCCGAATTCGTACAGCACAGGTCCCTCGAAATACCTGTATGTCCTTCCCGACATATGGTAATCCGTGAACCCTGGCAGGTCCGAGGTGGACCTGTAAAACGTCACCGGCAATCGGCCCGCCGGGTTGTATTCACCGAACAGCACCTCGGCGACCGCCCTGCCTCCCTCTCCACCCGGGTACCAGCAATTCAGAATAGCGGGCAGGTACTCGTCTTCCTCGGTGATCGCAACGGGGCTTCCTGTGGTCAGCACGAGAACCACCGGGACGCCGGTCCCATAGACCGCCCTGATAAAATCCTTCTGGACGCCGGGCAGCTCGATTCGAGTCCTGTCGCCCCTGTCAAACCCGTCCACATGCGTGAGGATCGTACCTTCCTCGCCTTCGAGCCTCGGCGAGAGCCCTGCACACACGATGGCCACGTCTGCCCCCTGGAGTACCCGGGCTGTGGGCCCGAACCACCTCCCCTTGCCCACAAACTCCGTCCCTTTGTCGTAGGCCACCTCGATGCCCGGGCCTGCCGCCTCGCGGATTCCTGTAAGCAATGTCACAGGCCGCGAAGGCGTCCCATTGTAGTTGCCTAGAAGCACATCGACACTCTCGGCCGAAGGCCCCAGGACGGCGATCTTTTCGAGCGCAGCCCTGTTCAAAGGGAGCATCCCGTTGTTCTTGAGAAGCACGATGCTTTTTCTTGCTGCCTCGAGATTCTTCTGCCTGTGGGGCTCGCTGTCGTTCGTCTCGATGGGAATCCGTGCGTACGGGACCTCATCCTCAGGGTCGAACATCCCGAGCTCGAAGCGAGTCCTCAAGAGTCTCTTGAGGGCCCTGTCGATATCCGCCTCCGAGACGAGCCCCTCCAGTGCCGCGGGGAAAAGCGCGAGATACTCCGGGCCGCAGTCAAGATCGCACCCGCTTTTCAGCGCCAGCGCTGCTGCCTGAGCGAGTGTGGGCACGACCTTATGGCCTGCGAGTATGTCGAATATGGCCCCACAGTCCGAGACCACATAGCCCTTGAACCCCCACTCGTTTCTCAAAATGCCAAGGAGCAGGCTGCTGGCTGAGCACGGTTCCCCCCTGAAACTGCTATAGGCGGTCATCACGGCGGCAGGCCCGGCCTCCTTGACGGTCCGTTCGAAGGCATAGAGGTAGGTCTCGCGAAGGTCCCTGTCGGAACAATCGGCATCGAAGCGATGTCTCAGTGGTTCCGGGCCGCTGTGGACGGCAAAATGCTTGAGGGTCGTATCGACCTTCCTGTAGTGGGGGTCCTCCCCCTGCATGCCGCGAACAAAGTTGATCGCCATGGTCGCGGTCAGATAGGGGTCTTCACCGTAGGTCTCCTGCCCCCTTCCCCATCTGGGGTCCCTGAAGATGTTGATGTTGGGCGAAAAGAAGGTCAGCCCATAGAATCGGGTCCTTACGCCGTGGCGGACCGCGTCGTGGTGCTTGGCCCTCGCCTCGTCCGAAATGACCGAGGCCACCTCGTAAATGAGATGGGGGTCCCAGGTCGCTGCGAGGCCGATCGCCTGGGGAAAAACCGTGGCGATTCCGGATCCGGCCACCCCGTGAAGCGCCTCGTTCCACCACACATACTGAGGAATGCCGAGCTCGGGAATCGCCGGCGCCGTATCCATCAGTTGGAGCACCTTCTGGCTGAAGGACATCCTGGAGACGAGATCGTCAATGCGCTCCTGTATCGTCATGGTCTCGCGGGCACCCCGAGGCTCTGCCGGCCCGCCCACCTCATTCGAGGCGCACGCCAGGTATGCGCACAGGAGGGCCCAGCCGAGGAACAGTTCAGCGATCCGCGACCGTTGCGCTCTGCCCGTCATGTCGTTCTATCCGCGATCCTGCCGCACCACCTCCCGGGCGTCTTGGGCCTCCTCTCTGCCCAGATCGCCCGGCGCCCTTGCCTTGAGCCTTCTCCGCCTGATCTGACGAACGCACCACCACGTGCCGACGATGACCATCGCGGCGAGCACGATATAGTCGATCTCGTGGGAGTACTCGTGGATGAGTCCCCACTGCTCCTTGAGCCACATGCCTGCTATGAGCAAAACCGTATTCCACATAGTACCGCCCAGCAGGGTGTAAAAACTGAATTTCACGATGTTCATGGCCCCGACACCGGCAGGCAGTGAGATGAGGTGACGTACCACCGGGATGAAGCGCGCCACGAAGATGGTGACCTCCCCTCTCCTATCGAACCAGCGAATCGTGAAATCGAGGTGTTCCTTGTCCAGCAGGAGGTATCTCCCGAACCTGAGGATCAGGGGGTAGCCCCCGAACCTCCCCATATAGTAGCTGATCAAAGAACCGATCAACGTCCCCAAGGATGAGGCGATTATTCCCCCCGGCACAGAGAAGCGACCCTGGGCCACGAGAAACCCTGCAAATGGCATGACGATCTCGGAGGGTACCGGCGCAATCATGCTCTCGAGAGCCATCATGAAGACGAGCCCCGGGTATCCCAGCGCCTTCATGACGTCCACGATCCACAGCGCGATCTGTTCGATGACACCCATTTCCTTTCCCCTTCCCTCTCCTTTGCCCGCCCTCGTGCCGATTCGGTCGATATTCGTTGACAGGCCCATCGCATCGTAAGGGACGGTCATTTAAGCACACGCAGGCCGTCTGCGGCAAGTGGCCGAAGTGTAGGCCTGTCCGTGGAGCGGTCGAGGCGCTTGAGTGCGATCCGCCACGAGGCTAGAATGGCTCTACACACCACCGCTGCAGAAGAGGAGTTTTTTCTCATGGGAACCGCACAGGACCTCTACGACCGGCTCGTCGACTTGTACAATACGATCGGTTTCGGCGCCATGCCTGCCCACCACCTCAGGCGGCTTCTCGAGGCCATTATCGACAAAGACGAGGCGCGCACCCTCCTGGCGATGCCCCCCGGCGTGTTTCTGGACGCCTCCCAGGTCGCCGAGACCCTGGGCGAGGAGAAGGCTCTTGTTGCGGATCGGCTCGAGACAATGACCAACAAAGGGCTCCTCTATTGCCGCTCCGGCGAGGCCAGGCAGTACAGGCTGCTCCAGCTCTTGCCCGGTGTCTTCGAGCTTCAGTTCATGCGAGGCGATCGCAGGGAGGGAGACGAGGAGTTGGCCCGGCTCTTCGAAGAGGTCCTCCACGCCCCTCCGGATGGTAAGGAGGCACCCGATATCACGCCGTTCGCCAGGGTCATCCCGGTCCACGCCCAGATAGATCCGAGCATCGAGGTCTTTACCTACGAGCAGGTGGCCCACTATATCGACACAGCCAAGGACATATGCCTGACCACCTGCTACTGCCGCCACCAAAAGGAGTTGATCGGGAAGGCGTGCAGTGCGCCAAAGGACGTGTGCATGCAATTCGGTCCGTTCGCCCAATTCATCATCGAAAGGAAGTTCGGCCGCCGTATCACAAAGGAAGAAGCCAAGGAGACCATCGGCCGCGCGGTCCGGCATGGCCTCGTCCTCACCTCCACCAATGCCAAGAAGCACATCGATTTTATTTGCGCCTGCTGCGGGTGTTGCTGCGGGATATTGACGAGCGTCAAGAACGCCCACATGCCTTCCATGGCGGCAGCATCGAATTTCCTTTTGCGAATAGACGCCGAGGCGTGCACCGGGTGCGGCGCCTGCGTTGAGGCATGCCACATGGAGGCGCTCTCCTTGGCCGCCGATGTGGTCACCGTGGACCAGGGCCGTTGCATCGGGTGCGGCGTCTGCACCATGCAGTGCCCCTCGGATGCCCTCGCTATGGTCAGAAAGCCCGAATCGAGGGAGCCACCCGCTACGTATAAAGAGCTCCAAGGGATGATCACCCAGGACATGCTGCGGCACCGATCGGGCCCCCCAGCCGCCAAGGGCTGAGGCGGCCAATCGCATGCAGGGCAGCGACCCCGGAGAGGAGGCGTAGACGTGAAAACGCTCGTTACAGGTGCCACCGGGCTTGTGGGATCTGCGGTGGTCAGGGAGTTGTTGAGGAGCGGCCACGAGGTCAAGGTTCTCGTCCGGCCCGGCAGCAATCGCCTCAACTTGAAAGGGCTCGAGCTCGAAGAGGCAGTGGGCGATGTGACCGACTACAACTCCGTACTGGTCGCACTGAAGGGCTGCAGCCGGGTCTATCATGTGGCTGCCCTCTACACGATCGGCGACCCGACAGAGGCATATTATAGGGTCAACGTCGGGGGGACCAGGAATGTGCTCAAGGCCTGCATCGAGGCCGGAATAGAGAAGGTCGTCTATACCTCGACTGTGGGGGCCGTGGGGTCTGCGAGGGACGGAAGGCTCGCCGACGAGGATACCGTCTGGGATCTCGGTGACCTCAACATCCCGTATGTCACAACCAAGTTCATCGCCGAGTTCGAGGCATACCGCGCATACGCAAAGGGCCTGCCGGTGGTCATTGTGTGCCCCACAGGGCCTATGGGGGAAAGGGATGTAAAGCCCACGCCCACCGGGAGACTCATCGTCGATTTTCTCAACGGAAAGATGCCCCTCTACCCCCAGATGTACTTCA
>Ga0068707_1002336_pt1 | contig 13371 bp, 14 predicted proteins | sample YNPNPMetaG_FD_66600 | JGI IMG/M metagenome (GOLD analysis project Ga0068707, IMG submission 66600) | Anoxygenic and chlorotrophic microbial mat microbial communities from Yellowstone National Park, USA - YNP NP MetaG | ecosystem: Environmental > Aquatic > Thermal springs > Hot (42-90C) >... | reverse complement strand
AGCGGCGGGATAAAAACCTTGTAGGGCAAGGTTCTTAAAGTCAAAAGTCGGAAGGATGAAGGCGAAAAAAGCTTCTGCCCTTCGCCTTTTGACTTCTGACTTTCATTGCCTTGCGCTGCAACTTTGTAGGGCAAGTTTTCAACTTGCCCAGCCTCGCCCAAAAACTCAAGCCGCGTTGCAGATGCGCAAGTTATAAACTTGCGCTGCAAAAAACCTTGTAGGGCAAGTTTTCAACTTGCCCAGCCTTACACGGAAAGCCGAGCCACGCTATAGGGGTGCAATTTACAAAATTGCGCCACAACTTTGTAGGGCAAGATTGTATCTTGCCCAGCTTTGCCCAAAACTCAAGCTGCTCTATAGCTGCGCAATTTACAAAATTGCGCCACATCGCAAGTTACAAAATTGCACCACAACCTTTTGCCTTCTGCCTTTTGACTTCTGACTTTCGCTGCCTTGCGCTATATTTTTTCGCCTTTCCCCTTCTATAGGGCTTCTTAAGGTTCTAAACTTCAATGCAAAGAGAGCAAAGGCTAAGACGGGGTTAACAGCAACAGCCCGCTGAGCCTCTGGGATGAAAGGCAAGCCTAACTGACGCAAAAGGGTGATGGCTACATTGCGCACACCACTCAACCCGAAACTGATCTTGCGCCCATGTAAACGGTCTTCATCAAAAGTGACATCGCGAACGCGGGACACACCGTTCTCAATCGTCTTGGATATTGACGGATAGGTAACTATTTGTTATGATTGTTGATATATATGATACAAATTGGAGTAAACATGTTGATTTGCATGTGTACAGGGCGGGACTTCTAGCTGCCGCCCTTTGATAGAGAGAATACAGCCGACTGGCATGGCGGCAGTTAGCAGTTCCGCAAGACAATCTTTGTTGCTTTGCGCACTGCGCTGGAAAACCGTTTTGCCGGTCGGCTTTTTTGTTAACAGTTCATGTTTAAGGAGCTTGGGTCATGAAAATCGCAAATGATGTAACCGAGTTGATTGGAAATACGCCGCTGGTACGATTGCAGCGGGTAAAAAATGGTGCTGTGGCAGATGTGGTGTTGAAACTGGAATATTTCAATCCGGCGCATAGCGTGAAGGATCGTATTGGTGTATCCATGATTCGAGCGGCTGAGGAGGCTGGTCTTATTAAGCCCGATACGATCATCATTGAACCGACCAGCGGCAATACGGGAATTGCCCTGGCAATGGTATGCGCAGCGCGGGGATATGCCTGTACGCTGGTGATGCCAGAAACGATGAGTAAAGAGCGGAGGATGTTGCTGCGTGCCTATGGCGCTGAACTGATTCTAACCCCCGGATCAGAGGGGATGGCTGGTGCGATCCGCAAAGCTGAGGAACTGGTTGCCAGTGATTCACGTTACTTTATGCCCCAGCAGTTTCGGAACCCGGCAAACCCTGAAATCCATCGCCGTACAACTGCTGAAGAAATCTGGCGTGATACGGATGGATTGGTGGATATTGTTGTTGCCGGAGTTGGTACCGGTGGAACAATCACTGGGGTGGGGGAGGTACTGAAAACGCGTAAACCTTCGGTAAAAATGGTTGCGGTGGAACCAGATGCCTCACCAGTCCTCTCTGGCGGGCAGAAGGGCCCGCATCCCATTCAAGGGATTGGCGCCGGTTTTGTGCCGGACGTTCTCAATACGAAAATTTACGATGAAGTGATACGTGTGAAGGCGGAAGATGCTTTTTCCACCGCCCGGCGACTGGCGCGCGAGGAGGGTCTCCTGGTCGGTATTTCTTCCGGCGCTGCCACCTGGGCGGCTCTACAGGTTGCAAAACGCTCCGAGAATGCTGGCAAACTGATTGTGGTGATCATTCCTTCCTTTGGTGAGCGTTATTTAAGCACAGCATTATATGCTGACCTGGCAGAGTAGGGTTCGAAGGAACTTGGGGAATGGGCATTTCATTGTTTCAAAAGATGAAGGGTGATATTCAGGCAGTGTTTGAACGAGACCCTGCGGCAAGAAGCACACTGGAGGTCATTTTGTGCTATCCCGGCTTGCATGCCGTATGGGGTTATCGTGTGGCACATTGGCTGTGGACGCATCACTTTAAGCTGCTTGGGCGGCTGGTCTCGCATCTTGTGCGCGGCTGGACTGGCGTAGAGATTCATCCAGGTGCGAAGATCTGCTCAAACCTGTTTATTGATCACGGTATGGGAGTGGTTATTGGTGAGACGGCGGAAATTGGCTGCAATGTGACCATGTACCACGGTGTGACGCTGGGCGGGGTCAGTCTGAATAAGGGCAAACGACATCCTACAATTCAGGACAATGTGGTCATTGGGGCAGGCGCAAAAATTCTTGGGGCTATCACAATTGGTGAGGGCAGTCGTATTGGTGCAAATGCAGTGGTCGTTAAGGATGTTCCGCCCAATTCGGTGGTCGTGGGGGTTCCTGGGCAGGTGGTTGTACGTAGTCAGCCGCGCCCAGCGGCTCCTGATTTAAATCATGACAAATTGCCGGATACGATTGGCACTACATTGGCTGCTGTAATCAGTCGTCTGGAGGAACTGGAAAGCAAGATTGAAAAATATTCTGCTCAACCAATGTATGGAAGACAAGGCGAGTGGATAGTTGTGGAACAGGGAACGGAAAACCATAGGTCTCATCCTCACCAAAAGCTTCCCCATGCGCCAGATCATGGTTTATGGCGAGGTGAGGATTTCATGATCTGATGGATTTGATAGTTTTCCTAATCGTGCGGCTGCTTTTTTGTGTTGATACTGCCTGCGAGCAGAACAAGGATGCCCAGAATTGAGATGCCAATCAAAATAAAAGCAAAGTTCTGATGGCTCAATCTGGGCATCCTGATGAGCTTTGGCGGTCTGGTCTCTTCCGTAGTGGCATTTATAGTGGCAGTGGGTTGGGTGGGGCGCAGCGTGAAGGTCGGTCGAGGCGTGCGGGTGGGGGGACGCGGTGTTCTGGTGATAGTAGGGGGAATGGTTGGCGTGAAAGCCGGGCGAACCAGGAGCTGTTGATTGGGGTAAATGAGCGGGTTTTTGGTGCTTAGACCGTTCTGGGCAATCAGCGTATCCACACTGACCTGATAAGCCATGGCAATACTCCAGACAGTTTCACCGGGTTGGACGACATGGATGATGGAGCCGTTCTGGCGCGGTGTTGCAGTCTGCTGGGGCATGATTGCTTCTGGGGTCGTTGTGATACGTGCTTCGCTGGTGCTTTTATTCTGGATGGCGCATACATCAAGCGTGTAATATACCACTCCGTTTTTCTCAGCAATCCCGGCGCCGGCATCCGTGTATTGTGGGTTGAGTATGATCTGTTCGCGATGATCGTAATCATTCCAGATGGTGTTTACAACATAATCCACGCTGGTAGCAAGCTGAGCAAGCGCAACAGCTTCGTCGCAGATGATATTGGCGCCATTGCCATAGCCGGCAGCCCGTGCTCGATTGGTTTCATTGGTGCCGCCAGCTCCAAGGTGAGTAAAGTAACCTATTGAAGCCTGATAGGCAGCGTGTGCCTGTGCAGCGTTCATGAGGGCTGTATCGGCTCTTAATGGTGGCAGGTTTCGGCTGGCGCGCAGTTTATTGACTGCGGCGATCAAGTCAGCGGGTGCCGGTGGTGTAGATTGAAGAGCATACGCTGGTTCTGCCTGAGAAGAAACAATCCACGAGGCGACCAAGAACGGTAGAATGAGAAACAGGCGGGTTTTCTGATCCATTCAGGAAAGCGGCGGTTGCTTGCGTTCACCCAGAAAGGTCGTCAATACAGAGATGAGACCCAGTGCGCAGATAACGATAATCGCAATCCCTAACCAGCGCCCCTCGCCGCTTTTGAGCGAGGGAATCTCAGGAAGGATGGGCGGTCGAGTAGCCGTTGATGTCAAAGTCGGCGTACGCGTAGGGATGGTTGGGCGCGGGGTGAAAGTTGGCACTGGCGTACGAGTGGGTGGAGGTGAGGTGTTGGTGGCTGTCGGCGATATCGTGGGCGTAGAAGGTCCACGGATCATGATTTTTTGTCCAACATACAACACGGGATTATTGGGATCAATCAATGGATTTAGGGCGGCGATATCCACAATTTTGACGTTATAGGCGATGGCAATACTCCACAAAGCCTGCCCTTCCTGAACGACATGGACGATAGAACCGTCTGGATTGGGAGTTGATGTTTCAACAGGGATAATCCGCTGCGAGATCGTCGGTTTTGGGGTAGCGGCGGTGGAGGATGAGCCGGCACTGCCAGGATTGCCCGATGTGTATGCGGCGTGTAGCACATAATAGGAATAACCGTTGATCGTTGTGACACCAACGCCTATATGACGGTAATTTGGATTGGTCATTGGCAGCATGTGCAATTCATCTGCCCAGTCCTGATACACAATGGTCTGCACAGTTTTGCTGATCCCGCAAGAGATGTTCTCTGTTGCCCAGACTTTTGCCCCGCTTCCATAACCAGCCGCAGCGATGCGGTCACTAACACCACCCAAATGCGCACAGGAACTATACGCTGCCATCGTGGCAGATGTCTGCTGAGCAGTGCTCATCAGGATCGGGTCAATTTCGAGGGCTGGCAAACCATTGGCGATGCGGATAGCATTGACTTCTGCAATGATGGCATAAGGGTCTGCTGCCTGGGTTGCTGACTGGTAAACAGCGCTGGCGTTGACGGGAATGGTCACCGCCCATATCGTTACCAGAAAAGCAGACAGCAAGCTAAAAAAAATTCGGCGCATTGGGCTATATTATACCTGATGCGCCGTCAAGGTTTGAGGTGGTGGAAATCCTCAACTCAAATGCTCACCCGGTTCTTTGCTCATGGCTTCTGCGGCGACCAGAAAGTCAGCCGCTGCGATCATACCGGTAATCTCACCGTCTTTATTAATCACTGGTAAATGGTGTATGCGGTGTTTTTTCATGATGAGGGCGCATTCTTTAAGACTCATATCTTCCGGCACGGTGATAATTGGCGAGGACATGATGTCCTTGACCTTAAGGTCACGCGGATTGCGGTCCTGAGCAACAATCTTATCGCTGATGTCACGCGAGGTAACGATACCGTATTCAGGGTTTTCGGCAGTCTTTTTGACGATCAGACTCTGAATGTATCTCCGGCGCATCATTGCTAATGCTTCGGCTACGGTGGCTTCAGGATCAACAAAGACAACAAGGTCCATCATCCAATCGCGCACTGTAAATTGCATCTCCAGATCTCCTTTCTGTGAGGTTGGATTATGGCGGACATGGCTCAATTAGAGTATAGCAGAAACCAGACCTGTTTTACAAGTTCAGCTTTCGCGTTTCTCTAAGTTGGGCCATTCCCATCGTTTCAGGGTGTCTATTAGCTCATGGGCTGTCAGGTCCAGCTTTATGGGAGTAATCGAGATGTAGCCTTCCATCAACGCGCCAACGTCACTTTCTTTTTCCGGCACTCCCAGTGGGAAATCACCGCCAATCCAGTAATATGGTTTGCCGCGCGGATCTTCGCGGCGAATTAATTCGTCGCGATAGATGCGCAAACCCAAACGGGTAATTTGATAGCCTTTCATTTGATCCAGTGGCAGATTGGGTACGTTCACGTTTAACACGGTTTCAGGCGGCAGAGGGTATTTAAAGATGAGTGTGGCAACTTGAACGGCTATGCTGGCGGCTGGTTGATAGTCCACATTTTCTGTGCCGGCTTCTGGTCCATCCAGGCTGATTGCTATTGCTGGGATGCCCCAGACGGCAGCTTCCATCGCTGCGGTGACAGTGCCCGAATACGTCAGGTCATGCCCTAGATTGGCGTAAGGATTGATTCCAGAAACGACCAGATCAATGGGCTGTGGCAGCAGTCCCAGTATTGCCAGTGCCACACAATCGGAAGGGGCGCCATCACTGGCGAGAGCCGGTGTCCCGTCCGGTAGTGTCACTTCTTTAACACGGATTGGACGGTGTAAGGTTTTTGCATGTCCTGAAGCCGACCAGTTGTGGTCGGGAGCTAGGACACTCACCTGACCCAGTTGGCGCATGGCTTGAGCAAGTGTGAAGAGTCCTGGTGCATTAACGCCATCATCATTTGTTACTAAAATGTGCATTCTGCCATCCTTATTCAGAGTATTCCTGATAACCCATTTGAATCAGTTTGGTTCTTAATTCCTCAAGCAGAGCTTGCCTTTCAGAAGGGGGAAGGAAGGAAGCCTGCGCTGCTGTCAGAATCAATCTGTAAAGCTTCTGGCGCGGCAAATGGAGTTCTTCACATACCAGACGGTACTCATCACTCAGAGAAATATTGGAAATGCTGGGATCATCGGTATTGAGGGTCACCTGAAGACCAGCATCAAGCATTTTGATAATGGGATGCTGGTGTTTATTGGAAACCGCGCCGGTCTGGTAATTGCTGGTTAGGCATACCTCAAAAGCTGTACCGCGTTCGCGTGCCAGGGCGACGACATTTGCATCTTCAACGATGCGAACTCCATGCCCAATGCGATCTGCCTGAAGGTTCTCAATGGCAAAACGGACATTCTCTGCCCCAGCCCATTCTCCGGCATGAACGGTCAGGTACAATCCACTGCTTTTTGCAGAACGGAAGATGTCCGCAAAAGGCTGAGCCGGAAAGTGAGCCTCGTTACCAGCCAGGTCAAGCCCGACAATACCTTTGTTCGTGCGCTCGATTGCCAGCCTGACGACCTCCTCAGCCAGGGAGAGCGATTCGTGCCGGTTGACGCTTGCGATCAGCCGGGTACGCACTCCAAATAGCTGTTCAGATTCTGAAGCGCTCTCACAGACCCAATCCATAACCTCGCTCAAGCTAAATCCTCGGACACGACTGAGCGCCACCGGTGTGAAACGCAGTTCGAGATATCGGACATGATCTGCTGCTGCGTCCGCTACAGCTTCGCGGGTGATGCGGGCGATGATCTCTGGGGAAAGATAGAACAAACGTAAGGTTTCGAATTTTGAAAGAAATGTCTCAAATGTCAGTGGATCATCGGGTTGCATTTGTACCAGAGCACGCAAGCCGGGTTTGAGAGGCAACATTAACTCGGTGGTTCGAGCAATGTCTATGAGTGTATCCAGACGCAGCGAACCTTCCAAATGGCGATGGAGGTCCACTTTGGGAAGCTGTTTGTAACTTGTGTCTGTGTAAATTTTCATCTTATTCATTTGCCAGATTTCTGCAATGACCTCCCATCGTACTTTTAAAAGCCGGTCTTGCCATTCATTATAGCTGACTATTGGACTGTGTAACAAATTGAACTTTAGAGATTCAAGCGATTCTTTGCGAAAAACAACCGCGCACAGCTATGTGATTCGTGGGGGCGAGAACCAAACCTCACAGTGTCAAAATGATGGTAAGATATTGTGGCAATCGGAATGTAATACAGTAGAGGTCCATGATGCTTCGGTTATTCCTTACGTTATCCTTGTGTTTCTTGTCAGGTCTCTCAAATACTGCAAGTTATGCTCATTCTGATCTGCTGTTTGAGCGTTTGGAAGTAAGTATTTGGCCCGAATATGATCGTCCGGATGTTTTGGTGATGTACACCATTTATTTACCGGATGCTACGCCTTTGCCAGCTCAGTTGAGCTTACGTATTCCCCCCGCAGCCGGTCAGTTTTCAATGCTGGGTGTAATGATGGATGGCACATTACGTAATATTGCGCCACAGGATTATCGAACAGAGATTGAGGAGAACTCGCTGAGAGTTGATTTTATTGCCCGCGTGCCTGTGATCCGGCTAGAGTATTATGATCCCGGCTTAAGTCGTTTGGGCGTTCAACGTGATTTTACCTATATCTGGCATGGTGACTATGCTGTGCAAACCATGAACATCCAAGTTCAGCAGCCAGCAACTGCCACACAGATGAAAATCTCCCTTAAGCGCGATGGGCAGGAAACTGACCTGAGCAGCGGGTTGCCTGGTTTGGATGGTTTGTTGTACTTTGGAACGTTCATTGGTGATGTGAAGGCGGGTCAATCAGTGCAGGTGAAGTTATCTTATCTTAAACCGGATGACAGTTTGAGCATTAATTTGCAGCCCGTTCAGCCAAGCCAGCCCATCACGTTGCAGACCCCTGGTCGGATTACACTGGTGCAGTTATTGCCTTGGGTATTGTTTACATTAATTGGTTTTCTCTTGCTGGGAGGTATTTTTTGGTCTTGGCGCGGCAGACACTTTTTACAAAAAAAGCGGTCGGCACCGTTTCCACAAGACCCAACGGACGAATAACGAGGAAGCCGGCGCAATATTTTGCCGCCAGTGTGGCGACGTTTTGTCAAAGGAGATTTGTTTTGCCGGACCCGTAGCACGAAATTACGCATCGAATAGGTTGAGATTATGAAGCAAATTTCTCACAAAGATCATGAATGGTTACGAAAACTGTCTGAGAGGATAACCTGGCGGTCCATTCAAGATTATAGTCTGGTGGTACTGGGGGCATTGGTGCAGGCTTTAGCAATGCGATTGTTTCTGGTGCCGGCGCAGTTGGTTAGTGGAGGCGTAAGCGGTGCAGCACAAGTGGTGAACTATTACACCAATTGGCCTATTGGTTTGATGGTGTTTATTGGCAATGTGCCACTGTTTATTTTGGGTTGGCGATTTCTGGGTGGACGGCGCTTTGCGTTGCGAACCGCATTGGCAATTGCTGCTTTTTCTTTTTTGACTGATTTACTGGTACTTTTCCTCCCTGCCGAAGGGGTAACGAACGACCTGGTGCTGAATTCGATCTATGGAGGCGTGATGTTGGGTATTGGTCTGGGATTAGTCTATCGCGGTCGAGGCACCAGCGGCGGCAGTGATATTTTGGGGCGCATTCTGAATGATCGTTTTGGTATTTCGATTTCGCAAGCTTATCTGGTCACAGATACGATTGTGGTGTTGTTGGGAGGGTTGGCTTTTAACTGGGAACGCGCTTTGTATGGCTTGGTTGTGATTTATGTGAGCGGATTGGCGGCAGAAGCGGTTTCGGAGGGCTCAAGCATCTTTCGTGCTACAATGATTATCACGCGATATCCCAGGGAAGTGGCAGATCGCATTCTGAATGATCTGGAGCGCGGGGTGACCATTCTCTCTGGCAGGGGAGCTTATACTGGCGCTGATCGCCCAGTGTTGTATTGCGTGGTGACACGCTCGGAGGTAAATCAAATCAAAGAGATTGTACATCAGGTTGATCCAAACGCCTTCATGGTGATTGGACAGGTATATGAGGCGCTAGGGGAGGGGTTCAGACCTTTAAGGTTGAACTGAAAGTGCAGGGATTGCTTTCAGTGTGAGGCGGCTGCGATCGCCAACAATATCTGTCCAAGGTGATAAGCGATCATAACCCATAAATTGCCTTGCGGTAATGGAGATATAAAGCGGTTCTGAACCAGAAGGGTGTCCGAGAGGAAAAATAGCCCTGCGCCAACACTGGCAAGAATAGCCGGGGTGATAGAAAAATTGGCGTACACCAGAGAGGACAAAAGGAAGTTCAACCGGAGTAAGTGATATTCGTTCACTCCAGTCCAATCGGGGCGCCACAAAGAAACAAGTGCGGAAAGCAACATCAGACTGATCACCACCCCGTAAACCATCACTGCTGGGACAAGGTTTCTGTGACCGTGTTGCATCAGACGTTTACGAATATTGAGCAGGAGAAAAAAAGCCAGAAGAATGACAACCAGCACAACAAGCAAAGCAATGCTATTGAGCACAGGTAAACTCTGGTTGAAGCCTATCATGTAACAGAGGTGGGCTGCCAGAAATGCCCCAAGACCGGTCAGGAAATAACGGGCAGGAAGTAAAAGAAACACATCCCCTGCCAGCGAGAAGGACAAACCCAGCCCGAACCAGAAGTGTGGTGATTGCCAGCCGCCCATTTGTGTGTACCATATTGTTAACGCCAGCAATGTGGCGGGTTTGGTCAGGTAGCGCACACGTTTTTGGTTACGCCAGACTGCAATCCAGTCTGAAATGGCAAAAAACAATGTAAGCCAGAGAAAGCCGTTCATGGATGGTCTTTCTCCACAACATATCCTAACTGGCGCAAAACAGCCGGGTCGTTGCGCCAGTTTTTGGCAACCTTTACCCTTAGTTCCAAGAAAATTTTCCGTCCGCTCATTTCCTCAATCGCTTGGCGGGCAGATGTACCGATTTTTTTCAGCATTTCCCCGCCGCGACCGATGACAATCCCTTTGTGGCTCTCCCGCTCTACCAGTAAGGTGGCGGCGATGTAGGCAGTGTCTTCACTGCGTTCTTTATATTCTTCAATCCGAACAGCCAGCGAGTGGGGCACTTCATCGCGCAGGTGCAATAAAGCTGCTTCACGAACAAGGTCAGCAGCAATTTCTCGCTCATATAAATCTGTGATCTGTTCTTCGTCGTAGAACGGACTGCCGGGAGGCAAACGTTTGAAAATTTCGTTCAACAATTGGCCCTGTCCCCGTCCGGTTGTTGCCGAAAGCACAATAGGAGCGGCATCCGGGCAAAGTATCTGATAGTGCCGGCTTTTTTCTTGCAGTGCAGCGGAGTTGAGCAAATCGGCTTTATTCAACGCCAGCAAAACAGGCGGTCGGTTTTTCAATGCGTTGAGTTTAGTGGCGACAATCCTGTCCTCGTCAGTTGGGTCAACGCTGATATCCACCATCCAGACGATAACATCAGCATCCTCCAGAGCGTCTAGGGCAACCTGGTTCATAAATTCCCCGAGTTTGTGGACGGGTTTATGGATGCCGGGCGTATCCATAAAAATAATTTGTCCCTCGTCTAAGGTCAGAATACCAAGTTGCCGACGCCGGGTAGTTTGTGGCCGCGGAGAAACAGCAGCGATTTTTTGCTTAAGCAATGCGTTAAGCAGAGTTGATTTACCTACGTTTGGACGTCCAGCCAAAGCGACAAAACCAGAGCGAAAGGAATTTTGTTGTCTCATATCTCTAACTTATTTTGTGTGAATTGGATAAAAAATAACAAAATTGTTGGGTGATCGTAGGGTAATCGTAGGTTTCGCGTCCAGTATTACTTAACAGTGTGTGATATATTACAAGCAAGGGCGACTTCTCTTCTTCTCCTCCTTAGAGAGCGCCGGGGTCGGCGTCCCCGGCGCTCGCTGATTCAAAAGAAGTTACTTGCTGATCAAAATGGTTTCCACCATTTGATCCAACAGGTCGAGTCGGGGGATGAAGCTGTCGGCGGGTTGGGCACTGATCTTCTGTTCTATCTCTATAATATATGTGGGAAACTGATTCGAAAAAGCCTCCCAGTCATTGTTCGGTATGGATTCGTAATTTGGCGGGAGCGAGGGGTGATTCACTGGCAGGGTAATCGAAATAAAGTAACTTTCATTCTCTGTCATGCCCTGAAAACAGTAAAACATGTCGTGGTTATTAATCGGTACAAAACTTTGCGCATACTGGGTGAGGAAACGTACACCACTGCCATTTTGGAATTTGAGGTATTTGACGTGCGCCTGCATTAATTGGGCTGCATTCCAGATTGGCAGGTGGGGAATATTTTCTGGGGCAGCCGGCTCGCGTGACATCAGGTCTTGGAATTCAGTGATGATTTTTGCCGCAGGTTCGCTCATTTGTATATATTCATTCACGGGGTACACTTCAATGGTAGGCTCAAAGAATTTGTCTTGGAGTACGTAACCATTGAATTTGAACCGAGTAAATTCGGGGTAGTTTTCAAATGCAGCGCCATCCGGTACGATACTGGCAGGAACAATTGCCGTTTCAACACCACTGGAAAGCGATTTATCGTATGAGAAGCTGATTCCGTTGAAATTGACATCCGGCTCTGGTGTTGAACTGGGTTCTTCGGCCGGCTGCGTCGGTGGTACTTTTGGAATGGTCGGCTGGATGGGCGACGTGGGCTGTCCCAGCGTTTGTGTGGGCGCTTCAATGTTGCTTTGTTGAAGAATGGGCAGATTGCAGCTCAGAATCAGGATCAACATCATTCCCATACTGATCAGTTTCATCAAGTTGGTTTTACTCATTTCATTCCTCCTGGTTTGTAACACCCTTTTCGATCAAGTGCTGTTTTTGCGAATGGGAGAGACGCTTGTTCCTCCGTTCAAGGCACATGGCGCTGGAGCGATCAGGTAGCTCTTCGGCGTAAACAAGGTGAACCGGCCGCCGCGCACTTGTGTAGCGAGCACCATGTCCTTGATTGTGCTTTGAAACCCGGCGTTCTAGATTGGTTGTCCAGCCGGTGTAAAAAGTGCCATCAGCACACTGTAGAATGTAGCAATAATATGACATGTTACTTTGGTTTTTTACCGCTCCGCAATCCAATCATACGAGCAAAAACCTCGCTGCTGCCTGGAATCTCGGTTGCTGGATGTACTTCCCAATCTCTGGCTTGACGATGTTTCCACCATACTTCGCGCCCCTGCCGGGCATGTTGGATAAGCTCAGTCAGCGCTTTGCTGTCTCTGGCTTCGATTGCCGAGCGTAGCGAATACAAAGCGGCAATCAAGTTATCCAGAGCGCGTAAGACATTTTCGCGGTTCAATATGGCGCTTTGCCCGAACTCTTTTGTCTCATCCAGGCTGAGTGCTGGCTGAGTTGCCTGAGCATATGCCTTTCCCGCCAGTTTTTGCCCCTCTCGCCAGCCTGGTTGGTCTATAGTGGCGTTGAGTAAAGCTATAGCCGTCAGCTTGGGCAGTAAGTGGCTGGCTGCTATCAGTCCGTCTGATTCCAGGGGATCGGTGAAAAGTGGCTGGGCGCCCAGGAGACGAGTAATGTCACTGGTCAAGCGGATAGCATCAGGCTCGACGTCCGGCGGGGCAGTTATGGTGATGATCCCATTTTTGAACAGGTCAGCATGGGCATTGACGGTTTCGCCGTCTTCTTCGTTGAGGTAAATTGGGTTCAGTGCAGGCGTGAACGTGATGTAAAAGCGTTCTTTAGGTAATATCTGATTTGCCCATTGACTGGTTGAACTTTTAATCGGTGAGGTATCCAGAATCACACATCTTTCCGGCAGCACAGAAGCGATGGTTTGCAGGGTGTCACGAATTTCATCTACTGGTAAAGCCAGGACAATAATATCGGCATTCTTAACCGCATCTGGCAGATTTGTGCTGATTCGGTCTATAGCGCCAATTTTTTGTGCCTGACGGGATCGTTCCAATTGAGAGTCATAACCTACTCGTTCGACATTCGTGGTTTGACCTGCCAGTGCCAGACCAAAAGAAGCACCAATCTGTCCCAAGCCGAGAATGGTCATCTGCATTCGTTATTTTCCTCCTGAGGAATTCTTTTCCGTAGGCTCAACAAATTTGTTTTAATTACTCACCTTACGCAGCCAATTGAACGGGATTGAGTTCCCGAAGAGCAGCGTAAGCCGATTGGATAGCGCGTACGTACAATTTTGATTTGAGAGCAAAGTGATTGAGTTTGGTGTTGCCTT
>Ga0068707_1002335_pt1 | contig 13375 bp, 14 predicted proteins | sample YNPNPMetaG_FD_66600 | JGI IMG/M metagenome (GOLD analysis project Ga0068707, IMG submission 66600) | Anoxygenic and chlorotrophic microbial mat microbial communities from Yellowstone National Park, USA - YNP NP MetaG | ecosystem: Environmental > Aquatic > Thermal springs > Hot (42-90C) >... | reverse complement strand
TCTCCCCCAGGGGGAGAGGAAGGTGCGTACCCTCTCCCCGCAGGGGAGAGGGGAGGGTGAGGGGGAATGATGGCGGCGATAAGCGTTATGGCCTTGTCTGCAGGCGGCGTTGAGCGGTGCTGGGGGTGACAGATGGACATTCCCCCCTCACCTAGCCTCTCCCCCAGGGGGAGAGGAAGGTGCGGCCCCTCTCCCCGCAGGGGAGAGGGGAGGGTGAGGGGGGTACGGGGTGCCGGAGGAGATGAGGTGAAAGGGGCGTTGCGCGGCAGAGTGATCGTCGCCGGCCGGGCGGAGGGGATCGCCCTGGTCAGCGATCAACCCTTGAGCTTCCTCGGCGGGGTGGACCCAGAGACCGGCATCGTGGTGGAGCGGGGACACCCGCTGGAGGGCCAATGCGTAAAGGATGCCATTTTGGTCTTTCCTCAGGGCAAAGGCAGCACGGTGGGTTCATACATCCTCTATCGTTTGGCCAAAGCGGGGCTGGCGCCGCGGGCCATCATCAACGCCGAAAGTGAGCCCATCGTCGCCGTGGGAGCCCTAATCGCCCAGATCCCCATGCTCGATCAGGTGGATATCCGCCTTTTGCGCAGTGGCATGCGCGTGCGCGTGGATGGGGAGGTGGTTCACTTTGAGTGAGCTGGTCTTTCTCAAGCTGGGTGGTTCTTTGATCACCGACAAACGTCGCTTCGAGACCCCTCGCCCGGCCATCATTGAGCGGCTGGCCAAAGAGATCGCCGCCGCCCTGGAGGCTCGGCCGGATCTGCAGCTCGTCCTGGGGCATGGCAGCGGCTCCTTTGGCCATTTTGTGGCCGACAAGTATCATGTGCATGAGGGCCATCTGGAGGATTGGCGGGGTTACGCCGAGACCAGCGCCGCTGCCCAGCGCCTCAATCGCCTGGTGACCGATGCCCTCCTCGCCGCAGGGGTGCGGGTGGTTTCGTTGCAGCCCTCCGCCTCGGCCCGCTGCCGCGATGGCGCGCTGGTGCAGATGGCGGTGGATCCGGTGGCGGACTTGCTCAAGCACGGTTGTGTGCCGTTGGTCTATGGGGATGTGGCCCTGGATGAGGTCAAAGGGTGCGCCATCATCTCCACGGAGCAGATCTTTTGCTACCTGGCCCAGTACCTGCGCCCGCAGCGCATCATCCTGGCGGGGGAGGTGGCCGGCGTCTATTCTGGGGATCCCCAACGCGATGCCATTGTGCGCTTGATCCCAGAGATCAATTCGCGCAATTACGCCGAGATCGAGCAGATGTTGGCCCACTCCTTTGGCGTGGATGTGACGGGCGGCATGCTGAGCAAGGTGCGCACCCTCTTTCAGTTGGTCACGGAGCAGCCGAATCTGGTGGTGCACATTGTCACCGGCCGGCGCAACCGCTTGATTGAGCAGGCCCTGGTGGATGCCAAGCTGGCGGAAGGGACGCTGCTGCGCTACTAGCCATCATGGAGGGGATAGTTCGAGCTTGCTTATTTGATGTTGTGCTTTAGGAGCGATAGATGCTTGGTGTAGTTTCGTTCATCTTGGTCTTTAGTTTGCTTGTCTTTGTACACGAGTTTGGCCATTTCATCACCGCCAAGCTGTTCGGCGTCCGGGTGGATGAGTTTGGTTTTGGCTACCCGCCGCGCCTGGTCAAGTTGGGCACGTGGCGGGGGACGACCATCACCATCAACGCCCTGCCCATCGGTGGGTTTGTGCGCATGGCCGAGGATGATCCCACCGTGGAGGGCAGCCTGGCGGGCAAGAGCCGTGGCGTGCGGGCCTTGGTCTATACCGCTGGCGCGCTGATGAACGTGCTCTTGGCGGTCCTGCTGTATAGTATCGTGTTTATGGCCGGCACGCCGGTGCCCTACGAGGGGCCGGGGGCCGGGATCTATATCGTCTCCCCTGGTTCGCCGGCAGAGGCGGCCGGCCTGCGCCCCGGCGATACCATCGTGCGCATTGATGGCGAGGCGATCGACACTGTTGAGGAGGCAGTGGCCCTCATCAAGGGCGGCGCCGGGCGGCCCCTCCAGCTCGTCATCACCCGCGATGGCCGCGAGTTGCCGCCCATCGTCGTGACCCCGCGGCTGAACCCGCCGCCCAACGAAGGGGCGCTGGGGGTCTCTTTGGATCTTCCCCTCAGGAACCAATCTTTCCCCGTCTGGCGGGCGGTGCCTTTGGGCTTCCAGGCGACTTACAATACCGTGCGGGCCATCTTTGAGGCCATTCGCACGGCTATCCGCCGCCAACTGCCTTTGCAGGTGACGGGGCCCATCGGCATGTATACCATGACCAAAGAGGTGGCGCAGACGGGGACGGTGCGCTTGCTCGAGTTCACCGCCTTTCTCAGCATCAACCTGTTCCTGTTCAATTTGTTGCCGCTGCCAGCGCTGGATGGGGGCCGGTTGATCTTTGTCATCTTGGAGTGGGTGCGTGGCGGGCGCAAGATTCGCCCCGAAAAGGAGGGGCTGGTGCACGCCATCGGCATGATCGTCCTGCTAGCCTTTATGGCCATCGTGACGATTATGGATTACTTGCGTTATTTCGGCTGAGCGATGGACCGGCGGCCGGATGAACTTTTGGGGGATCCTCCAGGCCGTCGGCTCGCAAAAATGCATGGGGATGGGGGACGATGCGTTGTCGGCGATGTGGGGCGCAGACGCAACGTGAGGCGAGCCTGTGCCCTGTGTGCGGGGCTGAGCTCAAAGGGCGCCGGCGCGCCGCGGTGCGTTGTGCTGCTTGTGGCGGCCGAGCGCCGAGTGGGGCCACGCTGTGCCCGGTCTGCGGGCGCCGGTTGCGACCGAGCCGGCGTGGTTGGTTTGCCGTCATTCCGGCGGCTTTGCTCGTGGTGGCCCTGGTGGGGCTTTGGCCGGGCAGCGCGGGGCGCGGAAGAGATGTGGCCCGCCTCGGAGGAGGCGCCGCGCCGACGTTTCAACCTTCGCCCACCTCCACCGCCACTCCTGAGGTGACGGTCACGGCCAAGTCGGTGCTCTTGGCCACCGCCACACCCCTGGCCACGGCGACTTGCACCCAGACGCCTTGGCCCACGGCGACTGTGACGCCCAGCGCCACCTGCACGGCGACGCCTTGGCCCACAGCCACGGCGATGCCCAGCCCCACCATCACGCCCACGCCCCTGCCAGCCACAGCCACGGCCACGCCCACTGTTGCTTTGCCCACGGCTACTCCGCGCCCGGCGGCCACCCCCAGCGCTACCACGCCGCCCCTGTCGCCGGCCCCCCAGCTCCTTGCCCCCGCCGATGGGGAGGTGTTCTGGGGCCAAGGCGCCACCATCTGGCTGCGCTGGCAGCCGGTGGGCCAGCTCCGGGAGGATGAATGGTACGCCGTGAGCTTGCGCTACTGGGCCAACGGCGGCACCCAATACGCGGGCAGTTGGGAGAAGGAGCCGCAATGGAAGGTGCCGGCGGAGCTCTTTCAGAAGTATGACCCGGCCCATCCCGGCTACGAATGGGACGTGGTGGTGATGCGTCAGACGGGCACCCGATCCGATGGTGGGCGCGAAGGGGTGCCGGTGAGCCAACGTAGCGCGACGTGGAGGTTTGAATGGCGCTAGGCCGTTGCGCAAGCGGGCGCATTGTGCTAAAATAATGGCCAGATAGGCCCCGCGGGGGGCCGGTAGTTTACCAAAGGTGAGTACCATGATGTCGGATTTTGAGTTGGCCTTGCGCGAGCTGTGCGATGAAAGCAAGGCAATTTTGCCCCACAGACTGGCTTTTCTGTCCTGTCCCAGCCGCCAAGAGACGGAGGCGTTTTTGGCCGCCTTGGGCTCCATGTCCTTGGCGCGCAAACGCCAATTACTGAGCAGCATGGTGGAGGCCGCCGAGGAGCACTTTGAGCTGGATTTCTCGGCCCTTTTCTGGGGATGCCTCGATGATCAGGATGAGGAGGTCCGCCGCCAAGCGGTGGAGGGCCTTTGGGAGGACGAGCAGCCCCATTTGGCCGATCGTCTCTTGGTCCTCTTGGCGCAAGATCCTTCGGTGGGGGTGCGGGCCGCGGCGGCGGGCGCGCTGGGGCGCTTTGTCTATCTGGCCGAGTGTGAGGAGCTGGATGCCCGCCGGGCGGCCAAGATCCGCCAGGCGCTGGAAAAGGTCATCGCCGATCCCCAGGAGGATCTGGAGGTGGCCCGCCGCGCGGTGGAATCCATCGCTTTTGTCAACGATGACACCGTCCGGGGCATCATCGAGCGCGCCTACCGGCATCCCGATCCCCGCATGCGCGAGAGCGCGGTGTTTGCCATGGGCCGCAACGCCGATGCGGTCTGGGCCGAGGCCGTGCTGACGGAGCTCTATGCCGATTCGGCGGCCATGCGCTACGAGGCGGCCCGGGCCAGCGGCGAGTTGCAGCTCCGCGAGGCCGTGGACCGGCTCATCGAGCTAGCCGAGGGGGCGGACCGGGACGTGCAAAGCGCGGCGGTCTGGTCCTTGGGGCAGATCGGCGGCAAGCAGGCCGAGGCGGCCCTGCGGCGGTGGATCCGGGATGACGACGAGACCCTCAGCGCCGCCGCCTCGGAGGCGCTGGACGAGCTGGAATTCGTCACCCGCCCGCTGGAGCTCTTTGTCCACGATTTGGCCGAAAAAGAGGAGCAGGATGAAGGTTGGGATGCCTTTGGCCTGTTGGATGAGGACGAAGATCTGACCGAAGAGGATGAGGACGATTGGGACGAGGATGACCTCGAGCTTGAGGATGAATAAAGCGTGACGGTCGTTGTGGAGGGGCGCCATGTCCTCGGTGAGCGCGCATGACCCCGTCCGACGCCTGCGGGCCGTTGTGCACGGGCATGTGCAGGGGGTCAACTTTCGTTTTTACACCCGCGCCCAAGCTCGCGCCCTGGGCCTGGTGGGGTACGTCCGTAACCGTGAGGATGGCACCGTGGAGGTGGTGGCCGAAGGACCAGAAGGTTCGTTGCACCGTCTGCTGGAATGGTTACATATGGGGCCAAGTTTGGCCCATGTTTCGCAGGTGGAGGTGACCTGGCAGGCCCCGCGCGGCGAATTCGACCATTTCGAGGTGCGATACTAGATGCGCCCTAACCCCGAGCGCCTCGCGTGGATTGTGTTGCTCCTTTCCTTTGCCGTTTTCTGCGTTCTCGTTGTGGCTGTGCCGCTGGGGATCCGTTGGTACCTGCTCCACGCCCAGCGGGAGCAAAAGGCCGTGGTGGAATCTCTGGTGGGCACCGTGGTGGTGGAGCAGCCCAAGGGCCGGGCTTTGGTGCCCTTGAGCAAGGGCCAAACCTTGGCCGTGGGCGAGGGCGCCATCATCCGGGTGGATGAGAACGCGGAAGCGGTGGTGCGCTTTTTTGACCACAGCTTTATGCGCCTCTTTCCGGCCACCACGGTGCGGCTGGATCGCTTGCGCTCCCCCAAGTTCCGGCTGAGCCGTCTGCCCAACGCGGTGCAATTTCACCTTGTGGGCGGGGCAGTGCAGATCGGCACGGCGCTCCCCTTGAGCACAGGCCTCGATTTTCGTGTGACCACCTTGCAGGCCCAGATGCTCTTTGCGGCCGATGGCAGCTATGCTCTGGAGGCCAACAACAACCGCTCCGAGATCGTCGCCTACCGGGGCCAGGCCGTGGTGCGGGGGGCCGGGGCGGAGGTGCGTTTGGAGGGCCGCCAACGCACCTGGGTGGCCTTGGGCCAGCCTCCCCGACCCGCCGAAGGGATAGCGCGCAACCTGGTGACCAATGGGGATTTCAACGAGCCCTTGGAGCAGAGCTGGCGCCTGTTCAATGATCAGGGCGCTGATGGCGGCAATGTGGATGGCCGTGCCGAGGTAGTGGTGGATGAGGGCCATCGGGCGGTGCGCTTTTTCCGGAGTGGTGGTTATGGCAACCACTGCGAAACGATCTTGGAGCAGACCCTGGAGAAACAGCTCCCCGACCAGGCAACTTCTTTGGTGGTGCGGGCCACAGTCAAGGTGCGCAACCAGAGCCTTTCCGGCGGCGGCTATCTCAGCTCCGAGTATCCCCTGATGATCCGCATCATCTACCGCGATGCCTACGATAGCGAGACGGAATGGGTGCAGGGGTTCTACTATCAGAACCGGGACAATAACCCCACCACCTACGGGCTGCAGATCCCCCAAGACCAGTGGTATGTCTTTGAATCGCCCAATCTGCTAGAGTTTTTGCCCATCCGGCCCTACAAGATCATGCGGGTGCGGGTGTACGCCTCCGGCTGGGATTATGAGAGCCTGATCTCGGATCTCAACCTCATCGTGGAATGAGGCTCAGCCCAGGGCCCGCAGTTGCTGCAAATAGATTCGGCGGATGGTGCGCATGATCTCCAAGTAGGCCTCGCTGCGATAATCGGGGTAGGTCCAGGGCCAGGGGCGAAAGTCCTTATCGCGATAGGCCAAGGTGACCTCGGCATAGATCCCTTGCCCCAGATACAGCCGGTGGCTGTGATCCTTGGTGGTGGCCAAGACCAGCTTGGCCTGGGAAAGGTAGCCCGGATCCAGGTTAATGCGCCGCTTCCCCTCCTCGCTCCACCGTTCCTCCAGGTGATTGGTGAACACCTTGATCTCGGCCAAGCGCCCCGGATCTATCAGCCGCTCAAAGGCCAGGAACTGGCGCTCAAGCCCAGGGCCGAACTCGGCGGTATAATAGTCGGTGCAGGTGAAGGGGAGCCGAGGGCTGCGATAATCCACCGGGCCAAAGACTGCCGCCATCGCCTCCTCGGCAGCTTGGAAGAGCTCAGGCCGGTTGCTGAGCATGGGCAACACAAGCTTCACGGGCGCAGGCAGATGAATCTTGCCCATATCTGCCCTTTCAGATGGCGTACATCTGGATCAAGCGCTTTTCGATCTCGCCTTCGATGCGGGCCACCACCTCCACATAGGGCGCGATGGTGGAATTGGCCAATTTGCGGCGCAGCAATTCGTCGAGCTGAAAGATCCCGGCCGAGTTGTTCATCAACACTTCGATGTGCACTGGCTTGGTCTCGCCGGCGCTGAGGGTGACCTGGTCAATGGCCGCCGCCGAAACAGAATGGATGTTCACCGCTCCGGCCTCAAAGGGGATGCGCGAGCGTCCCTTGGTCATGTCCAGGGCGTCGGCCAGCTTCAGGATGCTGGCCTCGGTGGTGAGGCATTGCTCGTCGGAGCGATGGGCGGCCACGGCATGCAACACCTCGGCGGTGAGGATGGTGCGCTCCTCGATGGGGTAGAAAGGCTCCAGCAATTCCCGTGTCTTGCGCTCGGCCAGGATGAGGCTGTACTCTTCGTGGTGATGGCGGTGGATGCTGATCCCCAGATCGTGGCAGCAGGCCGCCAAAACGACGATCACCTCGGCATCTTGGTTGGTCAAGCCGTAATTCTTGACCACGCTCATAGGCACGCCGCCATCGTCCAACAGGCGCAAGAGCTTCAGGGCGATATTGGCCACGATGCGGATGTGCACCTCGCCGTGGTCGGTGATGCCGGAGCGATCCACCGCGTTGATGTTGGCGCATTTCCAGAGCTGATGCAGCTCCCGATCCTGGTTGATGCGCTCCACCACCTGGGCCAACTTCTCGTTGTGGCGGACGGGCAAAGTCAGCGGCACGGTTTTGCTCCTTGGTGATGCTCTGCAAGATCAGGAGAGGATCTCGATGGGATCCCCCTCGCTGATGCGCCCGCCCTGCAAGATGCGCACAAAGATCCCCTCCTTGGGCATGACGCAATCGCCGGCCTGATAGTAGATGGCGCAGCGGCTGTGGCAGATCTTGCCGATTTGGGTCACCTCGGCCAGCACCTCGCCCAGGCGCAGTTTGGTGCCAATGGGTAGGTCCACCAACGAGATGCCCTCGGTGGTGAGGTTTTCGGCGAAATCTCCGGGGCCCACATCCAGCCCTTTGGCGCGCATTTTCTCGATGCTTTCCATGGCCAAAAGGCTCACCTGGCGATGCCAATCGCCGGCGTGGGCATCGCCCTCGATGCCCCAATTGGTGCGGACCAATGCCGAATGCACGTTGGTTTTGCGCGTGCCCGTCTTTTCGCTGACACATACGGCGACAATCTTGGCCATGCTTTTCTTTACCTCACTGGAGAATCAACTCAGCAAGATGACCTGGGCCAGCTCGCCGGCCTTGAGGCCCGGCCGGTCCTCCGGGACGATGGCCAGGCCTTGTGCCCGTACCATGGAGAGCAGGATCCCCGATCCCTGCTCGCCCGTCAGGCGGGCGTGGTATTGGCCGTCGCGCTGTTCCAGGGTCACCCGCAGGAAATAGCGGTACCCCACCTTGCCCGGCGCATCCTCGTCCAGGATGGCCATCACACTGGGGGGGCGCAGGTCGCGTTGGCCCAGCAGCTTCAGGATGGCCGGCCGGGCAAAGGTCTCAAAGGAGACCATGGAAGAGACGGGGTTGCCCGGCAGCCCCAAAAGCGGCACGCCGCCGATCTGCCCAAAGGCAAAGGGTTTGCCGGGGCGCATCTGCACCCGCCAAAAGCTGATCTCCCCCTCGGTGGCCAGGACCTTTTTCACCACGTCGAAATCGCCCACCGAGATGCCGCCGGAGGTGAGCAACAGGTCCAAGCCCTGGCTCAGGCCGTGGCGGATTTTGTCCGTGATCTCTTGAATGCGGTCGCGGGCGATGCCCAGGAGCACCGGTTCGCCGCCGTATTTGAGCACTTGGGCGGCGTTGGAGTAGCTGTTGGCGTTGCGGATCTTGCCCGGCGCCCAGGGCGCGTCCACTGCGATCACCTCGTCGCCGGTGGCCAAGATCCCCACCCGTGGTCGCCGGGTGACCGCCACGTGCGGATGTCCCAGGGCGGCCAACATGCCCACCTCTTGGGGGCGCAACCGGGTGCCCCGCTCCAAGATGAGCGCTCCCCGTTGCACATCCTCCCCGGCCAGGCGGACGTTCTGCCCGCGCCGGTGGGGCCTCAAGATGAGGACCCACTCGCCCTCGCGCCGGGTCTCCTCAAAGGGGACCACGGTATCGGCGCCAGCGGGGATGGGCGCGCCGGTCATGATGCGGATGGCGGTGCCGGGGGTTACCTCGACGTCGGTGGTATAGCCGGCGGGCAAGTCGTAGATGATGCGGAGGCGCACGGGTTGGTCGGGGCCGGCGGCGCGGGTATCCTCCGCCCGCAAGGCATAGCCATCCATGGCCGAGTTGCTCAGCGGGGGGATATCCATCTCGGCATAAATATCCTCCGCCAAGACGCGCCCTAGCGCCTCCAGGATGGGCACGCGCTCCGCGGGAAGCGGCTGCACGTGCGCCAGGATGATCTCTTGGGCCTTTTCGATGCTCAATAGCTGATATTCCTCGCTCATCTCACTCCTCGGAAGGACCAAGCGCCAAAGGCATAAAGGATTGCTCCATGCCTTGGTCCTCTCGGCGCCTCATGATAGCATAATCGTTCAGGTCTTCAAAGCACGGGGACGCCACGGTCAGGGCCGGCGCTCCGTCTCCCTGGGGGCGCGGTAGACCCCGCGCCAGGAGTTGATCTTGATGCGCAACACCTGCTCGGCCATCTCTTTGGATTCGGCCAAGTAGCTCTTGCGCTTGCCGGTGGCCACGTCGCGGTTGGCCCAGGCCACCGGCACCTCGCCCAGGCGGTAGCCGGCCCGCTCCACCAAGTAGAGCAGCTCCACGTCAAAGGCGGTCACCTTCCACCCGGTGACGCGTGCGGGCTTTTGGATGGCCTCCAACTGGGGAAAGATCTCCAGGGCCACCGAACGCCGCAGGGCCTTGAAGCCACATTGGGTGTCGGAGATGCGGCGCAACAAAAAGAGCCGCCTGAAACTGCGAAAGATGGAGGAGCCGATGCGCCGATAGAGAGGGTAATTCTCCCGCGCCATGCCACGCGAGCCGATGACCACGTCATACCCCTGGGCGAAAAGGGGCAAGAGCAGGGCCAGTTGGTCGATGGGGGTGGATTGGTCCATATCGGTAAAGAGGACGATCTCCCCTCGTGCCGCCTGGATGCCCGCCCACACGGCGGCGGGTTTGCCGCCATGGGGGTTCTCCAGCAGGCGGAAGTGGGGATGGTCGCGCAGGAAGGCGCGCACCAGCTCGCGGCTCTCGTCGGTGCTGCCATCGTCCGAGATCACCACCTCATAGGGATAATCCTGTTGGCTGAGATAGGTATGGACCTCGGCCAGGACGCCCCGGCGCAGGTTCTCGCTTTCGTTATAACAAGGGATCACCACCGAAAGAAACGGCTCGCCCACGCGCCCCCCAGTCTTAGGTTAGAATCTGCTCTAGCTCGCCGAGATCCACGCGCCGTCGCCTCTGGATGGCCCGCCGCGCCCGGAGCCAGCGAGGCCAGGTCAAGAGGCCCACCAGTTGCCCGCGCAGCCGGGCCCGGGCTGCCGCTCCACGCCAGGCCCGCAAGGCCTGCCAGGCGATGTGTGCCTGGGCGGCGAGGATGCAGCGCCAATGGCGCTTGAGGAGCGCGGTGGGGTAGTTGCGGGCGATGACCCACACGGTGTTGCGCCCCACATAGTAGCTAGCCAGCTTCCCCCCGCCCGTGGCGCTGAGGCGATGATAGACCACCGCTTTAGGCGCATAGATGCATTTCCAGCCGGCCAGTTGGGCCCGCCAGGCCAGGTCCACATCCTCGCAATACATGAAAAAAGCCTCTTCCAGGCCGCCCAGCTCTTCCCAGGTGGCCCGCCGATAGGCCGCCGCCCCGCCGCAAGGGCCAAAGACATAGGTTTCCTGATCGTAGGGCGGCCCATAGGTCTGCCAGACGCCGCGAGAATCCGGCAGGCCATTGCGCCCGTAAAGGTCGCCGGCGGAGTGGAGGGTATCGCGCCGGTCATAGATCATCAGGCGCGAGGCGGCGGATCCTGCCTCCGGATGGCGGTCCAGCGCGGCCAGCAACTCGGCCAGCCACTCTGGATCAGCCTCGGTGTCGTTGTTCAACAAGATCAGCACTTGGCCCCGGGCCAAACGTGCTCCGGCGTTGCAGCCGGCGGTGTAGCCCCCGTTGGTGGGCAGAGCCAACACCCGCACCTCCGGGTATTCCCGCGCCAGGGCGGCCACCGAGCCATCGCTGGAGGCATTATCCACCACGATCACCTCGAAATCCTGCATGGTCTGCCGGCGCAAGGAATCCAGGCAGGGGCGCAGGAGGGCCAGCCCGTTCCAATTGGGGATGATCACCGAGGCGCGGGGTGGCGCGGAGGGCTCGACGCTCATGGGCGTTCCTCAAAGTAGGCCTGCAGCGCCTCGCGCCAGGGCCGCATGATGATGCCCAGCTCGGCCGCGCAAAAGTTGCGCAGCTCCGCCTGCTTGGGCACCTGGGCCGCCCGGACATAATTGGTGCTGGGGATCAGCTCCACCTCCCTCAAACCCGCCAAGCGCAAGATCTCTTGGGCCCACTCGTAGCGCGAGGCCACGCCGGCATTGGGCAGGTGATAGATGCCATATGCCGGCTGGCGGATCAACCGATTCAGGGCGTGGGCCACATCCAGGGCGTAGGTGGGCGAGCCCAGCTCATCGGTGACCATCTGCAGCCGTCGGCGCTCTTGGGCCAAACGCAGGACGGTCCGGACAAAGTTGCGCGGCCCCGCGCCATAGAGCCAGGCCACCCGCACGATGTAGAAACGCTGCGCCAGGTCGCGGGTGACCTGCTCGCCCAACCACTTGGTGCGCCCGTAGACGCTCAAGGGATGGGGATCATCGTATTCCCAATAGGGCGCGCCCTTGGTGCCATCGAACACATAATCGGTGCTGATATAGACCAGGCTCGCCCCGCATTGCTGGGCGGCGACGGCCACATTGCGTGTCCCTAAAACGTTGACCCGGTAGGCCAGCTCCGGGTTGCGTTCGCAGCCATCCACATCGGTGAGGGCTGCGGTGTGGATGATCACCTCGGGCTGGAAAGCCGCGATGGCGCCCAGGGTGGCGGCGAGATCGGTGAGGTCGTGTTCGGGCAAGTCCAAGAGCAAGAGCTCGTCGGCGACAAGGACACGCTGCAACGCGCTGCCCAATTGCCCTTTGCTGCCGGTGATGGCGATGCGCATGGAGGCCCCCCTATGACCAAGGTGATGAGTATCCCCATTATAGCATCGGCGGGGGATCAGGGCAAAGAGGGCGGTGAAAGGAACAAGCGCGAAAAATGGCTATTGACAACTTGGCCAATTCCCTTTATGATAGATGCGCTGATGTGCGTCGTCGTCCGCCAACCTGGTGGGCGGCGGGACATACTTGCTTGGCCCAGGGTTGTGCTCCGAGGAGTAACCAATGGCGGTTACCGGTTGGGTGGCATGGGCACCGGAAGAGGCTCGGCAAAAGGTCCGCGGAAGCCTTATGAGGCGTCAGGGCCTTTTGTCGGGGCCTCTTTTTTAATCCGGGCCGTCGCCGGTCTCTTGGGGGTGGTGGCGCCCAAGGCCAGGAGGAGAGGAGGTGATGCTTTTGCCTTGCTGGTGTCCGCGGAGGGGTTTGCAAAATTACCACACAAGCACACAATGGAGGGATGGAACCATGAGGCTCAGAATAGGTTTGCTCTTGCTCGTTTTGCTCTTGTTGCCCTTGATGTCAGGCGCTTGCGCCACTGCCAAAGGCGTCTCGGGCAAGTTGACCATCTGGCATGGCTGGACAGATAGCAACGAATTGGCCCTCCTGAACGCGGCCTTGGATGCCTTCAAGAAAGAGAATCCCAAGGTTACTGTGGAGGTGTTGGCCGTCCCCTTTGACCAGCTCAAGAACAAGTTCACCACCGAGGCCTCCACAGGAGGCGGGCCAGACCTGCTGATCGGCCCCAAGGATTGGATCGGCGAGTTGACCAACGCCAAGCTCATCGCCGAACTGGATACGCTGGCCAAAGATATCTTGGACCAGCTGAACCCGGCGGCGGTGGAGGCGAACAAGTTCAAGGGCAAGGTGATGGCCCTGCCGGAGAGCGTGGAGGCCGTGGTCCTCTGGTATAACAAGGACCTGGTCAAGACGCCGCCCACCAATACCGATGAGCTCCTCAACGTCCCCGCGAAGGTGGCCCTGAACACCGGCTTTTACCACAGCGTGGGCTTTCTCTTTGGTTTCGGCGGCCAGATTTTTGATGCCAACCAGAAATGCGTCTTTGACCAGGGCACCGGCGTGGCCGATTACCTGGAGTTCATGGCCAAGGCCAAAGCGAGCCCCAACGTCCTGGCCGATAGCGATGGCGGCAAGCTGGATGCGGCCTTTAAGGACAAGAAAGTGGGGATGATCTTTAACGGCCCGTGGGCGACGGGTGATTACACCAAGGCCTTGGGCGCGGACAAGTTGGCGGTGGCACCGCCCATCAAGATCACCAAGACGGGCAAGACCTTTGCCCCCTTCCTGGGCACCAAGAACCTCTTCCTCAGTGCCAACTCCAAGGGGGATTCACAAAAGGCTGCCTTGGCCTTTATGAAGGTGATGGTCAGCGAGGAGATCCAGAGCAACTATGCCATCAAGGCCGGGCACA
>Ga0068707_1002334_pt1 | contig 13384 bp, 7 predicted proteins | sample YNPNPMetaG_FD_66600 | JGI IMG/M metagenome (GOLD analysis project Ga0068707, IMG submission 66600) | Anoxygenic and chlorotrophic microbial mat microbial communities from Yellowstone National Park, USA - YNP NP MetaG | ecosystem: Environmental > Aquatic > Thermal springs > Hot (42-90C) >... | reverse complement strand
GTGCCACCCGCTGCACGACCCGCTGGCCCAGGAGGCCCAGCAGCTCCCAGACCAGCAGCCACACCGCCACGCCCACCCCCTGCCGCACCGCGCCGCTGCGAAAGGCCCCCGGCAGCGGGTTGGTGCCTGGTGGAGCGAGTCGGTACGGCGGCGTACCGCGCGCCTCCAGCTCGCGCGTTTCCCAACCCACCGCCCCCGGCAGGGACACCCGTGCCAAGAGGGTGCGCGCCAGTCCATCCTGGTAGCGCGCCGTCTTGCGGAACACCCACACCGGCGGGTGGTCGTAGACCGACAACGCCTCCTCGGCCCCCAGGTCCGAGAGGGACAAGCTGCCCACGCCGAGGCGCCGCTGGAACGTGGCCGCGAGGTCGAAACCGAGAGCGCCCGAGAAGAGCAGGTGGTAGAACTCGCTGGTGAGCGGGTAGGCGTCGGGAACGCGGCAGATCGAACCGACCCCACGCTGGCTCGCGAGCACCACAGCGTCCGCTGCGGCCAGCGTGGCGAGGAGCTCCTCCCGCTTCGCTGGCGTGTCGGGCTCGAACACCCGCAGCCACCGCACCTGGAAGCGCTCCTCGCCGAAGCCGGCCAGCGGCAAGGCGTCGTCCCAGTACTCGGCCGTCACCACCGAGCCGGCAGGCAAATTGGCCACCAGCCAGCGGCTGGCCTGGAGGCGCGTGGGCTCCCCCAGCGCCACCCCCGTCCAGCACAGACCCCAGATCGCCGTGGTCGCCAGCGTGGTCCACCGCAGCCACGGCCGTCCTCGTGTCAGCCACACCGCCGCCGCCACCACTCCCAAAGCCAGGAGCGAGTGCAGGTGTCGCACCGAACACACGAAGCGGGTGAGCTGCCACCCTGCCTGGGGCAGGCACCAGGCCAGGATCGGCAGCCACCCCCCCTCGCCCAGCAGCAGGCGGCGCAGCGCCCGCCCACAGCCTGCCAGCACGGCCACCCCCAGCAGCGGCCCGGTCCCCCAGAGCAGCAGGTTGGTGAGTGGGTCCAACACGGCGCGGCGGTCCGCCCACTGCAGGTTGGGGGGGTACTGGCCCCGCCCGGCCACGATGTCGCCCAGCTGCCACAGGGCCGAAAGCCGCGCGGGGTTGGGAAAGAGCGAAAAGGTAGCTGCAAAGAGGCCGGGATCCAGGAGCTTGAGCGTCACCAGCGTCGCGCTGCCCACCCCGGCGAGCTGGAGGAGTGCCCCAGCGCCGCGGCGCCAGCCGTCGTTCCGGTTCCGGTACCACTCCAGCGCCACCGCTGCCGCGGGCATGAGCACCACCGCCGCCAGGTTCGGCCGGCAGACACCGGCCACCCCGGCCAGTGCCCCTGCCGCCAGGAGCCGCCGCCAGGAGGGGCACCGGCCCACCGTGACCCAGGCCACCGCCAGCACCGCCGTGGTGCCCCAGACATCCACGGTGGCAAAGCGCGACTGCTGGATGGCTGGGCCGCAGGTGGCCCACAGCGCCGCCGCGACGGTGCCGGCCCTTGCACCACCGAGGCGGCGGGCCAGAGCCCAAAGCAGCACCAGGCTCACCAGGTCCAGCAGCACCACCAGCACCCGCCCCGCGAGCACGATCCCGGGCAGGCTCGCAGCGCCCACCAGGCGAGCCGTCACACCGTTGGCGAGCGGCGGGAGTGCTCCGTAGACGAAGAAGTCAAAGCCGTGGCGCACGGGGTTGGTGGGGGTTCGCTGCGGGTCCAGCGCTTCCCCGAGGGAGCTGGGGAGCGACACACGTTCGGCCACAAACGCCAGGAACCGCTCGTCAGGGTGCTGGAGCGTACCCCCATCCCAGAAGAGACCGGCCCCTCGCAGCAGCGCCGCCACGAGGAGGATTGCCGCAAGGATGCGTCGCTCACCGTGCAACGCGGACCACCTGGCACGCTGCGGCGGCAAAGACCACCTCCCCCGCTGCCGTCACTGCCGCCAGCCCCCCCTCACCGTAGGTGCGGCGCTCCAACTCCCCCACCACCACCAGTTCAGCCCCCAGCTCGCGCGCCCGCGCCGCCACCCGCTCCGGGCGCCCGCACCGGTACAGTTCGGCGATGGCGTTACGACGCCGCTCCAGCTCGGGAGCCACGCGCTCCCCCCGCCACACCCGCTGGTGGTTCTCCCACCCAAGCACCGCCGGCACGCCGGAGGCCGAGGCCATCCGCCCCCCTTGCGTGTACGCCTCGCCCACCGCCTCCACGAGCGTGGTACCCGGCGGGGTGCGGTGCAACCAGTGGGCAGCCGCCGCCTCCCCCGGAGCCATCCACCCCAGCCCTCCCCACCCCGCCGGCCGAGCACGCCCCGCCGCCAGGGCTAGGGAGAGGAGTTGCGGGGCTCCCGCCAGGAGCAGTAGCAGTGCCGCTGCCCGAGCCAGGTAGGGCCGCCGCCCGGCCAGCCACTCCAGCAGCACGGGACCCACCACGGCCAGGAGCGTGAACGCCAGGTGCAGGGCCTTGAACACCGTGTTCATGCGGTACAGCTCGCCCCCGTAGGGATCGCGCAGGTACACCACCTCCACCAGGCCCACCAGCCCCAGCGGCACGAGCGCCAGCGCCCAGGCGGGCCGCCCCGGCCGCGGCCGACCCCGCCACACCCAGTAGCCGAGCAGACCGCCACTCACCAACGCGAGGGCCAGTCCCACTCGCCCCGAGAGAGCTGCGGCCACAGCCGCCACCGCCACCACCGCCGCCCGTGCCAGTTGCCGCCCTGCCGCCCTCCACCCCCCCAGCCGCCGCGCCAGCTCCCAGCTCACCAGCAGCACCGGCAGCAGTGCAGCCCCCAGGTAGAGGGCCAGCTCGTCCCAGCGCGTAGGGGTCCGCACCACCCCCACCCCCGCAAAGGGCGAGCGCAGCGCGAGCCAGGCCGGCAGGAACGCCAGGAACCCTCCCAACCCGATGACGGCCACCGCCCCCCACCGGCGCAGGGCGCCCACCTCGCCGGGCGGTTGGGACACCAGCACGAGCGCCGCCACCCCCGCCCCCACTGGTACAGCGCACCAGGGGTTGGCGGCGGCCGCCGCCCCGTACAGGAGCATCGCCAGCGGCAACACGTGCCTGCGCCCACCTGGCAGGGTCGTGACGGCGCAGGCCACAAAGAGGGCGGCGAGCAGGAGGGGAACGGCCAGCAGGTGCGGGTGGAGGTCTCCCAGGTCGAAGGTGAAGAGGGGAAACTCGGTGATGGCTCCGGCAATGCCCCGCGAGGAGGCCCACAGGTCAAGGCTCGCCAGCGAGCGCCCCCCCAGCAGTTGCCGCCACCCGTCCGGGGTGCCAGCAAACACCACCCCCACCGCCGCCAACCACCCAGCCCGCCTCCCGCCGCCCAACCCCCGCGCCAGTGCCCACGCCGCCTGGGCCGATACCGCCGCGAGGGTGGGAACGAGCAGGTTGTACGCCACATCGGGGGCGAGGCCGAGCAGCCGCGCCGGCGCCACCCACGGGACGAACCCCCAGTAGTAGTAGGGGAGTGCCGCACCGGCGAGCCACGGATCGGGTGGCGGCAGCGGCCCAGGACGCAGGAGCGTTGCCCAGATGGCCAGGTCCATTGGCTTTTCCGTCCCCAGGATCGCGAGGCCGTCCAGGCGGAGGAAGGCCACGCCGCCAAAGGCAATGGCCCCGATCGCTTCCGGCTCGCCGGCAAAGCGCACCACCCGCCGCAGGGCAAAGCGCCGACCTACCACCAGCATGGCAGCCGCGACCCCCAGGGCCACGAGCCACCACTGTGACACCCCTGCGCAACCGGCCAACCACCCTGCATAGCCCGCCACCGTGAGCGCCACCAGGCGGGACAGCGCCACCGCCCCGCCTTCGCCCACACCGAGCCGACGCAGCACCCCGCACCCCGCCGCACCAAAGAGGGCAATCGCGACATACCAGGCCACCGCCTGGAGGACCATGGCCATGTCGCCACGAGTGTACCCCGGAGGGTTGCAGAGGTTCGACCAGGCCCGTACACTCGTGGCACGGAGGAGCGAGCATGGCGCCCATCGCCGCGACCCTGCTGGCTGCCCTGGCCGCCAGCCTCCCGGCGGAACGGGTCTTCTGGGTTCCCCAGGTGGGGCACACCGCGGCACCCACCCAGGTGCAGGTCTCCACGGCCCTGGTGGCCCGGGGGGATCGGCTGGCGGTTTACCAGGACACCCGGGACAAACCGCTGCCGCCCGCCGAGCTGGACGAGCTGGTGCAGGCCTTTGACTCCCGCGTCTTTCCCCAGCAGGTGGCCGCCTTTGGGCCCTGCCCCGACCGCGACGGCAACGGCGTGGTGCTCCTGGTCGTGAGCAACGTCATGGCGGAAAGGAGCTGGTTCGTGCCGTTCGATGCCCTCTCCAACGCCGCTGCCGCTGCCTACGGCCTGCACTCCAACGAGGGCGAGGTGATCTACGCTTCCCTGCGCCACCGGGGCAACCAGGCCGTGTGGAACCAGCACGCGGTGGCGGCTGCCTTCCACGAACTGCTCCACCACACCCACGACCCTGCCGAAACCCTCTGGCGTCACCTGCTGGGCAACTACGCCGGGGTGATGGCAGGGCTCTCCCCGGTCCGCATGCTGTGGGGGGAAGCGGACCCGCAGGGGCGCAGCTTTCGCCCCGAGGCCCCGTGGTCCGCGAACGGCTGGCCCCTCCTCTTCCTCCACTACCTCCAGGAACAGCTGGGAAGCAATTTCCTCTCCACCCTCGTGGCACACCCCCAGCAGGGGTTCGCGGCCCTCGACGCGCTGCTCGTGGCCCGCGGCGAAACCCGGCGCAGCAGCGACCTCCTTGCCGACTTTGCCATGGCCTGCTGGCTTGCCGATCCCGCCCTGGCAGGGGGACGCTTCGGCTTCCGAACCGTGATCCCCCCCTGCCCGCACCCCATCACCCGCTTCAAGAGTTCCCGCCCCATCTCCGCGCAACTGCCCGTGGGGGTCGGCGGTATGACCTTCCTGGCGCTGGAGGGGACATCCGAAACGCCCCTCCCCCTCGCCCTGCAGGGGGAGGCGGGGGTGCGGTGGGTGGGCCGGGCCGTGCTGGTGCGCCGCCTCGGACCCGATACCGAGGTGACACTCGCCTTCAACGGGCAGGGGGCGGCTCGGGTGGAGTCCCCCGCCCTCGGGCCAGGCGACGAGCTGCGCGTGGCGGTGGTCCCCGTCCCGCCCGACCCGGCGTCGGTGGACGAGCGCACGGTGGTGCTGCAACTGGGCCTGGGCTGGGTACCTCGCCCGAACCCGGCGGAAACCGACCGGCGCCTGGCGGAGCTGGTGGCGGGCGCCCTGCCCGCCGGCGGCCAGGCAGCGCGGACCCGCCTCGGCACCACCATCGCCCGCCTGGTGGGGCGCCCCCAGACCGGCTCGGCGCCCCTCGCCACCCGCTACGCCTGGTCGCCGGCGCGGGAGGACGTGGTGGCCGCGCTCCTGGACGAAGCCGCGCGGCGGGGTCTGCCAGCGCGCGTGCAAGCTTTCTCCCGAAAGACCCCGTCGGGTCTGGTCCAGGAGTGGCAAAACGTTCTCATCGAGGTTCCCGGCACCGACCCGCGCCGATGGCCGGTGGTGCTGGCCGCCCACTGGGACGCAGCGCGTCCCTGCTGGGAGGAGTCGTACCTGGCGGCTCTCAACCTGCACGACAACGCCAGCGGCGTGGCCGTGGTGCTGGAAGCGGCGGCCGCCCTGGCCCGCCGACCGCACCGCTCGCCGCTGGTGTTCGCCCTCCTCGCCGGCGGCACCGACGGGGGCGCCGGCGCAGCAGCCCTGGTCGAGGCCCTGGAGGGGCGCATTGCCGCCTGGGTGGAGCTGGACGGAGTGGCGGTCCCCTCCAGGGGTCCCGGACCCTTGTCGCTGCTGGCGGAGACCAGCGAGCGTCCCCTCCAGCTGGCGCCCCTCCTGGGCGAGGCGTTCCGCCGTGTCGGCCTGGCCCTCCGCAAACCCGCCGAGCCCTTCCCCCCCCACTCGGGGGCACCGCTTGCAGCGCAACGGGGGATCCCGTTCGTGGTGATGCGCTCGGAGCCGTGCGTCATCGACACCCACACCGTGCCCGTGGTGGTGGAGCAGCAGCTGGCGAGCGAGGAGTTCATGCTGCTGGTGGCGGTGGCCACCGCCGACGTGGTCTCGCGACTGGGTGGAGGAGCGCCCCAGGCCGTGTGGTAGAGTTCCCACTTCGGGAGGGTTCGACGATGGAGATCGTTCAGGTCCAGGTGGATAAACCTGAAAGCAGCAACTTCATTTTCGGGCAGGCCCACTTCATCAAGACCGTCGAGGACCTCCACGAGGCCATCGTGCAGACGGCTCCCCACCTCCGCTTCGGGCTGGCGTTTTGCGAGTCGTCGGGTCCGGCCTTGATCCGCCACAGTGGCAACGACGAGGCGCTCGTCCAGCTCGCCATTCGCAACGCCCAGGCGGTGGGCGCGGGTCACAGCTTCTTCGTCTTCTTAGAGGGCGGCTACCCCATCAACATCCTGAACACCATCAAAGCCTTGCCTGAGGTGTGTCGCATCTACTGCGCCACCGCCAACCCAGCCCAGGTGATCGTGGCGGACAACGGCGTGGGGCGGGCGGTACTGGGCGTGGTGGACGGGGTCTCGCCACGCGGTGTGGAAGGGGCGACGGAGACGGCCGAGCGCCTCCGCTTCCTCCGCACCATCGGCTACAAGCTGGGCTGAGGCATCGTGGGGATTGCCACGCCTGCCCTGTCGCTGCCGGCTCTGTTGGCGAGTGCCTTCCTCGTTTCCTTCGCCACGGTGGCAATCCCCGGGCCCATCACCATCGTGGCCTCCCGCCTGGCGCTGCACCGCCTGCCCGCGGCCGTGTGGTTTTTGGCTGGCGTTACCGTGCTGGACGTGGCCCTGTTTCTGGCGCTGGCAGCGGGTGCCGGGCCCCTCGTGGCGGGCCTGGGCGGACTGCCAATCTTCGAGATCCTGGGGGGCCTTGTCCTGCTCTGGGTAGGTATCGCCTCCCTGCGCCACGCTCCGCCGAGCCGTCACCGCCAATCTTCGGTGCCGGGCGAGGGCTACTCGGCCCCCACGTACTTCTTGCTGGGTGTGGCGGTGGCCGGCGGCAACCCGCACTACTGGTTCTGGTGGCTCAGCGCCGGATTGGCGCTGATCCAGGCGGCGCGCAGCTTCGGGGCCGACGGCCTGGTGTGGCTCCTGGTGGCGCTGGTGGCCGGGGTGGTGGGCTGGTACATCCCTCTGCTGGTGGCGGTGCGGCGGGGACGAACACTGCTCTCCAGCCGCCTCGAGGCGTTCCTGTTCAAGCTCCTCTCCCTCGCCACGATCCTCGTGGGCGGCGGACTGATTACCCTGGGGGTGAGCCACCTGTAGCTCGCTATGCGAGCGACTCGGGCAACGGCTGGGCGTAAATCCGCGCCTCTACGAACACCCGCAGCACCTCCGGATCCACCCCCCCCTGGCGGGCCTCCTGCTCCAGGATCTCCAGCGCGCGGGTGGGCGAGACTGCCCGTTTGTACGGCCGATCCCCCGCCGAGAGGGCATCGTAGATATCGCAGACGGTGAGCATGCGCACCTCCGGTGGGATGTGCGGGGCAGTGAGCCGGTTGGGGTAGCCGCGCCCGTCCAGCTTCTCGTGGTGGCCGTAGGCAATTTCCGGCACCCGAGCGTACCGGCTCGGCCAGGGGATGGTGAGCAGGAACTGGTAGGAGTGGGTGACGTGCGACTCCACCTCCAACCGCTCCTCCTCGTCCAGGGAACCCCGTGGCACGGAGAGCGCCCGCACCTCCTCCGCCAGCAGCAACGGCAGCGGCTCCCCGCCCACGCCAGGGAACGTGGCCCGGGCCGCCTGGCTCACCAGGTGCGCGGTCACTTCCTCCAGCACGGCGGGCTCGTTGGCAGCCAACACCCCGGCCAGGTACGACTCCAGCTCCGCCCGCGCCTCCTGCACCGCTGCGTCGAGGGCCGCCAGGTCGCTGGCCTGGGGGGAGCGCTGCTGGCGCTGGAGCGTCTCCAGGTAGCGCCGTAGCAGGCTCACCTCCCGGGCGCGGGCTGCGTGGGCGAAACGCTCGTGGATCCTCGCCAGGCGCTCCGGGAAGAGCTTCTTGCTCTTGGTGAGCACCGCCTCCCGCACCCCTACCTTGCCAAAGTCGTGGAGGAGCGCAGCGTAGCGGAGCTGGGTGAGGGCATCCCGATCGAACCGCAGCCCCGTCAGCGTGGACGGGGGCGCCTGTTCCACCGCCCGCGCCAGCGCCACCACGTAGTGCGCCACCCGCAGCGAGTGTCCCGAGGTGGAGGGGTCGCGTTGCTCAATGGCCGTCACGCTGGCCCGCACGAAGGACTCGAACAGCCGCTCGATCTCCTGCACCAGCCGCGAGTTCTCGATGGCCACTGCCGCCTGGCCAGCGAGGGAGCGGATCACCGAAATGTCCTGCCTCCCGAAGGGCCGCACGAAACGGTCCGCATCCTCCGCGTTGGCGATGACGGCCGAGGGCTCCGTCTTCCGGTTGATGAGCTGGAGGACGCCGATCACCTCCCCCCCGCGGGTTTCCAGCGGCACGGTGAGCAGCGAACGGGTGTGGTAGCCGGTGGCCAGATCCACCCGGGTGTTGGGCCGGTACGGCACGTCCTCCGGGAGGTGGCGAACGTCCTCCACCGCCACCGGCTCTCCGTGCACGGCCACGTGCCCCGCCAGCGAGGAGGAATCCAGCGCAATCGTGGAACCCGCCAGCCGGGCCGGCACAGAGTCGTTCTGCGCCAGCACGAAGCGTAGGCGGCGCTCCCCCCCAGCCGTCTCCACCAGGTACAGCGATCCAGCGTCGGCCGACACCAGTTCCCGGGCGGTGGAGAGGATGAGCTCCAGGAGGCGCTCCAGGTCGTGCTCCGCCGAAAGCGCAATGCCAACCCGCGCCAGCTCCAGCTGGCGCTCCTGCAGGCGACGCGTCTCCTCCTGCAGGTGGGCTACCCGGCGACGGAGCTGTACGAACTCAATGGCACTGTCGATGGCCGACTCCACCACTGCCGCCTCGGCCCGCTGGGGCAACCGCAGGAAGGGGCGCGCGTGGGGGGGGATCGGCTCCTCCCCCAGCACCACCCACACCACGTTCCTGCTCACCGCCCCAGGCCAGGCCCCCACTTCCCGGGGCGTGGCCAGCACCACACCCTCGGCCAGCTCGGCACCGGGCTCGACGATGGTTTCCGTGCGGGACGTCCTCCCCGCCAAGGTGGGCGTGACCTGAACGGCAGTGCTCATGCTGCGTTCATCCTACCATCGGCCCCGTCCCACCGCCCGGTGCGCACGCTCCAGAGCCCTGGCCTCAGCGCACCGGCAGGTAGCCGGCAATGGTGCGGGCGGTGAGCCCCTCCCGCTTGACCGTCACCGTCACCCGTCGGAAGCGATCGCCGCCATCGGTGGCGGGGGAGCGGTAGGAGAGCAGGTACTGGCTGCGCAGTTGCGCACCGATGCGCCGGTACACGGCCGCGAGATCGCCCACCGCCGGGGCGAGGAACGCCTCGCCCCCCGTCTGCTCGGCCAGCTCTTTGAGCCGCTGGCGCACGACAAAGTCGAGCACCGAGATGCGGAAGCCAATGGGGAAGACGGGGGTGCGCATCGTGCGGGCGTAGCGGAGCGCCACGTCCCAGCCGGTGCGCGAGGTGGTGTCCTCCCCGTCCGTGAGGAGCACCACGGCCTTGCGCGAGCGTTCGCTTCGGAAGCGTTCCAGCGAGCGCACCACGGCGTCGTGGAGGGAGGTTCCCCCCTCCGGTTCGAGCTGCGCCAGTGCCGGCTCGAGGCGGCTTGCCTCCTGGGTCCAGTCGAGGCGCAGCACCGGCTCGAAGGCAAAGCTCATGAGGAAAAAGCGGTCCCCCGGTTGCAGCAAGTTGTTGGCAAACGCCGTCACCGCCTGGCGCACCGCCGGGAAGGGATCCTTCATGGAACCCGACACGTCCACCACGATCCCCACCGCCAGGGGAAGATCGCTGCTCGTCGCGAACCCCGAAAGCGAAACCGATACCCCATCCTCCGCCACTTCGAAGTCCTCGCGAGCCAGCCCGGTCACCGGGCTGCCCCGCGTGTCCACCACCACCACCGGCAGCTCCACCTGCTCCACGGTCACCGCATCCACGAACCGTCCACCCCCCAGCATGCGCACCGCCTGGCCGGTGACGCTACCCCCTCGCCGCACCTCGGCAGTGAGCACGCGGGCCCGCGAAATCGCCTCCTCCGGCACGCGCACGGCACAGGGGCAGGCCGTCCAGCGGGCCACGGTGGCCTCGTCCAGGAAGAGCGTCACCTCGTCCACCTGGGCGGTGGGAGGGACGGACACCGTTACCAGCCGCCCCCCCTCCCCTGCCTCGGCCCCCAGCAACACTTCCACCGGTACCTGTCCCGGAGCAGCGTTCAAGACGAGGGCGTCCTCGCCCAGCACCCTGCCATCCGCACCCCGCGCCACAGCTCGCACCACGGTGCGCCGTGCCACCTCCCCCAGGTTCACCGACACCGTCCACGGCGGGCGGTTCCGCTGCACCAGCGGCACCTCGTCCTGGAAGAACTCCACCCGCGCCACGCCCGCTCCCGTTTCCACCTCCAGCTGCACCGCTCCCAGCCCCCCTGCCCGTGCCGGCGGCAGGAACCGCACCGCCACCTCACCCGCCGGCACGGCCCCTGCCAACGCCACCGCTTCGGGCGGCGCACCCTCCGGCGCGGCGAACGGCTCGGCTGGGACCGTCACCACCACCGGACCGGCCCAGGCGCCGCGCGCCTCGCCGCTCTCGTCCGCCACCTGCACCCGCACCTCGCCGGCGCCGGCGGGCCACTCGCGGTAGAGGAGCACGCTCCCGTCCGGCTGCAGGTTCACGAGGGAGGCCCCCTTATCCACCACCACGCCATCCTTGACCAGGGCCACCTCGAGCCACAGGCGCTCCCCCACGCGAGGGCGGTCTTCCGGTGCGAGTTGCACCATGATCCCCACCACGCTCCCCACCTGCCCTCGCCCCAGGGGCTGCACCTCGACGCGAATGGCCAGGGGTGTGGTACTTGCAAGCAGCAACAGCAGTGCCGGCAGCACGAGACCTCCCATTGGACTAGCTTAGCGCCACTTGGCGGGCACAGAATTCCCTGCCGTTCCGCCCCGCCCGGGGCTCCACGCCCCGCCCGCACGTTGGCCCAGGGCGGTGAAGAGTTTACTGCGATAGACTCATATCCTGGAGAGCGCCGATTCAAGGACTTGACAAATTTCCACTCAGATCCTATATTGAGCCCGGGGTCGAGGAAGGGACCCCGAGAAGGGAGGATGCAACGATGACCGGAATTGTTCGTTGGGATCCTGTGAAGGAGATGCTCCGCCTGCAGGAGCGGATGACGCGCATGTTCGACGAGGTGTGGGGGCAGCGGCGGCTCCCGGACGAGGACGTGATCACCGGGAGCTGGATGCCGGTGGTGGACGTGCGGGAGACCAAGGATAACCTGGAGATCCAGGTGGAACTCCCCGGCATCGAGGCCAAGGACGTCACGGTGTCGGTGGAGAACGGGGTGTTGACCGTGAAGGGCTCGCGCAACTTCGAGAAGGCCACCGAGGGCGAGACCTACCATCGGGTGGAGCGTTCCTACGGTGCCTTCGAGCGGTCGTTCACCCTGCCCACCAACGTGGACCCGGATCGCATCAACGCCGTCTACCGGCTGGGCGTGCTGCACCTGACCCTGCCCAAGCGCGAAGAGGCCAAGCCCAAGGCCATCTCCATCAAGGTGGAGAACAAGTAGCAGCAAGTTCTCCGCCGGTGCGGTTGCGCTCGCACCCACGGGGCGCCGGCCAGTCCGGCGCCTCGACCGTTTTTCCCAAACCCACCAACCCACACGGCCACTTGGGCCAGCTTCCTTCCCTCCGCCCGCCGCCTCGTGTAAGGTGGTGCGGTGCCGCGGATCCGCCTCCTCCCCGATACCGTCATCAACCAGATCGCTGCTGGGGAAGTGCTGGAGCGCCCCGCTTCGGCGGTGAAGGAGCTGGTGGAAAACTCCCTGGATGCCAACGCCACGCGCATCACGGTCACCCTGGCAGCCGGCGGCCGGGACCTCATCCGCGTTGTCGACGACGGCGAGGGGATGGACCACGACGACCTCCACCTCGCCCTGGAACGCCACGCTACTTCCAAGCTCTCCACCGTGGACGGCCTCATCGCCATCGCCACCCTCGGCTTCCGCGGGGAAGCGCTCCCCTCCATTGCAGCGGCCTCGCGCCTTGCCATCTCCAGCGCCACCGCACCGGGCGAGGGCCACCGCGTCGAGGTTTCCTTTGGCACCCTCGTCTCGTCCCGGCCCTGCTCCCACCACCGCGGCACCACCGTCGAGGTGCGCGACCTCTTCCAGGCGCTGCCGGCGCGGCGCAAGTTCCTGCGTTCCGCCGAAACCGAGCTGCGCCACACCCTCGCTAGCCTCACTGCCCTGGCCGTGGCTCGCCCCACCGTGGCGTTCTTCCTGGACCACGGTAACCGCAGGCTCCTGGACCTCCCGGCTGCTGCCGATCTCCGCGCCCGCCTCACCGACCTGCTGGGCGCCCAGCGTGCCGAGCGCGCCATCCCCCTCGCCCACGCGGAGCCGCCGCTGCGCATCGCCGGTTACCTCCTCCCCGAGCTCTCCCCCCGCGACACGCTGCTCGTGGTCAACGCTCGACCCGTGCGGGATCGACTCCTGGCCGCCACCGTGGCCAAGGCGCTGCGCACCCCCAGCGGCGAGGCGGTGGGCGCCGCCTACCTGCTCCTTTCCCTCCCGCCGGACCAAGTGGATGTGAACGTCCACCCCGCCAAGGCCGAAGTCCGCTTTGCCGATCCTGGCCGCGTGGTCGCTGCCGTCACCGCAGCCCTCGCCCGGGCCCGGACGGCGGCGCAAGGGCCCGCGCCGGTTCGCCGCCTTGTCCTCGTTGGCTCGCCCCAACCCACCACCCAGCCTCTCCCCTACCGCCCCACCCCCGATCCCCCTGCACCTCGTATCGCCGAACCGCACCCCCCCACGCCCGCCCCCCACCCCTTTGGCCGGCTCATCGGCCAGTACCGCGCCACCTACCTGCTCCTGGAGGACGCCGAAGGGCTCTTGCTCGTGGACCAGCACGCCGCCCACGAGCGGGTGCTCTTCGAGGAGCTGCTGGCGCGGCCCGCCGCTGCCCCAGTGCAGCGCCTCCTGATCCCCGAGGTGCTCGACCTGCCGCCGGCCCACGCCCTCCTCGCGGTGCAGCACCGCGACGTGCTGCAGACGCTGGGCGTGGAGATCGAGGAGGCCTCCGGCGCCTCCATCCGCCTCCTCGGCCTACCCGCCGAACTGAGCCGACCGGACCCCGTGGGGCTGCTGCGCCAGCTCCTCGACGACCTGGCCGAGGACACGGCCCCGCGCCCCACGCCGCGCGAGCGAATCGCCGCCTCCCTGGCCTGCCACGCCGCCATCAAGAAGCACCAACCGCTCTCCCCCACCGAGGCCGAGGAGCTCCTCCGCCGCCTGGCAGCC
>Ga0068707_1002333_pt1 | contig 13389 bp, 14 predicted proteins | sample YNPNPMetaG_FD_66600 | JGI IMG/M metagenome (GOLD analysis project Ga0068707, IMG submission 66600) | Anoxygenic and chlorotrophic microbial mat microbial communities from Yellowstone National Park, USA - YNP NP MetaG | ecosystem: Environmental > Aquatic > Thermal springs > Hot (42-90C) >... | reverse complement strand
GGTTTTCCGTTGAGAGTAAACATGGTCTTATTGATACCCAGGAGAGTCTTTGGAATAGTCACTGAGGAACTTGTTTCCGATGATGTTAAAGCAGAAGAAACCACAAGCTCAGCAGCCTGATTCATCAGGGTATCGGGCCTATCGAAGGAATCGTCCTGATCGTCTATTTTCGTGTCGTTCCAGCAGACGATCAGGTTCATAGACGGTATTATCATCAGGACTCTCTTTCCACCGTGGCCGCTAGCAAGGATGGTATCAGTTGGTGCTTTTGCAAGCAGTCTTTTTCCATGTTTGTTCGTCCCGTTCAACCACCAGTTAAAACTATAATATCCGGGTCCAACCTGTGTGATGTTTCGGGTGCCTCCAATGCTTCGTTGATTTGGCAGCATATCCGCAAATTCACCAGATGTAAGAGGAAAATCCGGTGGCAAAGGATTGTTTAACATCTCTCGGACATTGTCTTTTTTGATAATTTCCTTATCACACCATTTTCCTTCGTTCAGGATCATCAGACCGAATCTTGCGAAATCCCGAACTGAGACAGCAAGACGCCCGGGGCGATCATCTTTTCCAAAGGCATTGAAAGTGTAAGAATCTTCAAAACCAAGAGGGTCAGCAATATATTTTTTAAGCACTTCTGTTCCGTCATTTTTAAAAACTTTTTCCATTAGAGTATCGTAATAAAGAGCGAGGGCATAATCGTTATAGCTGTAAGCCTTGCCCGGCGGTTCTTTTAATCCATACCCAGAGATCTGATTTGCAAGGTGAAACCAGGTAATCTTTGCGTCCTTACCACCATTAATATTTAGCAAATCGGGTTGATACTTTGAGAGTGGTTCGTGGATAGTCTCAATCAATCCATGCTGCAGTGCTATGAACAGCAAGGTTGTCAATACAGGTTTAAATGCAGATGCGACATCCTCACTTTTTCTTTCATCCCCCCATTTGTAAACAAGGTAACCATCCTTTACTACGCAGCCATTGCCACCGATTAATTTAGACAGTTTTTCCAGCCGCGACTCATCAATATGAAGATCCGATGGTGAGCGCTGAATCCATTCTTTCTGAGGGAATACTCCTGCTGATGCAAAAACACGGATTGTGATACTAAGACAACAAATTGTAGATATAATAGTGACAAAAAAGCGAGACACCATATAAAAAAGTAGACGTTGACTACTCAGAATATATTCGCAGAACTGTGTGATAAATTAATGGCACGAATAGTGAATCATAATAACCTCAGTAGGTTGTTCATTTTTTGATAAATTAATCGTGTGCCGGTTTTACGTGAAAATGGTTAATAATATTCGCGATCTAAGCTCAGTAGAGGAACGGCATCCACGCTGAACGTGAAATTTGGACGAATACCTTACGCGTCGCTCGTAGGTCGGGGTGGGTCTCGACCTTTAAAAAATGACGCGACAAACGGTTGTGGTGGAATTCAACTCCTCCAGAATTCTGTTTTTTTGAATTTCTTCTCCGTGGCTTTCCTCTATGTACCTCTGCATCGTTTGTGTTAAAAATCGATCTTTCTTTTACTCCGACAAAATGCTCTTCTGATGTCCCACAGTCTTCAATTGTGGATAGCAATCTTGCATGATCTGGATTTTAATTTTCCATGGTTTCAGAGGTTTTAGGCTTTTACCTTGGATTTAAGATTTTTTGTCAAAAATTTAGAAGAGAAGATTTGGGTTATTAACCTTTATAGTATCAGATTGATGCTGATAGTTTAATGGCAATTTCTGCAACGTGGATGCCAAGTTTTTTGGCGGTGTCAATTCCAAGTTCGTCTGAGTCGATGCTGTCCTTTGTTGAAACCACTGTTGCTCCCTGAAATGCCGGGGTGTTACCACCAACCGGTATCATTCCGAAACAGAGCATTGACACATGAATCTGCTCGATAGTCAATTCCTGTCCGCCATTTCTGAAAGCGCCGACGGCAACAACACCGACGGGTTTGTTGGCGAGAACCATTTTCGGTTCGCGCAATGGAGCGCATCGTTCAATGAACGCCTTGCACAACGAGCTCATTCCGCGGAAATAACTGGGCGAACCAATTATCAGACCGCCAAGCAAAGGGTCCTGGAGTTTTGGCAGAATCTGGTTGAAATCATCCTGAATCGGCTGCGGGGAATATCCGCTGATTTTTAATCCGCCGAGGTCGATCAGTTCGGTCTGGATACGCGGGCTTACGGTTTTTGCGGCGTCGAGGGCAATTTGGACAGCCTTTGCGGTTGTCATTCCCTTTCTCGGGCTGCATGAAACGCCGATGATTTTAATCGGTTTTTCATTCTGTTCTGCACCATTTAGCGTCAACGCCGCAATTGTTCCGGCTACTGCCGTTGCACCTGCAACTTTCAGGAACGACCTTCTGTCTGTCATTTCGTGGTTTTTCATAGGTTTCTCCGGGTTTATTTTTTATTTTTGATTAACTAATAAAAATTTACCATATCAATTTACCGCGCCGTGTAGACCAGCCACACGCCACCGGCAATGACAAGTATGCCGCACGCAAATTTCAAATAACTGAGCACCTTTGTTTTTTCATTCGCCTTCAAAAGGGTTTCAATCCATTCGGCGGATGTTCCAGCAATGGTAATGACCCCGCAATGACCAATGCCGTATGCAAGCAGCAGGGATGAAGCATAGATTATACTGGTGGTTCCCAGTTTAAAGACCACTGCAAGCATAGGGGCCATAAATGCGAACGAACAGGGGCCGAGCGCCATCCCAAATACAAGTCCAAGCATAAAAGCCACGAATAATCCCTTCTTTTTTAGATTTACGTTTGACGGCGGATTAATCGGGAGCGGAATGACTTCCATCTGATTAAGCCCGACAAGGATGAATATGGCGGCGGCGATGTAGTTTCCCCATCTTCCGACATCGCCCATAATTTTTCCTGCAGCAGCGGTTATCACGCCAATTATGGCAATAGTGATGAGAATTCCTGAGGCAAATAACGCAGATGTTAAAAAGGCGTCTTTTACACGCATTTTTCCCTGTTTGCTGATGAACCCGACTATGAGCGGTATGCTTGCAAGGTGGCAGGGGCTTAACAAAATGCTGAGCACACCCCAGAGCAACGCAGCGGCAATGGCGATAAGCGGCTGGCTATCTACTGCGGTAGTTAATGCTTTAAATATTGATTCCATAGGCTTTCATCGCCGGCAAAATGGCCGTAAAATCCGGTCTTACTGCTCTGTCCCTGGCCTGTCCGTGGTTTAGTAAAACCATCGATCCGGTCTCTGTTATTATTTTGCGTTTTCCTTTTTCTGATATCCAATCAGATTTATGAAAGTAAACACGACGCACGAAATCGCCAGAACAGCCACTCCAATATCGAAACAGGTGTAGCAAATTCGCGTCAGTACGGAGAGGAATCCAATCTTGAGCATCATCAACGCCCCGCTGATTGCAACGCAGATAAGCGAAAGGACAGTTATAACTGACAGAAGCAACGAGGCAGAGTTCTTTGCGGATTTCTGACCGATGCAGAACAAAACAGCGGCGATGATAACTGCGATTGAGATCCAGAAGTGGGCAGAATCCAGCGTGATTCGCTTTGCAATCATATATTCCAGCAAATCTGTCTGGTTCAGCAGTAGTATGCCTCCGAGGATGAAGATAATTGCGGCGAGTATACCAATTTTCGGATAAGCGGTATCGGAAATTATATTTGCCGCTTTTGCCCGTTTCAAAATCAGAGATATAATTCCGAATCCTACCGCAAGAGCGATTGCTCCGAACATAACCGGTTTAACAATCTGTTCCCTGAAAGCGCCGAGCTGGACATTAAACTTTGAGTAACCGAGGATTTCGTAATTCGGCATCCAGACAGGCTTTGCGTCGGTTTCTGAAAATGCTGTTGCCAGGACCGGTCGTTCAAAGAAGGATGAATTAAACGAATGACAGTCTGTGCAACCGCCTGAGCCGAGAGCCGCTTTTGCGCGCGCGACATCGTGCGAAAATTTATATACCGAAGCATAAGGAGTTGCCTCGTAAGGTTTATTTGGCAGGAGTTTGAATTCCTTTGAAGAGTAGTAAGCCCTGTCGTCGCTCACCCAGACTAAGCGTTTACCTTCGAGTGGGAAGCCGGTGTCGGTCAGGTATTGTTTTACAGCTGCTAAGAGGGCGTCGATTTCTTCCGGTCTGTTGATCTCAAGCGCGCCGTCGCCGTTGTCGTCTTTGATTGTAGAAAGTTGCGGATATTTGGCGCCTTTGCTATCAAAATAGGTTTTCCACATTGTAAAGAAATCTTTCATAAACAACTGGTTTAAACCGGGTTTACCATTTTCTTCAAATCCCACCCACATACTGTGGACGCGGTTGCCGGGGTAAATTTTTCCTTTGTAAACAAACAGGGTTGGCAGGGTTGGGTCAGTGGGCTGGTCTTTAGTAGTGAACATTTCCAGTTCGCCGTAGTGGTTCCAGTAATTCATCTGCTGGTCGTAGAAAGTCCATATCCGTTTGCCGGGAGGCGTGATGTATGGCGCGTTAACGAAGGCGTCGCTTGCCTGAACGAGCGCGCTTTTGACGAAACGATAAGGAATATGGCAGGTCTGGCAGGAAATTTTTTCCAGATGCAACGGCGGCAGCCACGCGTGATTTGCACGAGGGGCGTTGTTCCAGCTTTTTAAGTGGCAGTCGGAACAATTGCGGACCGTATTGTCTAAATCGTTTCTGACCCAGCCAGATGGGCAATCACCTTTGCCAAACTGATGGGCTTCGCGTTCGCGGATTCGCGGGTCTGCGGCTTTGCTCCCGGCGGTGTGGCAATCAACACAACGTAGACCGGCAGCGATATGAACGTCGGTTCTTGGCGAAAACGATGCACCACGTTTTTTCCAATTCGGTTTTGCATGGCAGGTTAAACAGGTTTCGTTTCGCGGTTCTGGCACGATATGAAGAACAGCAACGTTTCCGTTGGTATCAAATTTTTTAAGGTCATATTCGACGGTAGGGGTTTGCCCATTTGCAACAGCGCCAGTAACCTTGCCGAGACCGGAAGCCTCTGTTGCCGCCCATTTAAAATTTAAAAGGGCAAGTTGTGCGTTGCGTTTCTTAAAATCGTATTCCGGCAAATGACACAACAGACAATCGGCTTCAATCACGCCGGTTTCAGACCAACGTGCTTTGTAATAATCGCCGTCAAAGAAATTATCGCCTCCAGCATGCAGGCCGCTCTTCGGGTCCTTCATCCACAGGTCATAACGTTTGCCGTCTCTGTCAAATTCAAGCGGCCCGCCACCCGGGTGGCAGTTGCCGCAGGTGGCAGTAACAAATTCAAAACTTGTCATGTCAATGACGCGAGCGTTTTTATTTGTCTTTACGGCGAGCTGCCGGTAAAGCGGCGCCGGCGAACACCAGTTGCCGCCGTAATTGCCAGGGGATGAAACCCAGAGATACCGTTCAGCCATCTCTGGCGGGACTGCCTCGCCCTTGCCCTGCATAAAATGAAAACCCTGAGTGATTTTGTTGTAATCGTGGCATCCGGCGGCCCCGCAGGTTTGCTTTGGCGAATACGGGACATTGGCGTTTATTCCATTGACGGGGTCAATAACATTGCCTTGTTCATCCTTTAATTTAAAAGGTGGACAGACACCGATTGCGCGCTTTACTTTTAAGCCCGCGATTTTTGGGTCCTGCTGCGCTATTCCGTTTCCTGCTGTAACGGCGATTAGAATCGCCGCCAGGCAAACCAGTAATAGTCCCGAATATCTCAGGATTTTCATATCATCCGCGTTGTTGAGTTTTTAAAAAGCGAAGACAATTACTTCGCCACGTTTACACCAAGTTCCTGCCACTTTTTCAAAATCTCTTCTTCGCTGAAAAATCCGATATGACGGAAAACTTCCCTGCCGTTTTCGTCGTAAAAGATTTGAGTCGGGATAACCTGGATATTGTATCTTTTTGCCTCATCCGGGTTTTCCCAGACATCGATGAACACTACCTCGAATTTATCCGGGTATTCCTTTTTTAATTTCTCCAGAATCGGCGCCATCATTTTGCAGGGGATGCACTTACCGGCGCCGAGGTCTATCAATTTTGGCAATTTTTTGTTTTTGGTTTCTGGATTAACAGGGGCAGAATCCTGCGGTTTGCTTTCCTGTGAAGAGTTTTGAACAGTCTGTGCGTTGATGGTTGTCCCGTGCTCATTTTTAGGTTTCAGGTAAAAAGCGCCAAGGGCGGCGACAATGACAACCAATATCACAATGATTTTATATATCGTTTTCATTTTATTTTTATCCCTGACAACACTGGCTTTGACTGCTCATTTCGGAACAGCAGCATTTTGTTTTTATTTTTGTTGTAGTCTGAAAAGTATCGCTCAGCAGTTTTTGTATATTTCCCAGACAACAGGAACCCTGAGGGTTTGTTTCTTCACAGCGCGCTTTGCCGGATGAGCATTTTGAACTAATGTCTTCAACAACCGTTGAGCGCCCATGCCTTCTGAAATCTTCAATGATTTCCTTAACTGTGTGGTTGAAGCAATAGCAGACCGGACGCTCAGGGTTGTTGCTTTTCTGGTAAATTACGACTTTTACGTCCTGTGTTTCAATCAATTCGCCGGTTCCGGGATTAAAGTAAGCGACTTTGCATTCCGGCGTGCCGCAAAAATAAAATCCCTCAGGAGTCTTAAGCGATGAGAGTCTCTCCGGTTTCACCAAAGATTTGATTGTCTTTGATGAAACCGGTTTCCCTTTATTACCGCAAAGCGGACACTTATTTATGTTTTCTTTCATAATGGCTACGGTTTAATTTTCTGATAAATTCCCGGCAATTTTGTTTTGTAAGCTTCAGTAACCTGTGGTTCCATCTCTGCGAGTGGTTTGACCGGGACTAAATCCATAACTTCCTGAGCCGATAACCCCGAATCAACAAGCGTACGAGCAGAGCCGCAAACCATTCTCTTTAAACCGGCGTTTACCTCTTCGGGGGTGAGACCAAAACCGATGGCGATTTCCCGTAGCGTCTGCATCTGAAACCAGAAATATGTCGGTCCCATCGCAGTTAAAACCGCGTATCCTTCGAGCTTTTGCTCGTTTACTTCCGGAGATTCGCCAAGCGGTTCAAGGAGTTGTTTCACTTCGTTTTTGTCCTGCGGAGTCAATGAGCTGGAAAATACGCAGGGGTTGTAGCCAGCGCCGATGATTGAAGGGGCGTTTGGTATTACCCGTGCAATCCTGTTAAACCCGCCAAGCAATTCGCTCAATTTGTTTATTGTAAATTTGGGAACTAGCGAAACCAGAATTGCGTTCAGGTTCAACCCTGTCTTTATCTGTTCGGAAGCTGTTGCTACCACAGGCGGATGAACAGCGAGGAAAACGATATCTTTCTTGGCCGTCTCCGAATTGTCCTGCGAAATCTGAATTGAAGGGAACTTTGCTTTTAATTTGCCCAAAACGTCTGCATTTGCATCACTGACGGTTATGTTTGCAGGCAATTTGCCCGACCGCTGCCAACCTTCAATGAAAATGCGTGTTATCCGACCGCCGCCGATGAAACCTATTGTTTTGTGGTGCATAATTTGTTCCTTTCTTATTTTGATTGTTCACTTGCTTCTTTCAGGATTTGTTTGATTTCGGTAATGGAAGGCACCTTGCCGGTAACCTTGACATTGCCGTTAACTACAAGCGCTGGTGTCATCATAATTCCGAGCGCCATTATTTGTTTCAGGTCGGTAACTTTGTTGAGTTCGTACTGAATTCCCAGTTCGTTTGCCGCTTGAGTTGTGAACTGTTCAAGGGTTTTGCATCTCGCGCAACCCGGTCCGACTACTAATATTTGCACAGCCATAGTTTTTTCCTTTCTAAAAAATCGCTCCGTAGATTAAACCTGTTATTGTTGAAAAAATAATGACAAGCGCAACGTACACTGTTGTCTTGCCTGCCCCCATTATGCTCCGGAGCACGAGCATACTGGGAAGCGATAAAGCCGGTCCTGCAAGAAGTAAAGCCAGAGCGGGTCCTTTCCCCATACCGGAACCCATTAGACCCTGAAGAATCGGCACTTCTGTTAAGGTCGCAAAATACATAAACGCACCAACAACAGCGGCGAAGAAGTTTGCAAAAAACGAATTTCCGCCGACGAGACTTTGAATCCACTGGTTAGGGATGACACCTTCATTGCCCGGTCTGCCAAGGAAAAATCCAGCAGCAAGAACGCCAAGAAGAAGCAGAGGCATTATCTGTTTTGTATATGTCCAGGTTGCATCGAACCACTCGACCGCCTCGCCATCGCTTCTGGCAGTTATTACACCGAGTCCGATTGAACCGACAAGGAATGCCGCGGATGGATGTTCAGGAAACGACACTGCGACAACAGCGGTTAAAACGGCAACCACCGAAACAGGTAAGAGTTTTAAACCTATCCATTTGACAAGCGTAAAACAAAATGCCAACGCAAACAAAACGGTGATTTTCCATTTATACTGCCAGACGATGTACCAGAAACCGCTTTCATCAGCCGGTTTGCCCCAGTTTGCAAAAACCAGGATTCCGATCATTGTGGCAAAATAAATTACGGTTTGCCATAGGGGTCTTTTCGGGTCTGACACGGCAGGGGCAAACTGTTGCGACTCTGCCTTTGCGGTCTCCTCTTTAATATAAATTAAATGCATCAAAAAGCCGATAATCACGCTGAATGCAATTGCCCCGACAGTGCGCGCTATGCCAATTTCAATGCCTAAAATCCTTGCGGTCAGGATAATCGCTAAAACATTAATGGCGGGGCCTGAGTATAAAAACGCTATCGCGGGACCGAGACCCGCGCCCATGCGCCAAATCCCTGCGAACAAAGGCAAGACAGTGCACGAACAAACAGCAAGAATCGCCCCCGAAACCGATGCGACCGAATATGCGAGAATCTTATTTGCCCCAGCGCCAAGATATTTCATCACAGAATCCTTGCTGATAAAAACGCCGATTGCGCCGGCAATATAAAACGCGGGAATGAGGCACAGAATAACGTGCTCCCTTGCATACCACTTAATTATTTCAAAGGACTCTTTAACAGCGTTATCAAACCTGGGAGTTCCCACGGGCAGAAAATAGGCAACCGCAAAACCTATTGAGATAAGTGCAAGTTTTTTCCACTCGTTTTTGAAATCGATAGCCATTTTACTATTTAGTTAAATTGTTAATTATAAAATCCTGACTTTCAATCCTTATTTTACAAGAGCATTTTGTCTTTTTAATTTACGGATTATCCGATACGCACTGCGTGTAGCTTAGGCGCGCGTCTTTTCACCGGCGGCTGTTCTGAGGTTCAAGATCTCCGTCTCCTTTTGTATGGATTTTCTCCTGACATCCGCAACGCACTTAAAGAAATTTACGACGCATGGCGTTACGAGTTTATAATATATCTGAACGCCTCTTTTCTGTTCTTCGATGATTCCGACGTTTCGCAAAATGGAAAGATGACGTGAAATTGTGGGCATTTTTACGCCGATCATTTCTGTCAACTCGCATACGCACCTTTCTGAGTGTGAGAGTTCATCCACGATAAAAAGCCTTATCGGGTGCGCAAGCGCTTTAAATATTTTCGCCTGCATATCATACAATGTTCTGTCAAATTTTTTCATTGTTAATAAATTTAGACAATTAGCTAAATATGTCAAAAATTATTTTTCATTTCCAGTATCCTTCCCAAAATAATGTTATTGGATGAAAGTTCAAAATCTTTACGAATCTTCGCGCAGCGTATAATAAAAAACAAATTAACCAGAAGTTAAAACACGGATGGCGCAATATGCAGTCAATTGATGATGCAAAAGAAACAGCAGAATATTATCCACGAATGAACGCGAATGAACGCGAATCTTTTCAACAACTTGTTCGGGTTTTATTGATATATTGACTGGAGTTATGGCTGATTAAGTTTGGAGGGAGTTATTTAAGATGTTGATTATTTCAGGTTTATTGGTCTTTCCATTTGAAGAATCTGGATGCAGTTTGGCATGTGTAGTGGGATAACTCGTACAAAGAACAAGATAAGACATTGGCGGCGGTTTCTGCAGTTTTTATCAGGTGCATAGGCTCACATCTTTTACCTCGCCATGGGGTTGGAGCCAGAAACGGACAGTCAGTCTCGAGCATTAATCTGTCCGGTGGAGTTGAAGCTAGAGCATTTCTGACGTTGATAGCGTTTTTAAATGTGACTATGCCTGTATAGCTTACAAAATAGCCAAGGTCGATTAAGATTTTTAACCTATCCAGTGTATCAGAAAAACAATGAAAGACTCCTGATACTTTGTATTGCTTGAGGATATTAAGTACATCATCGAAGGCGTCTCGTTGGTGGATGACACAATTTAATCCGGTTTCTGAAGCTACTTCTAAATGTATATGAAAGAGCTCGGTTTGTTTTTTTTGGTAGTATGCGGCTTCAGAAGCTTCCTTAGGCAATCGGTAATAGTCCAGGCCGGTTTCCCCGATTGCGACGACTTTTGGATGGGCAGCGAGTTGTAATAAAATGGATTTGAAGTTTTCTGGGGCATGAACAGCGTCATTAGGGTGGCAACCGATCACGGCAAAGACATTTGGGTATTGTTCTGCTATACTAATAGCCTTTTTACTTGTGGGCAGGTCGATACCAACGACTACAATTTTCATTATACCGTTTGATTGTGCCCTGGATATAACCTCGTGGCGGTCGACGTCAAAATCTGCCATGTTTATATGTGAATGCGTGTCAAAGAATGTGGCCATAAAGCTATATTAAAAAGAATGTTGGTTATGAGTAATCGATTTAAATGCAGGGCAGATTGATTCTAAATACGAATCGCGCCATTGTAGTGGGAAGCCTGAGCATTGTCTGGGTTTTGCAGAATGCACAGTACATAAATTATCATGCTGGAACAAACAAGCGCCATCTGGTTTATCTTCCAATGCGAGGCCTGTTCTTGAGAAATTGAGTCTAGTATATTTTTGAATAAACTCCCGTTCTGAGATATTCAGGTGGTTAGCCAGTTTTGTTATATCATCATCGGTAAGATTGACTTGTCCTTTGATTCTGCAACATTCGCCGCATTTTCGACATTGAAAGTTTTGAATGTCATTCATGGATTTATTATCTAAAAAGACTCATGAATGATCAACATGGTATTTTCATTTTTTAGAATGGAACCAAAGTTGCTGAGAAGTTTAGTTTATTATTTTAAGTAGCGACGAATAATTTTTAGTTGATGATTATTGAGTGAAAGTTAAATCTTGAAAAAATAATCTTTATCGGATTTGAAGAATTTATATTTTTAAAAAAGATGGATAAGAACATACTTAAATGTTTTGGAGTTGGCGATGGTTGGCCTACTAATGGTTTACGGCATTCCTCTTATATGTATCAAGTTGGTCGCAGCACTTTATTGATAGATTGTGGCGAGCCAATAAGTGGAAGTTTCAGGGCTAGTGGATTTAATTATGATTTGATTGACCGCATTTTTATTTCACATTTTCATTTCGATCATGTAGGTGGCTTTTTCATGTTGATGCAGGGCTTTTGGTTACAACAACGGCAGAAGGATCTTGTTGTGCATATGCCTGAGGACGGAATTGAACCGATAAGACAAATGCTTAATACAGGTTGCATTTTTGACGAACTAATGAGTTTTAGGACCAGGTATGAACCATTGCGGCATGCAACACCGGTGATATCAGATAGTGTGCGACTGACACCGTTTTTGACTACTCATCTTAATGCTTTTAAGAAGGCTTTTAGTTCAAAGTATCCACTTAAATATGAGGCGTATTGTTTCTTGATGGAATCGGATAAACTAAGGATTGGTCATAGTGCAGACATAGGTAGCCCGGAAGACCTTGATCCTTTATTGACCAAACCGTTGGATTTATTGGTCTGTGAATTAGCCCACGTCAGGCCTGAAATTCTTGCTCAATATCTAAAAGGCAAAAAGATAAAAAAAATTTTATTCGTGCATCTACCTACTAAACTCCAAGAACGATTAGAAGAGACAAGGGCTTTATTGGAAAAGTATCTAGCGCCTGAACAATTTGATTTTGCTCATAACGGCGAGGAGATTAATCTTACTACTGAGGTTTAATCAGCAGCAAATAGCTCTGCAATTTTCTGGGGAATATTCAATGGGTTTCGCATGAGCGATTCGCCAATAAGAACTGCATTTGCACCTGCGCGCTTTACTCGGCGTACATCTTCGTTAGTATAAATTCCGCTTTCTGAAACAATGAGCAGGTCTGGTGGAGTTTTCTTAAGCTTATGAATGAAATCAATCACGCGTTCGGTTATGTTGATATCAATTGTAAAGGTTTTCAGGTCTCGGTTGTTTACGCCGATCAGGTCGGCCCCTGTGTCAATGGCTATTGCCGCTTCAGTTTCATTGTGAACTTCTACTAATGTAGTTAGGTTTAAGGATTTTGAGAATTCAATAAGTTGAACTAGTTTTTTTTCTTCTAGTGCTGCAACAATTAGTAATATGGCATCAGCTCCGATGGCAGCGCTTTCGATGATCTGTAGTTTATCGATAATAAAATCTTTTCTAAGGACAGGTAGATTAACGGTTTGGCGGGCTATTTGAAGATACCGTGTGGAGCCTTGAAAAAATTCTCTATCTGTCAACACAGACAGACACGCTGCACCTGAGTTTGCATATGCAGTTGCTATTTGAGCGGGTTCAAAATTGTAGCAAATAATGCCTGCTGAAGGTGAAGCTTTTTTTAACTCAGCAATGAGCGCAATATTATTTAGCGTATTATTCAAAAGCGCTTTTTTAAAGTCCCGACGTTCTTTGATGTTCAGATTTGACTCAAAGGCATCCATGCCCTGTTTTTTCAGCACTTCAATTTCTTTTTGTTTTTGAATTATTATTTTTTTTAAGATATTTGGGCAGTCGTTTGTCATAAGGGTTTTAATTTATTGATTATTCATCAGTTTCATCACGGACGCCGGTTAGTCGTTTATTAGGGCATCCGGCTTTAAGCCAGCCATTAACGAATAGATCCAGGTTTCCGTCTAAAACTGCTTGTACATCTGTGGTTTCGATGCCGGTTCTAAGGTCTTTTACGAGTCTATATGGCTGCAAGATATAACTTCGGATTTGGTTTCCCCAGGATATACTTCCTTTTTCACCGTAGAATTTTTCCATTTCCTGGCGTTGCTGGTCTTGTCGGAGTGCGTATATTTTGGCAAGAATGATTTTCATGGCTGTTGCTCGATTTTGGTGCTGGGATCTTTGGCTCTGGCATGCAACGACGATACCGGTTGGGATATGTTTAATTCTCACTGCAGTTTCGACTTTATTGACATTTTGGCCACCTTTGCCGCCGGAGCGGAATGTATCGATTTCGAACTCGGACATAGAAATATCTGCTTCTTCTGGTTCATTAAGTTCTGCGACTACATCAACGCTTGCGA
>Ga0068707_1002332_pt1 | contig 13390 bp, 10 predicted proteins | sample YNPNPMetaG_FD_66600 | JGI IMG/M metagenome (GOLD analysis project Ga0068707, IMG submission 66600) | Anoxygenic and chlorotrophic microbial mat microbial communities from Yellowstone National Park, USA - YNP NP MetaG | ecosystem: Environmental > Aquatic > Thermal springs > Hot (42-90C) >... | reverse complement strand
CTGGACTACAGCTTCTCTACTATGGCCTGGAGTCGGGCGACGACGAAGTGCTCAGCCGCATTCAGAAAGGAGCCGACGCCGAAGAAATTGTCCGCCAGGCCCGGCGGGCCCAGGAGGCGGGATTCGAGCTTTCAGTGACGGTCATCCTCGGCCTGGCCGGCCCGAAGGGCTCGGAGCGCCATGCTCGAGCCACCGCACGATGTCTGGACCGCATCCGCCCGCGCTGGGCGGCGGCCCTTACCCTGATGTTGGCCCCCCGGAGGCCTTCCTATCCCGAAGTCTACGGCGATCCCGCCTGGCGGCCGCTTGCCCCGGCCGAAAGCCTTTGCGAATGTCGGCTGCTTCTGGAAAGCATGCAGGCGGACGGCATCACCTTTCGTTCCAACCACGCTTCCAATTACCTGGCCCTGAAGGGCGAGTTGCAACGCGATAAGGCGCGGATGCTGGAGCTTATCGATCAGGCTTTATCCGACCCTCATTCTCCCCTGTGGCGGCCGGAGTTTTTGCGGGCTTTATAGTCATTCAGGCCGGGCAATTTGTTCGCCCAAGCGGTAGGCTTGCTCCAGGTATACGGGATGCTCAAGAACCGCGGCTTTCTGGTCGAGCCGGCGGAAAAAAAGGCCGCCAGAGTATTTTACCCCCAGCGCTTCGTAAAAATAGCGGGCGGTAAGTTCCACTCCTTCGAAAAGGTTCTTTCCCCGGGTGGCTCCCACGGCGATGAGAAAACCGCGCCGTTCGGGGCCGTTTGTTTGCGGGAATTTTTCTTTAAGAAGCCGGCGCGACCAGCGCGACTGGGCGCGGTCGATAAGGGCCTTTAGCTGCGCCGGGAAGGAGTAGAAGAAAATGGGGCTGGCCAGAACGATGCGTCCGGCGCGGTCGAAAAGGGGATAGACCTTTTGCATGTCGTCATCGAGGCGGCATTCGCCGGTTTTTTCGCACCAACCGCAGGCCTGGCAGCCGGAGATTTTCAATTCGCTGGCGCGCAGGGTCCGTATTTCCAGACCGGCTGATTTTGCCCCTTCCAGACAACGTTCCAGAAGCAGGTCGCTGTTTCCTCCCCTGCGGGGGCTACCATATATGCCGAGAACTAGCACTTCTACCTCAGGTAATCGAGATAAGGTCTTTGCATTTCGATGACCGCCTCCAGAAGCGGGCCCGCCGAACGAGCGTCGCGGCAGGTGGGGTCGGCCAGCAGGGCCTGCAGTGCCAGATCCCGGGAACGCCGGCGGGCGGCCTCCACGCCCAAGGAGCATCCAGCTGCCCGGATTTGCAAAAGTGCCGCAAAGCCTTCCGGTAGCCTTCCCAGCGCCACACCGCGCAGCCGACCCTGTTCTATCACCGCCGGGACTTCCACCACCAGGTCTTCGGGCAGCTGGTCGATGAGCCCGCGGTTGGGCAGGTTCACCGCCCACTCCTCAGCGTGCTTTTTTTCCAGCAGGGCCTCGATGATGGGCACGACACGTTCTCCCGAAAATTCCAAGGAAAGGCGGGGGCTGTATTCACGGCAGAAACGCTGGTAGGTGCGGTAGAATTCCTCTATGCCTTGATGATCCACCAAGCTGGAAGCCCAGCCCAGGTACTCGCCAAAATGGCTGTCGGTGGTTATGGGAAGCAGGCGGTAGGTGTCGAGAAACAGCGGCCACAGGCCACGGTCTTCGAAGCGACGGGAGGCGGTGCCGGCGTTTTCGCCCATGAACTGTCCCAGTCTCCTGGCCTCGCCAATTTCGCCAGCGAAAAATTTCCGGGCCTCTTCCAGCACTCGGGGATAGAGGTCCCGGCCCTGGTGGTCGCGCACCTGAAGAAGCACGCTGAAATGATTCATGCCCCCAGCGCGGAAGGAGATTTCCTCCAGAGCGAGGCCGCAGAGCCGAGGCAGGTATCTTCCCAGCGAAGCCACCTCGTGGCACAGGCCGAAGAAGTTGAGGGCGGGAAAACTCCTTGCCGCCGCCAGGCAGACGTAGGCCATGGGATTGGTGAGGTTGAAAACCACCGCCTGGGGGCAGAGGCGTTCTATGTCGGCGCAGATTTCCAGCACCGGTGGAATTACCCGCAAGGCGTGAAAAAGTCCGCCCGGTCCCCCGCACTCGCCGTAGACCTGGGGAAAGCCGAACTGCAGGGGTAGCTTCCAATCCACATCCCAGAGCCGAAAACGATCCCCGACTTCGATGGAAATGACCACGAAATCCGCTCCGGCCAGAGCCTGTTTTCGGTCCGTGGTGGATTCGATTTTGAAAGGAAGATTTCTGTCCTTGACAAAATGGCTTACCCGGGAGGCCACCAATTCTAGGGCGCGGTCGTTTATGTCATGGAGCACCAGGGTGCTGCCGGCAAGAGTCTGGCTCCGCAGCACATCTCCGCACAGACTGAATCCGAACTGGGCGCTTGCTGCACCTATCAGCACCAGACGCGGCATTTATTTCTTGCTCCTTCTGCGGCGAGCCCAGCCCGGGAGGTTTTTCTGGGGTACACGCGACACAGCCAGGGCGTCAGGCGGGACGTCCACGGTGACGGTGGTGCCCGCGCCCACCACCGCGCCCTCGCCCACCTTTACCGGGGCCACCAGCTGGGTGTCTGAGCCGATGAAGGCGCCAGCGCCGATGGTGGTGCGGTATTTGTTGTAACCGTCGTAGTTGCAAGTTATGGTGCCGGCTCCGATGTTGGCCCGCGGCCCCACTTTGGCGTCGCCCAGATAGGTAAGATGATTGGCCTTGGCGCCTTCGCCGAGCAGGGTGTTTTTGACTTCCACGAAATTTCCCACATGGGCGCCCCGGCCGATGTCAGCTCCGGGTCGCAGGCGGGCAAAAGGCCCCACTCTGGCTCCGTTCCTTACCGTGCAGCCGGCGAGAGAAGAAAAAGGCAGGATCTCCACTTCGTTCTCCAGCTCGCAATCCTCTAGAACCGCGTAGGGCCCGATTTTGCAACCCGAGCCGATGCGCACCCGGCCCCGGAAATGGCAGCCCGGGAAAATTTCGCAGTCCGCTCCCATTTCCACTTCCGGCCCAAGCAGGCAGCTGGTGGGGGCGTGTATGGTGACTCCTCCTTGCATCAACTGCCGGCACAAGCGCAGATTGAGGAGCTGTTCGGTTTGCTGGAGCTGATTACGGTCGTTGACGCCCAGGATGCGTTCCGCCCCGGGCCGCTCCAGGGCTATGGGCTGGATGCCATGCCGTATGGCCAGGGCCACGATATCGGTAAGGTAGTATTCTTTCTGCTGATTGTTCCGCCTGACCGCCGATAGCAGCCGCCAGAGAAGTTCCGCCTTCACCAGATAAATACCGGCGTTGACCTCGTTTACTTTGAGTTCTTCCGGGGAGGCGTCGCGCTGCTCCAAGATCTTTTCCACCCGGCCGGCGCGCCTTATGACCCGCCCGTAGCCGGTTGGATCGGAAAGCCGGCAGGTCAAAAATACCAAATCGCTTTTTCGGGCCGTCCGCCGGGCAGCGTCCAGGTCTTCTTTTTCCAGCAGGGGAACATCACCGTAGAGCACCAGCACCCGGCCGCACGCTCCGTCAAGCTGAGGGCGGGCGGCTTTTACCGCGTGGGCCGTTCCCAGCTGCTGATTCTGGATGGCGAATTTTACCCGATCGCCGAAGCGCTTTTGCAGATAGTCGCGTACCGCAGCCCCCCGGGGGGACACCACCACCACCACCGGCCTCAGGCCGCAATCAAGCGCCAGGCGCACCGGATAGTACACCAGCGGTTCGGAACAAACTTGGTGGAGCACCTTCTGCCGGCTGGATTTCATGCGTTTTCCTTCGCCGGCGGCCAGAACGACACAAGCGATGTTTTCTTTCATGAGGTTTTCCTCGGTTACCGTATTTGGCGAGATCTAAACTCAACCCGCGGGCGATGTCCAGCCGGGAGTTATTAAATATCGTTGACTCCCGCTGCGCTCGAAAATAGGATGTGACAAAGATGATAGCCGAGAAGCGAAAGAGCGATCCAGGTACCGGTTCGGGAAGCGAACGCCGTGCCTGGCCGCGCGCCCCCATCGGGGTAATCGCCCGGGTGGACGGGCCGGATGGGGTAAGGCATTATTATTCGCGCAACATCAGCCCCGGTGGGATATTCCTTCTGGCCGAAGAGCCACTGACCGAGGAGACAAAGATCCGTCTGGAGATTTTCCTGCCCCTGGTAAGCCTTCCCGTAAAAGCCGAAGGTGAGGTGGTATGGTTGCAGCGTTCTAATCCAAGCGGCTTTGCGGTGAGGTTTACCGAAATAAGCGAAGGGGCTAGAAAACTCATTCGCTGGGTGGTGGAGCGTTACCTGGGTTTGACCACCACCGAGCAGCAACCATGAAAACAGATTTTTTTGCTCGCCTGCTGCTGGGGCTGGCGCTGTTTTCGCCCGAGATTCAGGCGGAGGGATGGCGGTGGGTTTGGCCGCCGCTCGGAACGGGTGACCTTTACTCTCTGGGCGGAAGCGACGGTAAGGTGTTGGCGGCATCGGCCGACGGCCTGGTGCAGTTTTCGAGCGACGGAGGGGCCTGGAATTCCATCAGACTGGCCGGCCGGCCGGTGCTGAGGGCGGTTGAGATGATTGACCATCGGGTTTGGCTGGCGGCAGTGGGCGGGGCGATGTTTTTTTCTGCCGACGGTGCCAAGACTTTTCAGGTGCAAGCGGTACCCCAGCCAGTTTCAGACATTCTGGCGGTTCAGTTCGTACATCCCCTGGTGGGCTGGGCGGTGGGCGTTGGCGGCTTGATTCTGCATACCGACGACGGGGGTGTTTTCTGGCGCAGACAGGGCCAGAGCATATACCAGGACCTGCGAGCGGTTTTTTTTGTCGACGGGCGGCAGGGGGCGGCGGTGGGGGAGGGCGGCACGGTGGTGACTACGGCCGACGGCGGCCAGCACTGGACACAGCTATACGCCGGGACTTCTTATTCGCTAAACGCTGTTACTCTAACCGACGCCCTGCACGTCATGGCGGTCGGAAACAATGGAACGTTGGTGGTGAGCGAAGATGGCCAGAATTTTACCCGCCGCGACGATCTTGCCGGTCTGACTATTTCCAACCTTTACGCCATCAAAAGGTTGTCGCCCGCGGTTTTGCTTATCGCCGGAGATCAGGGCGTAGTGCTGCGCTCGCAGGACGATGGCGGTAGCTGGGAAAAAATCGACGCCGGGGTAAATAGCGACCTGCGCGCCATCTATGCTTCTTCCGCCGATCGGGTCTGGATAGCCGGGCGGGGCGGCACCTTGCTGGAAAGTTCTGACGGCGGCAAAAGCTTTCGCACCTTATCACAGCCCGGCCCCTGGTGGAGGGCGGCCGCATTTGAAGGGGGGGGAACGGGCTGGTTAGCCGGAGACGGCGGGACGTTATGGAAAACCACTGACGGCGGTAACAGCTGGCGGCCTCTCGATCCACCCACTTCCAGCCGCATCGAGCAGGTGGCTTTCCACCCTCCGGGGCATCTGTGGCTGGTCGGTTCCAGCGAAGCCGGTGGCGGCCGCATTCTCTACAGCCCGGACGGAGGAGAAAGCTGGCAGGTGCAACTCGGCGAATATCCCCAGGCGCTCTACGGCTTGCACTTTCTCGACAAACGGCGCGGCGTGGCCGTGGGCTATGCTGGTTCGCTGCTAAATACCTACGACGGCGGAGCCAGCTGGAGCCGAGCCAGCGTACCCGCCTCGGGCTGGTTGAGGAAAGTGGCTTTTCGCGGTTCCTTGGGCTTTGTCGTTGGCGAGGTGGTGCTACGCTCCATCGACGGAGGCCAGAGCTGGCAAAAAATATCTTTGAACGGCGATTGGCTGTCGCTGGCTTTTGCGGATGAACAGACGGTGGTCTTGGGTGGAAAAGGCGGGCGTCTGGCCTGGAGCCGCGACGGGGGAGAAAATTTTAGTGTACAGCAGCTGGGCGGGGCGTTCGACATACAGACCATATTTTTCTCGGATCAGCTTAATGGATTTCTGGCTGGCGATCAGGGAAATTTCTGGGCTAGCACCGATGGCGGGGCCAGCTGGCACAGGCGGGTGATTCCCACCAGGTCGTCGCTTTCGGTTCTGTATTTTCGTGACGCAGGGCAGGGGCTGGCGGCCGGCGCATCCGGAGCCGTGCTGCTAACCAACAGCGGTGGCCTCTACCTGAGCGATATATGCGACGGGCTGGACGATGATGGCGATGGAGAGACCGACGAAAACTTCTATCCTGCTGCCTGTCGGGCCGGAGCATGTGCTACCGAGAGCCAATGTGTCGAAGGGCGCGAGCTTTGCCCCGATCCCAACGTTCTCAGATCTGAAAGCTGCGACGGGGTGGACAACGACTGCAACGGCCTGGTGGACGACGGCCCTTCGCTGTGTGGAGCCGAGAAAAGCTGCCTATGCGGTGTGTGCGCCACCTCCTGCATGAAGGAGGAGTGCCTGCTTCAGGGTTATGTCTGCCGCGGCGGCTGGTGTGTGCCCGAGTGTTGCGGCATCGTCTGTGAGGGCAACCGCGTTTGTCAGGCCGGCCGCTGCCAGGAAGCCTGCGCCACCGTCGACTGTCCGGAGGGCGAATATTGTTTTCAAGATCAGTGTTTTCCTGACGACTGCTACCGCGCCGGCATGACTTGTCCCAGCGGAAAAATCTGCCGTGGGGGCCAATGTCAGGACGATCCCTGCCGGTCGATTTCCTGCTCCGCCGGCCATTACTGCAGCGAAGGCACCTGCCTGCCTCTGGCCTGCGGGGGCTGCCGTACGGACGAAATCTGCTGGGAGGGCGAGTGCCTGGCTTCGGAATGCTCCAGGCTTCGTTGCACCTTGCCCGGAACATACTGCCGCGACAACGCCTGTATCAGCGACGAGTGTTTGGGGGTGTTGTGCCCGCCGGGACGGCTATGCCAGCGGGGCCAGTGTATTTTCGACGCCTGCCTGTGGACCAACTGTCCGCAAGACACGATATGCGAAAACGGACGCTGTGTGGTGCCCCCGGAACTGCGGGACGGAGGGCTGGCCGATGGAACCGACCTAGATGGCGATGGCGCTGACGGTAGGGATGGCGACGGTGGCCGGCCCGACTATGACGGCTGGCTGCCCCACCATCCACAGGGTTGCGGCTGTGCTACCGGGGCGGCGCCGCTTTTCTCCGTGGCAACTGTTGTCGTGTTATTTTTCCTTTTAAGAAAGAAACGGCACACCCCTTGATTAACCGTGCGAGCGTGCGCTTATTTTTCCTGACGCACCCGTTCTAGCAGTTCGACGAAGCCCTCGGGCGAGAAGAAAAGAAAATCGCAGTCGCCGAATGACACCACCTGGCCATCGCGTAGGAAAACCGGACTGGCCGACTCGATGGGATGACCGTTTACGAAGGTGCCGTTGGTCGAGCCTACATCGCCCAGCTTCCAGTTGTTTTTTTCCGGATCGTGAGCCAGATAAGCGTGACGCTTGGAGACGGTGGAATGGTCTATGGTGAACTCGCGTTCGGGGGCGCGGCCAATGGTGAACTTGCCAGAAGCCGCCCCGGCGGCCTGGGCGTTCAGTGGAAGTACCAGGAAGGTCTTTATGTCCTGGGCGCTTCCGGAGACGTAGGCGCCTTCTTTGCGATCGGCCATGCGAGTATGGTAGGTGGAGAAGCGAGCTGCGCTGGCTTTTTCGGGATAGACGAGGAACGGCCGGGAATGCTTTTTTACAAAGGCCTGGCGACCTTCTTGGAAATATTCTTCGAGAAAATCAATCACTCTTTCCATTATCTCGCTCGCTTTCTCAGTGGTTCCTGGTGAGAAATATGCCCAACGGCGGAAAATTAATCAATAGCTTGGTGCAGCCCCCAGTCATTGACTCTTTCGGCGCGAGATAGTACTGGAACCTGACAAAAAGGAGGGTCTGCCAATGAACGTAGAACTGCTTGCGCATACGCCGGATCCGGAAAAGGTGGTCTGCTTCAGCGCCAACCTTTGTTATTCTAAGAGCACGCTGGCTCAAACGGTGGAGAAATTTTACGACCCCAAGGCGCGGCAAAGGTTGCTGCGCATGCTGGTGGAAAAGGGACATTTCTCGCCCTTCGAACATGTAAGCTTTACCTTTGGCATAAGCGGAGTGTCGCGAGTCACCACTCACCAGCTGGTGCGCCACCGCATTGCTTCCTACTCCCAGCAGTCGCAGCGCTATGTGGAGCTGGGCGAGAAGAATTTCGGTTTTGTCGAACCTGCCTCGATTAAAAAATCGGCGCTGCACCAGGCTTTTTTGGAACACATGGAGGCGGCGCGCCGGCTTTATCAGCAGCTTATGGAAGCCGGCATTCACCAAGAGGACGCCCGCTACGTACTGCCCAGCGCCGTTTCCAGCAATATCATCGCTACCTTCAACGCCCGGTCGCTTTTCAATTTCTTCGAACTTCGCTGTTGTTACCACGCGCAGGAAGAAATCCGCCGGCTGGCCTTTCGCATGCTAGCGCTGGTGCGTAAGACGGCACCTAACATCTTCAAGGATTCCGGACCCACCTGTTTCAGAGGATTCTGTCGTGAAAAAGACGAAAAGTGCCTGCTCTACCGTGCTCGCATAAGCCGGCAAACGGTTAGGTGCTGAACTATATTCCTGCCAGTAGGCCTTCTATCTGGTTGCAGATCTGCTGATCGGTGAAATGCCGGCCCTTGATGGCGCTGGAGGGGCAGGCGGCCACGCAGGTACCGCAGGCCTTGCACAAGGCGGCCACCACGTGGCTGCGGCGCTTGCTTTCGTCGAATTCTACGGCGCTGAACGGGCAGACGGTGTTGCACAGCCTGCAGCCGGCGCAACGGTCTTCGTCCACCTCGGCGAAAATGGCGTCGATTTCTATCTTGCCCTTGGCGATGCGGGCCAGGATGCGAGCCGCCGCGGCGCGAGCCTGGGCCACGCTGTCGGGGATGTCCTTGGGGGCGGCGCAGGTGCCCACGATGTAGACGCCGTCGGTGGTGGTGGCCACCGGATCCAGCTTGGGATGGCTCTCGATGAACCAGCCGTCCTTGTCTTGGCTGATGTTTACCAAGCGGGCCACCTCGCCGGCGTCGGGGCGGGCTTCCATGCCTACCATCAGGATGACCAGATCGGCGGGGATTTCGATGCGTTCGCCCGAAAGCTGTTCGTCTACTTCGATGAGCATATCGCAGTCATCCCTTTTTCCGGCCGCCCGGATTATGGGATGGTCGCCCTTTTTGTACATCAGGAACATGGTTTTTACTTCGGAGCCCTTTTTGTAGAAATCCTCGTGACCCTTGCCGAAGGCGTGCATGTCTATGTAGATGTCGAATACGTGGCAACCGGGGATGGCGCTCTTTATCTCCTGTACGTACTTGAGCGCGGTCATGCAACATACGCGCGAGCAATAACCATGATATTCCGCGCTACGCGACCCTACGCAGTGAATGATGCCCACGTAGCGGGGAGTGCGCCCGTCTTTGGTCTCTATGCGGCCGGCGCGCAGCATGCGCTCGAATTCGAAGGAAGTGATGACGTTGGGTAGTCTGCCGTAGCCGTAATAGGCAATGCGCCCGGCGTCAAACTCCTTGTAGCCGGTGGCCACGATCACGTTTCCTACCGGCAGGCGGCGGATCTGGGAGCTTCCGTTGCCGGTTTTGGTCTCCACCACCGCCTGGAAATTGCCCACGAAGCCGGAAAGCTCCTTCAGCTCGCTGCGCAGCATAAGCTGCACGTTGGGATTATTGCGGACACGGCTGATGCGCTCCAGCAGAAGGTCGCGCGCGGAATAGAGATAGGGCGCGGTCAGATCCACCCGCGCCAGGTTACCGCCCAGGTGGTCGGCGCGCTCTACCAGATAGACCGGATAACCCGCCTCGGCTAGTTCCAGGGCGGCGGTGAGGCCGGCGATGCCGCCCCCGAGCACCAGGGTGTCGCGGCACATATCGGCGGTGCGGCTTTCCAGCGGCTGGTGGTGCTCGACCCGCCGGATGGCCGCCCGGGTCAGGGCGGTGGCTTTTTCGGTGGCTGCCTGGGTGTCGTCGTGTACCCAGCTACATTGCTCGCGGATATTGGCGATTTCCAGCAGATAGGGGTTTAGCCCGGCGTTGCGGCAGGTGTTGCGAAAGGTCTTTTCGTGCATGCGCGGGCTGCAAGCCGAGACCACCACCCGGTTCAGCCGGTGTTCCTTGATGTCGTTGGCGATCATTTCCTGGCCGGGGGTGGAGCACATGTATTTGTAAGTTCTGGCTACAACCACGCCCGGTTGAGCCTCAGCGTCCTTGCGTACTTTCTCGCAGTCCACCACCTTAGCGATGTTGGTGCCGCAGTTACAAACAAAAACGCCTATTCTTTTTTCTTCCATGGCAAGCTTCCTTTTTTTGAGCCTTAAGCCGCACGGGCGGCGCCGGCCTGCTCCGTTATTTGTTGCTGGTTTTGTTTCAGTAGCGCCGATTCGGCAACACCGGCGAAATAAATGGCCAGTGGCCTATAGGCCAGATGCGACCACTTGCCAAACGGAACCTCCAGAAGCAACATGGGCACCACGCCCATCATGTGCAGGATGTAAGAAATGTTAGCGGAGAATTCATAGCCGGTGCGATGAAACACATGCTGCACCACGCCGGTCAGAGCCACGTAGAGCAATAGGCCAAGAAACAGCCAGTCGGAGGCGTGGGAATGACGGTACTGCTGCAGGTCTTTCTTGAGCCGGCCGCGTATGGCCAGGATGACCGCCAGAACCAGGCCAGCGGCGGCCAGGTAGCCGAATATATGCACTCGCCAATCCACCTGCGGCCCGGATTGCATTTCATGCAGGAAGAACATGATGAGCACGAACAGGGTAACGTAGGATAGCATCAGCACCAGGTGCACCAGCCAGGGGCGCTTGCTTTCACACTGGCTGTAGCGTAGCTGGGTGAAAAAGTGAAGCGGCAAAAGGTAGACAGCCTTGAGGTAGTCGAAGAATGACAGCTTTAAGTCCTCCCGGCTGCCCAGACTGAACCACCACATGCGCAAAGCATTTATTCCCAGCAGTAGCACCAGCACCCCGGCCATGCTCCAGTCGAAGATGTGAACCGCCGAACTGGGCAGGAAGGCCTGCGGCCCGTCGTAGTGGTTGATGTCGCCCATGCTGCTTCCCCAGAGGAAGAAGCCAATACCCGTGGCCAGCGCCAGCAGCACCAGCGCCAGTACCTCCGCCTTCCAGGAGTGGTAGAAGAGCTTCGAAAGGCCGGTAAAATCGTAGCGCGAGGTCAGCCAGCGGCGTAGGCTCATCATGGTCTCGCCCGGCTCGGCGCCGCGCGGGCATTGTTCGGAGCATTCGCCGCAGTAATAGCACAACCAGGGCTCGAGTGTTCCCTGCAGACGCTTTTCCATTCCCATCTGCAGATAGCGCATGCTCTTTCGGGGAATGATGAATGGTTCTTTGGAGAAAGGGCAGGCGGCGCTGCAGTTTCCGCAGTGGTAGCATTTTTGCACGTCGGCTGCGCCGTACTTTTCCAGCTCGCTTATAAAACCAGGATTTACTCTGATTGACATGTTCACCTCACTAGATACGGATTTCTTTGGTGGCCCCGGCCAGTTGCGCGGCACGGGATTCGATGTCTTCCAGCTTCAGGCCGCTTAGGTCTCCAGTGATGCAGCCGCAGGCTATGCTGCGCAAAACTCCGGCGGCCACCGCCGAAGCCTGGGCCACCGTGTCGGGAATGTCCTTGGGGCTCTGGCACATTCCGGCCACAAAAATCCCGCCGCGTTCGGTCTGGGTGGGCTCGCCGTTGTAGTTGAGTTCGGAGAACCAGCCATCCTGGTCCAGCGGTATGCCCAGCATTTCGGCCAGCCGCTTGGTTCCCGGAGCAGGCACCAGGCCCACCGCCAGAATGACCATGTCCACCGGAAATTCCACCACCCGGTCGCCCAGAATGTCTTCCCCCTTGATGAACATCTGGCCGTTTGATTCGACCACCTGAGCGGTGCGGCCGCGCACCACGAAGGTGCCTTCGCTCTTGATGCGTTCCATGAACTGCTCGTAGCCTTTGCCGAAGGCACGCATGTCGATGTAGAACTCGTAGCAGGTTGCCTGGGGCAGCTTTTCCCGCACCAGATGGGCGAATTTTAGCGAGTACATGCAGCAAACCCGCGAGCAGTAAGCGTTGTAGTTGGCGTCGCGCGAGCCGACGCAGTGTATGATGGCCACGGCCTTCGGCGGCTGGCCGGCAGGGTCGGCCACCCATTCTTCGGTCTTGGTACGTTTGTTGAGCTTTTTGGTCTTGCAGACGATTTTTCCGCCGGTGGGGCCGGAGGCGTTGGTCAGGCGTTCGAATTCCAGCGAAGTAAGCACGTTGGGGAACTTACCGTAGCCGTAGCGCTCCACCCGGGCAGCGTCCAGAAGCTCATAACCCGTAGCCAGTACGATGTTGCCGACTTCCAGCTCCACCGTCTGGTCCGGCTCATCCAGGTTGATGCAGTTTTTGGGGCACTTCTTCAGGCAGGCGCCGCATTTCTTACCCCCGCTCTGCACCCAGGTGCAGTTTTCTGGATCCACCAGGTAGGCGTTGGGCACCGCCTGGGGAAAAGGAATGTAGATGGCTTTGCGGTAGGTAAGGCCGGAATCGAATTCGCTGCGCACCGCTACCGGGCATATTTCCGAGCAGGAGTTGCAGGAGACGCAGGCCTTGACATCCACCCGCCGGGCGCGCTTTAGCACCTTCACCCGGTAGCTTCCGGCCTGGCCGGAGACGCCGGTCACTTCGGCGTTGGTAATAAGCTCGATGTTGGGGTGCTCGCCCACCGCCACCATTTTGGGGGTTAGGATGCAGGCGGCGCAGTCCAAGGTGGGGAAGGTCTTGTCGAACATGGCCATGTGTCCGCCGATAGTGCCGCTGCGTTCAACCAGGTAAACCTTTTTCCCGGCGTCGGCTATTTCCAGGGCCACCTGAATCCCGGCTATGCCACCGCCTATGACTAACGTGTTTGGATTCACCGCAAGAGGCTTGGGTTCCGCGGCCAGCAGGAAAGGAACGCCCTGCACGGCGCAGGCCAGCACGGCCTTGGCCCGGGCGGTTGAACTTTTCAAATCGGCGCCGTGTTCTCGGAAAGAGGCCAACCGCACCTCGTCGGTATTGGCACCGGCCAGAGCCATGGCCCGGGTAAACAGGGGTTTTATAAATCCAGGCGAGTCGCCCGCCAGCACAACGCGCTCGATACCTTGTCGGCGCAGCTCATCGGCCAGGCTTTCGGGATGGGGCGGCGAGGAGTAACTTATCATTTCGACTTTTACAACGCCTGGCAGGCGAGAGGCGTAGCCTGCCACATCCTTGAGATCCACATTGGGCGGGCTTTCCAGCGTTCCGATAAATACGGCTGTTTTCATCAATTTCTCCTTTGGGTTGACTTTGCCCGAATAATAAGCAACGATTTTTTCATGGTTAGGATGGTTACCCTAAGGTATGTGGCTTGTCAATAGCAGATAAACTAAGGCGAAAACCTTATGCAAATTATAGAGAGCCCGCGCAGCAAGG
>Ga0068707_1002331_pt1 | contig 13392 bp, 11 predicted proteins | sample YNPNPMetaG_FD_66600 | JGI IMG/M metagenome (GOLD analysis project Ga0068707, IMG submission 66600) | Anoxygenic and chlorotrophic microbial mat microbial communities from Yellowstone National Park, USA - YNP NP MetaG | ecosystem: Environmental > Aquatic > Thermal springs > Hot (42-90C) >... | reverse complement strand
ATAACATTTATCTTGGGGGCGGGGGAGGCCAGGGCTGTTGGGAAATCATGTGCTTGGACACTCTGGGGAATGAAAAATGGAGGTTTTATGCCGAACCCGATGCCAATAATAGCTGCGGAATGCTCTGTCTCGTCATGGATACCACGGGAAATCTCTTCGCGGGCGGATGGGATGGAGAATTCAACGCGGCCTACAAGCTTGACACCCTCGGCAACCTGATCTGGGGCTGGAGAGATACGATAACTGACTATGATGGCTCAACTGTTTCCGGTTTGGTTCCCGATGGCCAGGGCGGGGTCTATGTCCAGGAGTGGTTCACAACCTCAATTCCCGATCCGCCTTATTACACGAACATTACCTCTGTTGTCCACCTAACTGAGGGCCAGGCCATCGCTGAGAATCCGGGCCAGGGACAGGGGATCAGGATTGCCATGGCCCCCTCCGGCTTCCTCATCTCAGGCTACGAGGGCGAGGCTCAGGTCTATGACCCAGCGGGCCGGCTGATTCTCACTAGGGAAATAAAGGGCAAGGCGCTGATAGGCCCTCTCTCTCCTGGGGTTTATTTCGTGGCTGCCGGGAGGCAGAGGGCAAAGGTGGCGGTGCACTAGATTGCTCCTCACCTTGCCCCTGCAATAAAATATAGGGGTGAGGCATATTGAGTTTCTCAGGGACTTCCCGAAGCTTGAGCTACAGCCGTTCTACATATTCGCTGGCCAGGAGACCTTTCCCCTAGAGAGGTTCCTTGAGATGCTCGCCGAAAGAACCCGCGCTCGCGGGATAAAGAGGTTTTACGGCGACGAGCACGGCCCGGGCGATGTAATAGCGGGTTCGCTAACAGGGCTATTTGGCGAATCCTTCGTGACCCTCGTTATGAACGCCGAGAAGATGAAGGGCTGGTGGACCCTGCTTTCGGCTGGTTTCACCCCCCAAAGACCTTTGGTCATGTTCTTTGAGCGGGAGCTGAAGAAAAACGACTTCCCGTTTAGGTTCCTGTCCAAGGGCAAATTTCACCCTAGAATTATAGAAGAAAAAACCTACCTCGTTGAACTGCCTCCGCTGGACGAGACAACCTTCACCGCATGGGTTGGGAGGCAATTGAACTCCCTGGGCGTGAAGGCAACTCCCAGCGCGTTCAAGGAGCTGACGGAATCCCTGCCGAGGAGCCTGAGGAGGGCCAGAAACGAGATAGTGAAGCTCGCGATATACTTGGGAGGCGAGGATCTCCGTAGCGCCGAGGCGGTCAAGGAAATAATCTCTCAGGAGCCAGAGGCCACCGAATACAGGATAACGGACAATGTCCTGGCGGGAAATGCAAGGGAGGCCTTGAAGGAGGCGGAAAAAGGCATAATAACAGGAATGAAGCCGAGTGAACTAATAGGCTCAATAGAGAGAGGGCTTGCCGCGATGGCCTGGGCCAAGCTCGGACAGAAAGATATGGTGAGGCCATCTTGGAAGGTCAAGAGATATGAGGAGATGGCAAAGTCCCTTACAGAGAGGGACATCCTTACCCTCCTTTCAAAAAGTCTGAGGAGGGAGGTCGGGACCAGGCGAAACATTGATCCATACCTCTGCCTGGTCGCCCTGCTGATGGAATTGCGCAAATGACTGGATTGTGCTTGTTTTTGCTCCTGGCCCAGGAACCGGGGCCAGCGGAAGGAACTGCGCCGGAGATCATCCTTGAGGAATACCTGAGGAGCGGCGACTACAACGCTATGTTCAGGGCTCTTGACAGCCTCTACGGGGAAACGGGCGACCCAAAGTATCTCAGCCAGGAGATAGACCACATGGTGAATCAAGGCTTATACAAGGAGGCCCTTAAGAAGGCTGAGCTTGGTATCAAGCGCCACCCTGACACCTCGCTCTTTTACCAGCATGCCCTAAGACTGGCCTTCAATTACGGCTCACAGCGCAGGGCGCGCGGAATAGCGGAGGAAATGCTCAAAAGGTTCTGGAATGACCCTGGGGCGGTTCACCTGGCGGGAATGGTCTTTGACAACCTTGGCATGACGGAGAAGGCCGAAAAAGCATACATGAGGGCCCAGGAGCTCGCTCCGGATTCGCCTGGAATACTGGTTGACTACATATCCTTCCTGGTCAGGAATGAGAGGCCGCGCGAGGCGCTTTCGCTGTGCCCCAGGGCCAACATGCTGGTGGAGCAGGCCTGCTCGCTGGCATTAGAAGAGAAGGGGATCGCCGGCCTAATGAACCTGAGCGGCCTCCGATACAGGCTCCAGCTCTCGTGGGGGCTCGCTTACGACAAACAGGAGGGGAAGGAGGATGCGAAGACCCATTACAAACTTGCCCTTGAGGAGAGAAAGGGCGACAGGTCGGTCTCCCTGAAGCTCGCCGAGATATACCTAAAGGAGGATGCTCCTGACAGCGCAATCCGGGTTCTTGAGGAGGCGCTCTCAGAGAACCCTGGCGACGGCGGCCTTATGAAGGTAATGGGCATAGCGCTTTACCAGGCCGAAAAATACCAGCTCGCCCTCGCATACCTGGGGGGTGCGGAGTCAATCAACCCCGATGACGACCAGATCCACTACTACCTATCGCGAGCCTTATACGAGCTGAAAAATCTTACGGAAGCAACGAGAGAAATAGATATGGCGGTGAGACTGAACCCATCGCCCACAAACCTCCTATACAAGGGTTTTCTGGAGGTTTACGGAGGATACCTGGAGGAAGGCTCAAAGACGCTCCTCTCGCTGGCTGACGAGAGGGTGGCCGATGCGTTTTCGCTTCTTGGCGCGGCAATGGAAATAAAGGGAAAGAACCGGCTCGCTGAAAAGTATTACAGAAAGGCCGTTGAGGCTAACCCCTCCGACACGGGAAAACTGCGGAAGCTCATCAGCTTCCTGAGGGCGCGGGGAAGGGAGAAGGATCTTGAGCCTTTCCTGAAACGACTTACCGAGATAGACCCCCGAAACCCGTCAGCCTGGTATGAGCTCGCCATGTGGCACTCGGAATACGGGGAACTTACGGTTTGCGATTACGCCTTCTCCCAAACGGAGAGCCTTATCCTCTCAGACTCCTCCTGGACGAACAGCCAAGAGACCGTGAACTTCCTGGCCGGGGTCCTCAATAACTGGGCCTACACCCTCTCCGTAAGGGGCGGAGACCTTGAAAAGGCGAAGAGGCTCTCGCAGAGGGCTCAGGAGCTCTCCCCGGATAACCCGGTATACCTGGACACCCACGCTTGGATATATTTCAAGATGGGCAACCCGGAAAAGGCAAGGGTCTACATTGAAAGAGCCCTCACGCTCATGGAGAGTCCCAATCCGGAGATATTCGGCCACGCCGCGGAGATCTATAGGGCCCTTGGAATGGAGGATAAAGCGAGGGAATACGAGAAGAAGGCGAAGGAAGCCAGGTAGGGGTTCGGCAAATTGTCCCCGGCCGCGCCAGTGCCCCATAATTAAACCATGTTCAAGAAGGTCCTCATAGCGAACAGGGGGGAGATAGCGGTTCGGATAATCTACGCCCTGCGGGAAATGGGCCTTGAGTCAGTGGCGGTGTATTCGGACGCTGACGAAAACGCCCTGCATGTCCAGCTCGCCGATTATTCGGTAAAGATAGGACCTCCCCCGCCACGCGAGAGCTACCTTCACTACCACAGGGTAATAGCCGCCGCGGAGGTTTCGGGGGCCGAGGCCATCCATCCCGGCTACGGGTTCCTCGCCGAGAACGCTGAGTTCGCCAGGCTCGTGAGGGATCACGGGCTTGTGTTCATAGGGCCTCCTCCTGAGGCCATAGAGGACATGGGGGACAAGGCGAAGGCAAAGGAGTCCATGAAAAGGGCAGGGGTGCCAGTGGTTCCGGGGTCGGATGGGCCTCTGGCTGACCTTGACCAAGCGAGGGAGGTGGCGGAGAAGGCCGGATATCCGGTCCTCCTGAAGGCTGTTGCCGGGGGAGGGGGAAGGGGGATGCGGATAGTAAGGGAGCCCGGAGAGCTAGAGAAGCAGTTTCAGTCAGCAGGAGCAGAGGCAGAATCCGCTTTCGGGGACGGCAGGCTTTACCTGGAAAAGCTCATCCTGAGGCCGAGGCACATAGAGGTTCAGGTTCTCGCGGACTCGCACGGGAACATTGTCTACCTGGGCGAGAGGGAGTGCTCAATCCAGCGCAGGCACCAGAAGCTCATAGAGGAATCCCCTTCTCCGGTTGTCTCCCCCGAGACCAGAAAGCTCCTCGGAGAGTCAGCGGTCAGGGGCGCCTCAGCGATAGGCTATGTATCAGCGGGCACGGTTGAATTCATAATGGACCAGGAGGGCAATTTCTACTTTATAGAGATGAACACGAGGGTTCAGGTTGAGCATCCGGTCACAGAGATGGTCACGGGGGTTGACATAATCAAGGAGCAAATAAGGATAGCCGCCGGGGAAAAACTGAGCATGAGGCAAGAGGATGTTGTCCTTCGCGGCCACGCCATAGAGGCGAGGATAAACGCCGAGGACCCCGTGAGGGACTTCGCCCCTTCCCCAGGGACCATAAAGGCCCTGCACAAGCCCGGCGGCCCCGGAATAAGGGTTGATTCGCACATATATCAGGGATACAAGGTTCCCCCCTATTACGATTCCCTTCTGGCAAAGCTCATAGCCCACGGTTCGGACAGAAACGAGGCAATAGCGAGGATGCTGAGGGCGCTAGAGGAGTTCGTCATAGAGGGAGTTCCCACCACCATACCGTTTCACCATGTCGTCATCTCATCAGAGGAGTTCAGGAGGGGGGATTTTGATACCGGATTCCTTGAGAGGTTTGACTACAAAGCGAAGCTGAGCGAATTGTAGGGAAATTTCCCTAAGGGTAGGCACAAGGCCATACCTCCTACTTCACCTTTACAAGCCTCCTGATCTGGTCGCCATACTTTATGAAATATACCCCATCGGGGAGCTCCCTGAGGTCGTTTTCCCCGGCAAAAAGCCTGGCAACTGGAAGGCCTGCGGGGTTATAGAGGAGAGCGCCATCCGCGCCGGCGGGCAAGCCCAGGCTCACTATGTCCCTGAAAGGGTTCGGCGAAACACAAAGCGATGGCCTGAGCCCCGGGGATTCTGCGGCGTCCGTTGGCAAACAGGGGGGCCAGGCAAGCCAGTTGAAAACATTTATCATGAACCGGATGTTGTCCCCGTTGCCGATGAAGTCGTTCTCCCAGTGGTTTATGTCACCTATCAAGAGAACGCCTCCCTTGTTGCTCTCACACCGGCCGGCCATCAGTGGTGTGCCCGATGTCCAGGCTATAACCTCTGATGGCGAGGAAGCGCTTATTGCGCCGGTCGCGACGCCGCAGGCCTGGGAAACCCCGGAGAATATCGGTGTGTAGATAGGGTTGGCAGTGGTGCTGGTAAAACAATCACCCGCTCCGCCGACCCCAGCAGTCATGTTGAACCTGGAGAGGACGGGGTTCAGGTTGCCGTTCGGGCAACTCGTGTTGTCGCTGAGCACCAGCAGGGAGCCTCCCCTGTTCACGAATGAAACGAGGCTATCCGCCTCGGCCGCCGTATATGCCGAGTTCCAGGCCGAGCCAAGGCACAGAACGATTATCCTGAACGGACTCAGATCTATGTTGTTAACCCCGGCAGTTGTTGTGGTAAAGGTGTAGCCCTGTCCGTTCAGTATGGAAACCAGCTGGGTATATCTCGCCTCAAGGCTATAGCACGGGCCAGGACAATAGAGACCATGGGTGTAGTCCCAGAGGACCCCGATAGTTTTGTCGTTTGGGATAGCATCGTTTCCCGATGAAGCAATTGGAGAAACCTCGCGGCCCGTGGTCAGGTTTATCGCCAACAAAATAGCAAGTATCATTTTGCACCTCCGTGGGTTGTTAGATCAGATTATAAGGCCGGATATTGAGGGGGATCACTGTGGCGTGAAACGCCCCTATTTTCCAACAACATACATCTCGTAAATGAAACGCGATGGCTCAAAATAACGGCCCCTGCTGTGCTTGGGATATGTTATGTAGAGCTCCTCAAGCGCCCTTGTTATCGCCACATAGCAAAGCCTCCTCTCCTCCGCCATTTCCGATGGCCTCGTCAAGGCGGAACCTGATGGGAAAAGCCCATCCGCCATCCCGGTGAGAAAAACAATTGGAAACTCAAGCCCTTTCGCGCCGTGGAGGGTCAGGAGCCTCACGCCTCCAGCGCCCCTCATCTTCGCTGACAATTCCTGGGTGAGGGCAATGTGGGATAGGAGTCGTCTGGTTCCGCCCTTTCCGAAACCTGAGGCGAGGGAAAGCAGCTCCTCAATGTTGTCCCTTTCCATTATCCTGCCAGGGGTGTGGGCGTCGGAGAAGACCCTGGAATAACCAGTGAAATCGTAAAATCGGCGAAGAATCTCGGCCGGAGAAAGGTTCTCGTATTCCTCCTTTCCGATACCCGTTATGTATTCCCAGAAAGAGAGGAGGGCCGAAACCTTTTCCTCGGGGAGCTTTTTGCTCATCGTGGGCTTCCCCCTCTGATTGAAGCCCTGGGTAGCGAGCTTCACCTCCTCTCCCTTGAAGCCGAGGAAGTGCTTGATCATCAAGGAAAAATCATCCCGGTCGCGCTGGCCGGAGATGAACCTGAGGAAAGCGAGCGAGGCCCTTATCTCGGGCCGCCTGTAGAAAGAGGAGGCGCCCTCCATGTTGAAGGGGATCCTGCGCCTTGAGAAAGCGTCCTCAAAAGCGCGAGCCTGCGCGTTCGTCCTAAAAAGAACCCCAAAGTCCTCCGGGTTCCTGCCCTCGTCAAGGAGCCTCGCGACCGTATCAGCCGCAAACGAGGCCTCCGCATCCGGGTCATCCAGGGCTACTATGTGGACGACCTCCCTGTCAGCCCTCCTCACAGCGAACACGGGGGAAGGGGGATCCGGGTTGTGGGCTATCAGGTTCCTGGCGAGCGAGAGTATCTCCTCATAGCTCCTGTAGCTCCGGTTCAGGCTTACCCTGTGAGGCTTGAAGCGCTCAGCAAAGGCGAGGAGGAATCTTGGAGAAGCGCCCCTGAAACCGTAGATAGCCTGAAGCGGGTCGCCAGTTGCCGTGATCCAAACGCGCTCGGAAGCGAGGGCGAGGATGAAACGGAACTGAGCCAGATTAAGGTCCTGGAACTCGTCAACCAGGATGAGGCGGAGGGTATTGCCGATCTCCTCTCGGAGATCGGGGTTTTCGCGGAGCGCCCTTTCTGCCCTTATTATTACATCATCGTAATCAAGGGCACCCCAAGAAACGAGAGCCTCTTGGTAGCGCTCGTAGTAGTCGGCAACCTTGTTCTGCCAAGGGGTCTTTGCCCTCTCCCTGTAGGCCCTTGGACCCACGAGCTCGGACTTCGCCCTGGATATCTCCCTCAGCGCGGCCTGGGCCTCGGTTTCCCTGCCCACTATACCCACCATCAGCTTCAGGCAATCCTCACGGTCAAGTATGAGGAAGTCCTCCGGAAAACCCTCCCGTTCCGCGACGCTGGAGAAGACCCTGGCCGCGAGGTAGTGCAGTGTTCCAAGCCACATCCTCCTTATCTCCCCCTCGGAAAGGAAAGGGAGGAGCTTTTCGCGGAGCTCACCTGTCCCGCGGCCAGTGAAGGTGGAGAGGAAAACCGACTCAGGCTCAAAGCCCTTCTCCCTTATGAACCAGGCGGCCCTGATTGCGAGGCATGTGGTCTTGCCGGTGCCGGCGCCGCCCATTATGAGCAGGTGGCCCTCGTGCCGAACGGCCTCGGCCTGCTCATCCGAGAGCCCGGCAAGGAGAACAGAGCCCGGCTTTGGCTCTTCCAGCGGGCCTTCTATCTCAACGGCCTCGGCCTGGGTTTTGACGGCCGCGAGGAGCTCCTCAAGCATAGTTTTCGCTGTAGGGAAGCGCTTTTCGGGGACAGGATCCAGCGCCCTAGCGAGGAAACGGTTCAGAGCCGGCGGGAGCGTGGGTATGGGCTTTGGCTTTCCGGAAACCATCTTCCTGCGCAAACCCTCGTAGCTCTCGTCCCAGAAAGGCGTGTGGCCGGCGAGGCATTCGTATATTACTGCGGCCGCGCTCCAGAGGTCAGAGGCAGGAGAGGCGTGGCCCTCCCAAACCTCAGGTGCCATATAGAGGGGGGTACCGGCCATGGAGGCGGAGAAGCTTTCGCGAGACACGAGTGCCGCGAGGCCGAAGTCGGTCAGCTTCACCCTCTCTCCCTCCGCCAAAAGAACATTCTCAGGCTTTATGTCCCTGTGGATCACGCCCCGCTGGTGAGCGTATTCAAGTCCGGAAAGGATGCCGGAAGCTATCCTCACGGTCCGCTGTAGGGAAAGGGGGCCTTCTTCAAGCAAAGAGCGCAGGCTACGGCCGTCAATGTATTCCATGACCAAAACGAGCCTATCGTCTATGAGGTCAGCTGAGTAGAAACGGACGATGTTCGGGTGATCCAGGGAGGCGAGGACCCGGGCCTCCGCCATCATGGCCTCCGCATCGCGCTGTTTGGCGCGGGAAACCTTGATGGCAAACTCCTTCTGGATGATGGTGTCCAGCGCGAGAAAAACATCGGCAAACTGGCCCCCTCCTATCCAGGAGATTATCTGGAATTTCCCGAGATTGCGCTGGATCACTGGTAATAAATTATAACCCAAATACTACCCCGATCTTCAAGGGATGCGGCTAAGAATCCTCTTCACCCTAACGACCCAATATAAACTCCTCCTTCAACGGCAAAGATTCCCCTCATGTAAGGCCAACGCCCGATAAGCCCTCGCTAACCCGTAGCCCCACCTATCCTATCCGGCGAAACAAGATCCTACCCCACCAAACCTACGAATTCGCCGGAAATCTCTACTTGGGACAGCTCGGCCTTGTCCCTACTCTATGATCTCCAGCTGGGCCCTGCGCCCCTTCTTCATTGCGGCCGCGCCCACTATGGTCCTTATGGCTCTGGCGGTGCGCCCTTCCTTTCCTATGATCTTTCCCAGGTCGCCTTCGCCAACTCTCAGCTCGTATATGACGCTTTTCTCTCCGGCCAGCTCTCTGACATCAACCTTTTCAGGATGATCAACAAGAGCCTTTGCGATGTATTCTATCAGTTCCTTCAGTTCAGGCATGGTTCACCTCTCTGTTTCTTGCGAGATTAACTATGCTCTTTGCTCTGGGTGTTATTTGCGCTCCCTTGTCCAGCCACTCCTGGACGCGTTCGGTTTTAACCTTGAACTCTCCATCCCTCAGGGGGTCGTAGTAGCCGAGGACCTCCAAAACATAGCCCCCCGGGGCACGCCGGCTATCCACAGCCACGAGCCTATAGAAAGGCCTTCCCCTCTTTCCTCTTCTTTCCAACCGTATCCTCACCATGTTCACCACCTGAAGTGCGCGAAGACCCTGTTGGCCTCGGCCATCTTGTGAGCGTTTTCCTTTACCCTTACTGCGGCTCCCGTGTTCCTAGAAGCATCTATGATCTCGTTGGCGAGACGCTCGGTCATTGTCCTTTCTGGCCTCTCCCTGGCCGCGTTCAGGATCCACTTCATTGCGAGGAATTGCTGTCTCTTCGGCCTAACCTCAACCGGCACCTGGTAGGTAGCGCCACCCACCCTGCGCGGCCTTACCTCCAGGACAGGCTTCACATTCTCCAGGGCTCTGAGGAAGACCTCCATGCCTTGCTCGCCGGTTTTCTTCTCTACTATGTCCATAGCCTCGTAGAAGATCCTCTGCGCCAGCGCGCGCTTGCCATCCCACATCATATAGTTTATGAACTTTGCCACGACAGTGGACCCGAACCTGGGGTCAGGAGACACTTCTTTAATTGGGGCTCTTTTCCTGCGCATTTTGGTTCACTTCTTGGGTTTCTTGGTCCCGTATTTTGACCTGCTCTTTGACCTGCCATCAACGCCGGCAGAGTCGTATTTACCCCTTATGATGTGATACTTCACGCCGGGGAGGTCCTTCACCCTCCCGCCCCTCACCATGACCACCGAGTGCTCCTGCAGGTTGTGCCCTTCGCCGGGTATGTAGGCGATGACCTCCTTTCCGTTGGTGAGCCTTACCTTTGCTACCTTCCGCAGGGCAGAGTTGGGCTTCTTCGGTGTGGTCGCGTAGACCCTGATGCACACCCCCTTTTTCTGGGGATTAGCGGCCAGGGCCGGCGCCTTGGATTTCCTTTTCTTCGGCGCCCTGCCGTGCCTCACCAGCTGATTTATCGTTGGCATAAAAGTTCCCTTTTCGCTAAGGGATAAATTATAAACGAGGCCGCCGGGACGGATCAAGCCCTGGTTAATATCTGCTCATCTTCCCCCTCTTTTTAGCGACCTGCAGGAAGAGGCGAAGGCTCAGGAACCCCAGTGCGGCGTAGCCGGCCAGGTTCAGAAGGAGAATCAGGCCACCGTCCGAAAGCAGGACCTGGGCCAAGCCTTTGCCCTCAACCAATATCCTTCTCAGGCACTCCGCACCGGGCCCAACGGGGGTCGCATATGCAAGGGCCCTCATCCACAGGGGTTGGGAGCTCGGGTCAAAGAAGACCCCAGAGAAAAACAGAAGGATCCACTGAACGAGGGCAGTGGCGCTTCCTACCCTCTTGAACACGAGAGCGAGGCCGAAGAAGAAGATGCCCAAACAGAGCGCTGAGATCACCGGGAGCGGGAAAACCGCAAGCACCCCGGCCCAGTTCACGGAGGGCAGGGAAATCTCCCCTCCAAAGAGCCTTCTGACCCCGAGGATGATAAGGGCCATCAACGCGAACCACGCGGTATCCCTGAGGAAGGCGGATATGCCCCTTGAGAGGAGAACGAGGCCGAAAGGCGTCGGAGACATATAGACATGCTCAAGGGTTCCCAGGACAGCATCCTCCCAGGCCAGATAGCTCATCTCATACATCTGGCTCATGGTATACCACCAGAGCATGAAGCCCATGAGCATCTTGAAGAAGGTATCGGGGGCGATTTGCCTAGCCTGGCCCAGCGCGGCAGTTATCCCCAGAAAAAGGACGGCCGAGCCCATGGTCCCGAAGAAGTAGTTGAACCCGTAATACCTGAACTCGGCCAGGTATTTCACGAAGTCAGCCCTTATAGCGTAAGCAAAGGCTCTCATTTCATCACCTCCTTGAAAAGGTCCTCAAGGTCAGTCTCCTCCTTGGTTATCTCAACTATCTCTGCCCCTCCGAGGACCGAGAGGGCCGGGCCCAACTCCTCCCTTGAGACCGTAAGGATTGTGAGGCCGTTTCTAGTTTCAGCTCTGCCCGGCGCATCGGCCGGCACCTTTCCCCTCACGGTTATCCTGTATTCCAGCCTGTAGGCCGGAAGTTTGGCGAGGTCCTCCTTCCTGCCCTGCCATATCACCCTCCCTTCTGATATGAAGGCAAAACCCTGGCCGAGCTCCTCCGCAAGTGCCATGTTGTGGGTCGTGAGGAGGACAGTCCTTCCCCCTTGGCTCGCCCATTCCCTTATCATGTCCTTCACGGTCTCAGCGGAAAAAACATCCAGGCCAAGCGTTGGCTCATCAAGGAAAAGGAACCTTGGCTCCCTTATCATGGCGAGGGCAACCGCGACCTTTTGCTTCATCCCCCTTGAGAGCTTCGTGAAGCTCTCCTTTCTCTTTTCCGAAAGCCCCAGCCTTTCGGTGAGGTAGTCCACCCTTTCTCTGAGGGTCCGGCTAGGTATCCCCCAGAGATAACCGAAATACATGAGGTTGTCCTGGACAGAAAGGTAGCCATAGGCGTTCTCAGCGTTCTCAAAGACAGCGGCAATGAGCCTCTGGAGGCTTTTGGTGCGTTTCCTAATGCTTTCGCCGTCAAAGAGCACATCACCCCGGTCCGGCAGGAGAACCCCGCAGGCTATCTTTATCAGGGTTGTTTTGCCGGCGCCGTTCGGCCCCAGGAGGCAAAAAATCCCCTCCGGAACCTCAAGGCTCACCCCATCCAGGGCAATGGTCCTTTTGCCGTATCTCTTTTGCAAACTAACAAAGCGTATCATCGTGATACACCTCTAAGGTTTAAGAAAAGGCCTACTGATAGGATTCAGGCGTCGGTTAAGTCGGGCGTAAAGGAGAGCGAGCCCCCTTGGGGCTCAATTTCCCAGACTGATTTTTAGAGGTTGATCACCATTTGCATCACCTCCTCTGAGGCAAGCAAATTATAAGGTGGGGGGCCGGGCGGTTTCAAACGCGCTTGACAGCTCAGCAGGAGGGTTTATAATTTGCACCTATCCTTTGGGAGGTGTTTATGATAATACTAGTAGCCCTCGTATCGCAGATGTGGCCGCCGGAGTGGTGGCCGATGTATGGAGGAGTGGACTACCTCAACACCCACTTCTCCCCCCTCATAGGCAGGATGCTCACGACCCCTGGACATCGCGAGCACTGGCTCGGCCAGCCCGCTGACTCAGGCGGCGTGGAGACCGCGCCAATGGCCGTGAACCTGGACGCTGACCCTCAGCTTGAGATAGTCGCGCCCGTTCAAATAGGCGTCCTAGACGCTTGGGATCCGGTCAGCGATCAGCTCCAGTGGCGGACGCATCTGGACGCGCACTTCCTCAGGACAACGGGCACAATGGCCGATGTTGATGGCGACGGGACGAAAGAGATAATCATGGTGGGAGATACCTTCTGGGGCTACGCCATGTATCCCGCTGGAACCTATTGCCTCAACAGCCAGACCGGCGCCTCGGAGTGGGTTTTCAGGCAGGCCTTCGGGACAACATCAGCCAAGATCATGGACCTGGATGGCAACGGAACCCTGGAGATAATAGTTGGCTCCAAGAACGGGACCGTATATTGCCTGAACGGCTACGGCGGAATAGTTTGGTCAAGGTATGTAGGAGGCATGGCGGATGTCCCGGTGGCCATATCGGACATTGACGGCGATGGCCGGGTTGAAATAGTAGGGGCCACCTCAACCACCCTCTACGCCCTGAACCACGACGGGACGGTTTTGTGGACCAGCACCGCAAGCCCCGGGAGGTCAGCTCCAACGATCATTCCCGATGTATCCGGCGATGGGCACCCCGATGTAGTCCACCACGCGACAGCGGGAGGGGTCTACTGCCACTCCGGCCTCACAGGCGCGGTGATCTGGACCAATTCCTCGGTTGGAACCCCCGGCGATGACGCCAGCTATGGCATATGCTGGGCCGGGACCGCGGCCGCGGACCTGAACCACGACGGGACATGGGAGGTGGTCACGACCCAGATAGCGAGTCCGATGCTCTGGTCCCTCAACGCCAGGACCGGCGCCGCAAACTGGTCAATATCCATACCGACAACATACGGGGTTCATGTGGCTGTCTCGCTTTTTGATGTGGATGGAGACAACGACATAGAGATAGCGGTGGGCGGCTGTTGCAACATACCGGAGACCCTCAGGGTGTATAACCCGAACGGCACCATACTCTGGAAGAAGACCTTTGATTACGCGCACGACATACACGACCCCGCGAACGCCGACATAGACGGCGATGGATGCGCGGAGCTCATTATCGGAACCTATG
>Ga0068707_1002330_pt1 | contig 13395 bp, 14 predicted proteins | sample YNPNPMetaG_FD_66600 | JGI IMG/M metagenome (GOLD analysis project Ga0068707, IMG submission 66600) | Anoxygenic and chlorotrophic microbial mat microbial communities from Yellowstone National Park, USA - YNP NP MetaG | ecosystem: Environmental > Aquatic > Thermal springs > Hot (42-90C) >... | reverse complement strand
TCGATGCACGCCCGACACCCCTCGTCCTTCAGACACTTGCGGGGGTCCACCACCATCGCCCAGCGGGTGCCGGCGCTTTGGGGCTCGCGAGGCGTGGACGAGGCCTCGGCCACGCCGCGCAGGAGGGGACGGCCCGCCAGCCCCAGCACCGTGAACCCAGCCACCTTGAGAAAGCTGCGCCGGCCGGTCCTCATGACGCCTTCTCCTTCCGCTCCACGTGGCACTGCCAGCAGTACGGCGTCACCGCCAAGTAGTTGTGGCAGGCGTCGCAGAACTCCTTCTTGTTGGGGTGGCACGTGAGGCAGCCGTTGGTGAGGCTCATCTCCAACACCCGGCCATCGGCGGTGGTGGTAGTGCGCACGCCCTGCCGCACCACCTCGTCCCGCCAGCGGTCGAGGAGCGCCATGTGGCTGGCGCGCATGACATCCTTCGGCTGCACGCAGCGCGTCTCGGTGGTCACGAGTTTGGGCTCGGGGCGAGGCTTCTTGCCGGCAACGGCGTTGTGCCAGAAGGGCAAGAGCGCCGCCGCCAGGAACACCCCCAGCCCGGTCAGGATCTTGCCGCCGTCATACAACATCTGCCGAACCCTCCTTTCCGGCCAGCGGCCGGCCCCGCAGGTCGGTGGTGCGGGGCTTCTCGCCCGGCACCACGAGTGCGTTGGCCACCAGCTCGTGAACCCCGGCCACCGTCACCTCCGGCACCCAGAACTCCATCAAGGTGGTGAGGACGGCCCGATCGATGGCGCAGATGCAGGCCAGCGTGTTGACGCCGTGCCGGTCGCGCACAAACTTCACGGCGTTGGCCCGCGGCAGCCCACCGCGCAGGCGCATCTCCATGTTCTCGTCGTTGCCCAGACCGGCCCCGCCCCCGCAGCAGAACGTCTGCTCGCGGATGGTGTTTTCCGGCATTTCGAAGAAGTTGTTGCAGGCCGCCTTCAGGCAGATGCGGGGCTCCTCCAACAGTCCCATCGCCCGCGAGGGGTTGCAGGAGTCGTGGAAGGTCACCCGCACGTGATCGTTGCGGCTGGGGTCGAGCACGAGCTTGCCGTGATGCAGCAGGTCAGCGGTGAACTCGCAGATGTGCACCATCTTGGTGGAAGCCGCGTGGTCGAAGCGGGTGCCGGTGATGGGGCTAACCGGCACCTCCAGGAACTCGGGGGGCCCGTTCATGGTGTCCATGTACTGGTGCAGGACACGCCACATGTGTCCGCACTCGCCGCCCAACAGCCACTTCACCCCCAGCCGTTTGGCCTCGGCGTAGATCTTGTAGTTCAGGCGCTTGATCGTCTCGTGGGAGGTGAACAGGCCAAAGTTGCCCCCCTCGGAGGCGTAGGCAGAGAGGGTGTAATCCAGCCCCAGGTACTCGAAGAGCAGCAGGTACCCCATGAAGGTGTAGATGCCCGGATCGGCAAAGTAATCCGCCGAGGGCACCACGAAGAGGATCTCCGCGCCCTTGCGGTTGATGCTGGGGTTGACCCGCACGCCGGTGACGGATTCCAGCTCGTCGCAGAGGAACTCCACGTTGTCCTTGAAGGTGTGCGGCTGGATCCCCAGGTGGTTGCCGGTGCGGTGGCAGTTGGCCACAGGCTCCATCACCCAGTTGATGTTCAGGCCCACCAGGTTGAGGAGCTCGCGGGCCAGCATCGTCACCTCAGCGGTGTCAATGCCGTAGGGGCAGAACACCGAGCAGCGCCGGCATTCGGTGCACTGGTAGAAGTAGTAGTACCACTCCTTGAGCACCTCGGCGGTGAGCTCCCGGGCGCCGGCCACCTTGCCCAGCACCTTCCCCACCGTGGTGAAGTCGTTGCGATAGATGGAGCGTAGCAACTCCGCCCGCAGCACCGGCATGTTCTTCGGGTCGCCGGAGCCAATGAAGAAGTGGCACTTGTCGGCGCAGGCACCGCAGCGCACGCAGATATCCATGAAGAGGCGGAGCGATCGGTACTTCTCCAGGCGCTCCCGGAACCCCTCCCGGATGATCTCCTGCCAGTTTGGCGGAAGCTTCCAATCGGCATCCGTGGGCGACCACTCGCGCGGGTTGGGGAACCCCAAGTACTTCAGGTTCTTGGCTGCCGCTGGATAGGACCAGGTGCCGCGCCGTGCCTCGAAGTCGATGGTTGGATCCATCCAGTCTCGCTTGGGGGGGCGGTAGTCGATCTGGACGAGCTGCTCAGGGGTCTTCTTCTCCATCGCTCACTCCCGCTCCAGCGGCAGCCCGGCCGCCTTGATCTTGTCGTGGAACTCCTCCTCCCATTGCGCGTAGGTGTGCACCTCGACGGGTGCGTTCCAGGGGTTGACGTGGTGGCGCCTCCGGTTGTTGTTGGCCAGGTTGCGGGTGGGCGAGAGGAACACACCGGCCAGGTGCGAGAGCTTGGAGAAGGGCAGGTAGGCGAAGAGCACGCTCACCAGGAACACGTGCACGAAGAAGAGCGGCGACAGGCCCGCCGGCACCGTCGGTGCAAAGGTCACGAGGGAGATGGCCAGATCCTTCACCGCCACGGTGTCGGTCTTCACGAAGTAGCGCAGCAGCACCCCGCTCACGGCAATCCCGCCCAGGATCAACAGGGGCAGGTAGTCGGCCGCCAGCGAGATGTAGCGCAGCCTGGGGTCGAGGAGGCGGCGGCCAAAGAGGAACCCCAACCCGGCGAGGATCACCACGTCGGTGACGAACACTACCGGCACCCCCACCTGGAAAAACCCGTCCAGGCTCTGCAGCCACCCCACAACGGCAGGGACCGGCTCGACGAAGAAGCGGTAGTGGCGGACGAAGATGGCCAGGAACGAGGCGTGGAAGGCGAGGGCGCCGGCCCACAGCCACTTGTCGGGGCCGTAGACCGTCTTCCCCCCTTCCACGAGTTGTGCCCTGGTGTTGCGGAAGAGGGAGCGGAACGCCACCACCTCCAGGAACATCCGCCCCACCACCCCCCACGCCGTGGAGGGGTTGTCGAGCCGCGCCGACTTGATCCAGGGGAGCGAGCGCTGCTGCCCGCAGGTGGTGGGCACCCGGAACGGTACCGGCGCACGGGCCCAGCGCAGCACCCGGAGCACCAGGCCAACCACGAGGACAACCGCGGCAAGGTACGGCACCGCCACGCCGAACACCCACCCCAGCCCCAGCGCGCCGACACCGATCCAGGGTAGCGCCACGAGAAGTCCAATCAGGACGATGGAAGCCAGCAACGCCATTCCCAACCCTCCCTCTAGCGCGAAGATCCCTCCTGCGCCGCTTCTGGCGCAGCCGGGTCTCCGGGGTCGTCGAGCATTCCGGCCCGTCGCAGCAGACTGTGGACGCGCGCCTTCACTTCCCGCTCCTTGAGGTCGTGCACCCGGTCCCGACAGGCCACGAAGTGGTCGAAGCTGCGCAGCAGCAGCGCGTCGATCCGCTCGTCCAGGGCCGACAGCAGGGCGGGCGGGACCTCATCGCCGGTTGCAGCCACCTGGCGCAAGCACTCCTTCAGGTGGCGCACGAACCCCACCGCCTGCGAAGGGGCAAAGCCCTGCACCGAGCGCAACCGCACCACCGCATCCAGCGCCGCCTCCGCCCCCTCCCCCCACTCACCAGACAGAACCGCATCGACAAGCGTTGCGGCGCTGCTGCGCAGGGTGGTGCCCACCGGATTGCGGAAGGGATCGAGTTCGCTGGCGTAGAAGCGCCGACTCTCCTCGGGGTAGGAGGCGAACATGGCCTCGCACCAGCGGGCCACCACCTCCATGCGACGAGCGTACAGGGCGTCCAGGCCGCTCACACCGATCCCCCGCCACCCCACCCGGGGCGGCTCCCCCCCGACTTCTGAGGCCATCGGCTTGCACAGTTCCTGCTGGCCACCTGCGCGCCTCCCTCGACCCCCGCCACCGGCGGGGCCGTCCTGCGCGCGCCGGCCACCGTGCTCCACCACCGCTCCCTGCGCTCCTACCGCGGCCGCGCAACAGAGTCGGGGCCGGCGCCGCAAACTCGGCCTACACGCAGCCCGTCGGCTTGGGAAGCCCCGCCACCTTGCAGGCGCCCTTAGCCGGACCCGACGGGAACAGCTCGTAGATGGTCTTGAGGTCGAAGCCGGTCTCCTTGCAGAGCTTGCGGATCATTGGCGCGACCCCGAACTGCAGGTAGTAGTTGCGCAGGTAGTTGACGATCTTCCAGTGGTTCTCGGTCAGCTCGCTGACCCCCTCGGTGCTGGCCAGGGCAAGAGCGACCTGCTCGTCCCACTTTTCCGGCTGCTGCATGAAGCCGTCCTCGTCCACTTCGATCGAAACGTTTCCGTGAGTGAATACTGGCATGTTCCCTCCTCGGGTCTGACCGGGCTGCTAGCCCCGCCTTCCCTGAATCTCCATGATCGGCACGGCCGACCGTGCTTTTTCCGCCTTTTCCATCGCCCGCAGGAAGTCGGGCTGCGGTCGAAAACCAAGCTTCAAGGCCACGGCCAGGTGTTCCCGACTCTCCTCCACCTGACCTACCGCCAAAAGCCCCACCGCCAGGTAGTAGTGGCCCCCCGGGTGGTTGGGATCCAGCTCCACCACCTTTCGGTAGCACCGCACCACCCCCTCCGCATCCCCCAGGTACAGGTGGGCCTGCCCCATGTTGTAGTGGGCAACGACCGAGGAATCGTCCAGGCGCGCGGCCTGCTGCGTGGCTTCCAAGGTCCCCTGGAAGTTCCACTGGAGGAGCCGGACCCCGCCCAGGTTGACCCACGCCTGCACCAGCGTGGGATCCAGCTCCACGGCGCGTTGGTACTGCTCCTCGGCCTTGCGCACGAAGCCGCGATCCGTGTACGCAAGCCCCAGATTGAAGTGGGCCACGGCCGAATCGGGACGGGCAGCCACGGCCTCTTCACAGCGGGCAATTCGCGACTTTGCGCTCTCCACGCTCACACCTCCATCCCCAGCACCGCCCGCAGCTGCGCGGCGAGGTGGGGGGGCAGCGCCGCGAGGCGGTCCTGCACGGCCTCGGTCAGTTCCGGAGCGGCTTCGGGCAGAGCCCGAACGAGCCGTGCAATAACCTCAACCGACGCTGCCGCTAGCCCTTCGTCCTCCAGAAGCGGCAGCAGCGCACCCATGTACGGCCTCACCACCTGCGGTGCCCGCTCCGCCATCGCCGCCAGGGCCAGCACCACAGGCCCGGCGTTGGTGGCCGACTCGTCGTTGAGCGCCCAGAGGAACCGCCGGATAAGCTCGCGCCCGCGCTCCGCGTCGCGGGCCGCCACCGCACCCAGCACCGCGGCGCTGGTGGCTGCCACGGTCCCGTCGCCGTCCCAAAGCCTCTGCGCGAGGAAGCGCTGCGCCCGGGCGCTTGCCACCGCCAGGGCCGCTGCCTCGTCCACCCGTCCGGCGCGCAGGAGTTCCATCATCCGCTCCTTCACGCCCATCCCACCACGCGCTCGCGCACCGGCGGCCGCACGCCACGAGCCGCAGCCAACAGGCCATCGGCCCAGGCTGGGCAGGAAGCAGCGTGGACGTGCACGTAGGAGGCCCACACGCTGCGGCGGACCACCGCATCCCGCCCCTCGCCAAGACCCACCCCGCGCTCCAGCCGCACCACCGTGGCCGTGCGGTCCTGGCCAGCGGTGACCGAGGAGTAGTGGAATTCGTGGCCGCGCAGCTGCGTACCCACCGCGTAGAAGGGGTTGGCGACGTCCACCGAGGCCACCACGTACCCGTGCCCCTGGGGCCGTGAGAACTGCTGCACGGCCAGGTCCAGCACGCCAGCCATCGGTACCTCTCGCTCGCCCACCACGAGGGTGCGGGCCAGCAGCATCAGCCCGCCGCACTCGGCGTACACGGGTACACCCGCCGCCGCCGCGTCCTTGAGGGAGCGCAGGAAGGTACGGGAGCGCGACAGCTTCTCGGCGTGGACCTCGGGAAACCCGCCGCCAATGTAAATGGCCTGCACGTCCCCGATCTTCTCGTCGGCCAACGCCGAAACGGTCACGAGCTTGGCGCCGCCCGCCTCCAGCGCCTCCAGGTTTTCGGGGTAGTAGAAACTGAACGCCTCGTCCCGCACCACCGCCACCTGGACCGGAGTACCACGGGGGTGCGCCTGGGGCTCTGGCAGTTGCAGAGCCGGCGCTTGGGAAGCTACGGCCAGGAGGCGATCCAGCTCCACCCCAGCTGCCACTGCGGCAGCTGCCCGTTCGATGGCCTCCTGGCAGTCCGGGTGTTCCACCGCCGTGAGCAGGCCTAGGTGCCGGCTGGGCAGGGGATCGGCACCGGCGATGCGTGGGATGGCTCCCAGCACCGGCAACCCCGTGTCAGCTGTCACCGCCTCGGTGATCAGCCGCTCCTGCCGGGCCGTGGCCACGCGGTTGAGAATCACCCCCGCCAGGGACACCTGCGGGTCCAGCCGTTGGCACCCCAGCACCAGTGCCGAAACGGTCCGCGTCACCTTGGCCACATCCACCACCAGCACCACGGGGGCAGCCATGTGCTTGGCGAGCACCGCCGTGGAGTGACTGCCAGCGGCATCCACCCCGTCGAAGAGGCCCCGGTTCCCCTCCACCACGACCACGTGGCAACCTGCGGCAGGGCGGAGCGCCCCTAGCACCCCCTCCGTACCCATGAGGAAAGTGTCCAGGTTGCGCCCCACGCCCCCCACCGCCGCCCCGAGCCACGCCGCATCGATGTAGTCCGGTCCCTTCTTGAACGCTGCCACTTCGAGACCGCGGTTACGCCAGGCCCGGGCAAGACCCAACGAGATCAGCGTCTTGCCGCTGTCGCCGGCGAGCCCGGCGATGACGAGCCGCGGTGTCTGGAAGTGCATCGTTCCTCGTCCCTGCCCCGCCCCTCACACCAGGTCGAGGAAGCCGCAGGGGCATTCCTCCGCACACTTCTTGCAGCCGTCGCACACCTCGAGCTTGACCTTGTAGAACTCGCCGTAGTGCGGGTCGCTCATCTTGGTGAAGCACGAGTTCTGGCAGTACATCCAGCAGTTCTCGCAGCCGAAGCACTTGCCGCAGGAGAAGCAGCGCGTGACCTCCTCCAGCGCCTGTTCGGCCGTGATCCCCAGGTCGATCTCGTCCATCGGCCGAGCCAGCCGCTCCTCCGGGGAGAGGACCGTCCGCACCGAGCGCGGCTTTGGCTTGTACCAGTCCATCTTGATCCGCTCGGGGCCCACCTTGGGACGAGCCGGCGGTTCCTTGAGTTCGAGGCCGCGCAGCCACGCGTGCATGGCCTCGGCTGCCTTCCGTCCCTGCCCAATGGAGATGGTGGCCAGACCGAGTCCAATGCTGTCGCCGCCGGTCCACACCCCGTCGATGCCCGTGCGCCCCCACGCGTCCGAGGAAAGCCACTTGCTCCCCAGCTCGGGGCTCCCCAGGGCCGCCACGTCGGGCTCCTGGCTCACGGCCGTGATGATGGTTTCCACGGGCAGCTCGTAGGTGTCGCCCGGAATGGGCACGGGCCGACGCCGCCCCGACTCGTCCGGCTCTCCCAGCTGCATGCGCTGCACCACCATGGCGCGCACGCTCCCGTCCGGGTTGCGGAGGATTTCAGCGGGGGCCGCCAGGTACTCGATCTTGATCCCCTCCTCCAGCGCCTCCTCGATTTCCCGCTCAATGGCCGGCATCTCCGCCCGCGTCCGGCGGTAGAGGATGGTGACTTCCGCCCCCATGCGTTTGGAGAGCCCCGCCGAGTCCATGGTCACGCGCTTGGACACGCGCGCCGCGTCGATGGCCGTGTCGCCACCGCCAATCACCACCACGTTGCCACCCACCTCCACGCGCTTGCCGGAGTTCACCTGGTTGAGGAAGTCGGTGCCGGTCCACACTCCCGGCCCCTCCTCCCCCGGCACCCCCAGGCTCTTCCCCTGGTGGGCGCCGATCCCCACGAAGATAGCCTGGTACTCGCGCCGCAGCTCCTCGAAGGAAATGTCCCGCCCCACCTTGACGCCGCAGCGGATTTCGACGCCCAGCTCCTCGATCTTTTTCACCTCGGCGTCGATCACCTGGCGGGGCAGTCGGTACTGGGGGATGCCGTAGCGGAGCATGCCACCCGGCTTGCCCAAAGCCTCGAAGACGGTGACGCGGTACCCGCGGCGTGCCAGCTGATACGCGCACGACAGACCTGCAGGTCCAGCTCCCACCACGGCGATCTTCTCCGGGAACGGTCCGCCCACGTCGAGCCGGGGCAGCGGCAGGTTCTGCGCTACTCCCCAGTCACCGATGCAGCGTTCCACCGAGTTGATCGCCACCGCCCCGTCCTTCTCCTTGCGGTTGCAGTGGCTCTCGCAGGGGTGGGGGCACACCCGCCCCATGATGGACGGGAAGGGGTTGGTCTCCACCTCCATGAGCCACGCCTTGGTGTACGCTTCTTCCAGCGACATCCCGAGCTTCTCGCGCAGGGCGATGGTCATCAGCCAGCCGCGAATGTCGTTGCCGCTGGGGCAGTGCTCGATGCACGGGGGCAGCTTCTCCAGCTGCACCGGCCGCAGCGCCGAAAGCTGCGACGCTCCCGAACCGCCCATCCTCGAGAGATCCTTCTTCGGGATTTCGTCCTTCTTCTTCAACAGGCCCATGCGCGTCGTCCCCCTCTCTGCCCCGCCCGCCACCTATCCGTAGGGGTAGAGTTTCTTCTTGAAGTTCTCCAACTGCTCGAGCATGCGGGTGTGCTTGTCCTCGTCGGTGAGCAAGTACTCCAAAAGCTCCCGCTGGACAAAGAACCGGCACTCCTCCTTCAACTTCTTGGCAAGCTCCACCGTCTCCCGCTCCAGCTTCAGGTGCTCGTCGATCTTGTCCCAGATCTCCGCGAGCTCCTCGGGAGTGAGGCTCACCGCCTGGGTGGTGAGGCTATCGATGAGGAACTTCTGCACGCGGTGGTGCTGGCCGGAATCGTTGCGGATGATCTCGAGGAACTGGCGCACCAGCGGGTTTTTGGTGGTCTCCATGAGGGCGGAGACGCTCTCGATACCCTTTCTCTCCAGCTCCTGCCAGTGCTGCAGCATCCGCACCATCTCGTCGGTACGCTCGGCTCCCTTGGATCGTTCCATGTACCCCCTCCTTCCCCACCCCCGGGGTGGGGCGCCTGGGGGCGGGGTCACCGCCCCCGGCGCCGTTCTATCTTCTCCCTAGGACTCCGGCGGCAGGGTGATGTAGCTCCCCCCCACGTAGCTGTACGTGCACCGACCGGAGTCGATGAGCTGCCGGATCGCTTGCTTGCAGAGGTCCTTGTCGCAACGATCCGCCCCGAACCTGGCGATCATTTCCTTGGTGAGGTCCATGGCCTTGAGGTTCTTCTTGCCGTACGTCTCCTTCACCAGGGCGTACATTGCGTTGGCGACCTCTTCGACACTCACCTGGTTGCTCATAACACCCTCCTAGTGCTTCAGCTGCGCCGAGCGCTTGTAGGTCTCGCCGGCGTGTCTGAAGTCGTCGATGTGGTACTTGGTGAACGGCAGGCCAGTGAGCTTGAAGAAGCGCGGCCAACCGATGCGCTCCACCCACTCGGACATGCGCTCGTACTTGCGCGCGTTGGCGGCGTACACCTCCACCAAGTGCTTCACGGCCTGCACCACCTCCGGCCACCGCGGCGGGTTGTTGGGGAGGTACGGGATCACGAGCTTCGAGAACTTGGGCTCGGTGCGGGCGTTGGAAACCTTGCCGCCCACCCAGATGGAGAGGCCGTCGGTCTTGGCGTTGTTGATCTTCACGGCCGGGCAGACGGTGAAGCAGTTGCCGCAGTACATGCACAGGTGCTCCTCGATGTGGATGGACTGGGCCCCATCCACCGTGGCAGGACGGATGGCACCGGTGGGGCACGACGCCACCAGGGTCGGGATCTCGCACATCTTCGGCAGGTTGGCGTGATCGATCGTTGGGACCTTGGTGTGCACACCCAGGATGGCGATGTCGGAGCAGTGCACGGCGCCGCACATGTTGAGGCAGCAGGCGAAGGCAATGCGCAGCTTGGCCGGCAGGTCCATGTTTTCGAAGTGGGGGAACAGCTCGTCCATCAGCGACTTGACCACGCCCGAGGCGTCCGTCGCTGCCGAGTGGCAGTGCACCCACCCCTGGGTGTGGACGATGGCGGAAATGGCGTTCCCCGTCCCGCCCACGGGATAACCGGCCGCCTTCAACTCGGCGATGAGGGGCTCGATCTTGCTCTCGTCGGTGACGAGGAACTCCACGTTGTTGCGGCTGGTGAACCGCAGATGGCCGCCGCTGTACTTGTCCGCCAGGTCGGCGAAGAGCCGGATCGACTTGATGTTGAGGATCCGGGGCGTGCCGGCGCGCACGCTGTAGAGCACGTCCCCGGACTCGGCCACGTGCTTGAGCACGCCGGGGCGCGGGATCTCGTGGTACGCCCACTTGCCGTAGTTCTTCTTGATCACCTCGGGCAGGAACTTCTCGTAATGTGGAGGCCCGATATCGGTCACACGCTTGGCAGCAGACATTGCTTTCCTCCTTCTCCGGCCTACGCCTGCTCGTGCAGCTCTTCCTCGAAGAAGATGTACGGGTTGGTACGCGGATGCGCAATCATCTCCGGCACCGGTTCCAGCCCAATCTGTTCGAGGAAGTTGCCGAGCCCGACACGCTGAATGAACTCACCGACCCGCTCGCGGTTCTTGCCGTGCTCCGCCCACAGGTCCCAGATCGCCTCGATAAGCTCCTTGATATCGCTGTAGGGGGGCTCCATCTCGATGAACGGCACGAACACGCTGGACAGCAGCGCCCCGCCAATGATGGGGGCCTTGGCGCCGATCAGGATGGTGCAGCCCCGCTCCTTGCCCGGCTTCAAGGCCTTGGGCAGCACGTTGATGCAGTGCATGCACTTGACGCACTCGGAGTTGTCGATGGCCAGCTCCTTGCCGTCCCAGCTCATGCAGCGGGTGGGGCACAGGTCGCAGACGTCCTTCTGGATGTCCACCTTGCCGCTCGAAGCGTACTTGCGGACCTCGTCCTGGTTCACCTGGATGTCGTCCTTCCAGGTACCGATGAAGGACATGTCGGCGCGGGCCACCGAAGCCACGCAGTCGTTGGGGCAGCCGGCAAACTTCAGCTTGTACTTGTACGGGAAAGCGGGGCGGTGCAGCTCGTCCTGATACTGCTGGGTGAAGTCGTAGCAGGCGGCCAGGGTGTCGTAGCACGCCCACTCGCAGCGCGCCGGACCGCAGCAGGCGGAGGGGGTCCGCATGTCGGAGCCCGACCCACCCAGGTCGAAGCCGGCTTCCGTCAGCTCGGCAAACGTTGGCTCCAACTCTGGCGTGCTCGTCCCGAGCAGGATGATGTCGCCAGTGGACCCGTGCATGTTGGTGATCCCCGAACCGTGCGCCTCCCAGATGTCGCAGATCTTCCGCAGCACGTCGGAGGTGTAGAACCACCCCGCCGGCTGGTTGACCCGCATGGTGTGGAAGTGGGCAATGTTGGGGAACTCGTCGGGGAGGTCGGAGTAGCGGCCGATGACGCCGCCGCCGTACCCCATCACGCCGACGATGCCGCCGTGCTTCCAGTGACCGATCTTCTCGTTGTAGGACCTCTCCAGCTGCCCGAGCAGGTCCTGGATCACGGGCTTCTCGGCGCTCTTCTTGAGCTCCTTCACGAAGCTCGGCCACGGTCCCTTCTCGAGCTCGTCGAGGAGCGGCGTGGGATGTTTGGCGTTATCGCTCATGGTGGCTCCTTTCAGCACCTAGATTCGCGACCAGAAATCCACGAACACCACGGTGGACAGGAAGAAACCGAGCGGAACGTTCACCGCCACGCCCAGCGTGAACGCCCAGAACGGCTTCATCCCGAAGGTCATCAGTTCGGCAAAGCGGGTGGACAGGCCAATGCACAGGAAGCACAGCACGAACGCCCAGGAGCGCAGCTTCTTGATGGGGGAGATGACACGGGGCGAGAGGACGCTCTCAAACCAGTCGGCAGCCTGATACAGCTGGCTGAGCGCCAGCCGTTGCCCCTGGGTGGTGGCCGCCTCTTGCAGCAGGTGCAGCTCGTCGCGGCTCAAGGCCCCGCTGACCCGGAGTTGCTGCCGCTCCAGATCCACCACCACCCGGCCCGCAAGAGCCTGCGGGACCTGGAAGGTGGCAAAGTCGGCCTGGTACGGGACGCCCTTCACACTGCCCGTGAACGGAGCCGTACCCACGTGCTGGGCCGGCGGCTTGGCTGCCACCACGCTCATCGCCACGCACGCGGCAAAGAAGCCAATGACGAACTTAGGGAACCGCTCCCAGATGATGCCCGCCCCCACAGCCCTGGCGGAGGTGTCCTTCTTTTCCCAGAACACCACCGAAACCACCGCCAGGACGAGGCACCAGATACCGATCCAGATGTCCCGACCGATCACCTTCATGAGGGTGAAGGCGTTGATAGGGGAATCGCCAAAGCGGGTTGCCAGTTCGGCCACCACGGCAAAGCCCGCCGCGTCCGCAAACTCGGAGGTTCCGACCCAGGCGCCCGCCACGCCGGGAGCGATGGGATCGGGGACCAGGTGCTTGAGGGCAACGGTGAGCACCAGGATCATCACGATGGCCCACACCGTGACCACGGCAATGGCAATGGAAATGTGGTCCTTCTTCGCCTTCACGGCACCGCCCACGGCAATCGAGGCGGAAACTCCGCACACCGCACCCGCCGCACCCAGGGTGGCACCGAACTGCGGCTCCAACTTGAAGATCTTGGTGGCGGCAAGAAAGATCGTGAGCCACGTAACGACCGAAACCATGGTGGCCTGGAGGAAGGCGATGGGACCCGCAGAGTAGATCAGCGTGAGCGGCAGGGTGGCCCCTAGGAGCACAATGCCGGTCTTGATGTAGTACTCGGTGCGGAGGGCATCCCTGAGCCAGCCGGGCACCCCCAGGAGGTTGGACACGGCAAGCCCCACCAGCAGCGCCAGGAGCGGCGCTTCCACGTTCAGGTCCTCCATCACCTTCCAGCCCGCCACCACGAAGATCAGGAGAGCCCCCAAAAACAGCACCACGAACCCCGGCAGGAAACGTGACGGGCCAACACCCATGATCGCCATGGAAACGGTGAACACCGACCCAAAGAGGAGAAACACCACCAGGTAGGCGGAGGCTTGGCCCGCCAGCTGCTGCAGGGCAGAACCCAGAGCCGTCCACTTGCCCGGCACCACCGCCCAGCTCTTGATGCTCCCGCCCAGCCAGAAGGTGACGACGGCAAGGGCCACGATGCCCAGGCCGAGCCACACCGACCACCAGTCCTCGGTCTTCCACAGCCGGCTGAACTTCGACTCGTTCATCGCCGATCCACGCTCCCGGCGATCTTCCGCCACTCCCGCGGGCTGCAACCGGTGTGCCAGCGCTTCGACTTCGCCGCTCGAGCCGTATCTTAATCACCAGTAGTAACTTGTGCATCGAGCTCGGAAGGCCGCTGGCAGCCCCAGGAGCTCATGTTTCGAAATGGTAACATTGTGCCACGACACCCCGCCACCGCCCCGTCCGCCCCCCTCCCCC
>Ga0068707_1002328_pt1 | contig 13400 bp, 12 predicted proteins | sample YNPNPMetaG_FD_66600 | JGI IMG/M metagenome (GOLD analysis project Ga0068707, IMG submission 66600) | Anoxygenic and chlorotrophic microbial mat microbial communities from Yellowstone National Park, USA - YNP NP MetaG | ecosystem: Environmental > Aquatic > Thermal springs > Hot (42-90C) >... | reverse complement strand
CAGGATCACTCCACGTCTTGGGAGACGTCCCCTCTGCGGGTCAATCGCATCATGATGGGTGTCGCTTTGCCGCCGGGAGAGTGGCAAGTCACCTGGAGCTACCGCGATCCAGGGCTTGGCTTGGGGGCAGCCATCTCCGGAATGGCATGGCTTACGCTTATCATCTTGGCAATGGTTCGCGCGATTCGGGCGATACAGTGTCGATCGTCTCAAAAATCCGAATCATCGGCATTCCTCGCCTCATGCGGAGGATAAGCCGCCAGGTGGGAAGGCAGTCCGATAAGATTCTCACTCACTTGACCCGCGCCGGATCGGGCGATCGGCGGTCGTCGGCCAAGCTTGCCTCAGGCCGGAGGTCTTCGCAACGATCTCCATGAATCCTCAAATTGGGCCGTTCCAATGTGACAGTCGAATGGGGCGGCACCGATCGGGTCAACCAGACACTCGAACCGATTACGGAGTCATGTCCGACAATCGTGCGACCACCCAGGACCGTCGCGTTGGCGTAAATCACAACGCGATCTTCAATGGTCGGATGTCGTTTGGTGCCGCGGACAAGCCGTCCTTCCGCATCGGTCGGGAAACTCAGTGCTCCTAGCGTCACGCCCTGATAGAGCTTGACGTAATTGCCAATCTCGCATGTTTCGCCAATGACGACACCCGTCCCATGATCGATGAAGAAATGGGAACCAATTCGCGCCCCCGGATGGATATCAATACCCGTGCGACTGTGGGCCCATTCTGTCATCATGCGGGGAATTAAGGGGACCTGGAGTTCATGCAGAAGATGCGCAAGCCGGTAAACTGTGACGGCTTCAAAACCCGGATAACAAAGGATGACTTCATCAAGCGACTTGCAGGCCGGGTCGCCATCATGTGCAGCCTGAACGTCAAAGGCCAGGATCTTCCGGAGCTCTGGCAGTTGCTCAAGAAAGGCCAGCGTCTTGGCCTGGCCCAGGGCTTCAAAATCGGCGAGCCGGATTGGGTCACAATCCGCCGAGTGATTGGCATCGTGACGTAAGGCGCGGGCAATCTGCTGGGTCAGCAAATCGTGAAGTTTATCGACAAGGTCTCCCACATAATAAGTGACGTTGCCCATGTGGAGACCGTCACGGCGGCGATAACCCGGAAAAAGGATCTCCTTCATCCATTCAGTGGCCTGAACCACTGCTTCGTAATTGGGAAGCGGACAGTGACCGAGGTGGCTGATCGATCCGTGTGTCCGATAGGTTTCCACCAGACGTTCGGTAATATGGGGAAGTCTCTCTTTAAGTCGATGATCAGAGGCCATGAATCATCCTCAACTCAGGTTAGTCGAGCTTCGTTTTTGCACTGTGGCCAAAATCCGGCACGTCTTCTTCCATCAAATCCCGCACGATCTCATGTTCCGATCCACCGAGATCGCGGATGAATGGGAATCAAAGCAAACGGCAAGCCAATGACAAGGGATAAGAAATGCTGTCCGGCCTTAGACCGGACAACAACACAGCGGACAACAAAGGAAGGATGCCAAGAAACGCATTTGGCGAGGATTCCCAAAAAACCCTTAAAGCTTACACCTTACCATTTATGTTACGTTTACTTGGCACAAAAGCAAGTGCCATGCCTCCGCTTGTTCCCATTTCGTCCGGAATTTTCACGAACTCGGAGCAAATTTTTCTGAGAGGCAAACACGACCCATTATACCCAACATTAACATCTTGTGTATAGCACGCCTTTTTTCCAATTTCGCGTATCGGTTCCCGACAGTTGGCCCTGCGACTTTCGGAGGGACGCGCTTGTCGCGTCCGCGGCGCAACCGTGGATAGTCGATTGCGGTTCATCGGGCACGATAAACGTGCCCCTCCGAGCGGGCGTGACGAGCACGTCCCTCCGAACGGGCATGACAAGGGTGTCCCTTCGAGTGCGCTCGTCGCCTCACCGACAATCAGGCGCACACCTTAGCCTCCCCGAATTTTTTCCTGCGATCATTCCCAGGACACTAAAATAGCATGAAAGCCGTCGGCCAAGTTGGTGACTCTGTGCGCGTCAGCACATGGCCGAGGCAGTAAGAATTGCGTCCAAGGCTTGTTTTGAGGATGATTTTGGAATGGTCACGCTCGAGCATTTTACCAAGGTCTATGGCCGGACAATCGCGGTGAACGATCTCAGTATGGAGATCCGCCCCGGCGAGATTCTTGGCTTCATTGGTCGCAATGGGGCCGGAAAATCGACGACGATTCGGTTTTTGGCAACACTCATCAAACCTACGGCAGGGACGGGATCGATTGCCGGTTACGACGTTGTCCGCCAGCCCATTGCGGCGCGGCGGCACCTGGGTTATATGCCCGACATGTTTGGAGATTATCCCGGATTTTCTGTCCAGGGCTTCCTGGATTTTTTTGCCAAAGCATATGGTTTGCCTGGAAAAAAAGCCAATTCGCGTGTACAGGAGGTCATTGAGAGACTGGGCTTGGTTAGTTACACACGCCGTCCTGTGCGGGCACTATCTCGGGGCATGAAACAGCGTCTCTACCTTGCGCGGTGTCTTCTTCACGATCCTCCTGTCCTGATTCTCGATGAACCGATGAATGGCCTTGATCCCGAAGCTCGCGTTGAGTTCCGGAACTTGCTCCGTCAATTGGCAGCGTCGGGAAAGACAATCCTCCTTTCCAGCCACATCCTGGGGGAACTTCGCGATATTGCGACGACAATCGCAATCATTCATCGGGGGCATCTTTTGACGTTTGGAGAAGTCTCGCAGGTGATCAAGGCCCACACGGGCGGAATCCGCGTTCTCGTCCGGTTTTTGACGCCAATCACAACTTTTGAGGAGGCTGTCAAGGCCCTTGATCCTCGTGCAACTCTCTTGTCTGCCGATTCCCACGAGGCAATCTTGCAAGTCCAAGGTGAAGAAGAATCACTTACGGAAATCCTGCGGGAATTGGTGATGCGCGGTATTTCCGTCACTGCGTTCCACCCGCTGGAGCCGACGCTGGAAGAATTCTTTGTACGGTTAACGCAGGATAACGGGCAGTGATTTTCGAGATACGTATCAAGCTCGCCGGTCAGGATGGGTTTTTCTGCTCAGTGGACGAGCCAAGGGTTCCTTCACAAACAGGCCGGCCCCGAGAAGTCTTGGCCTGGGCAAGCGCCGCGTCGGCGCTTTTCAGAAGTTGTTCTTCCAATTTGTCATTCCAAGGCTCCTCCGGCTGGACGACAACATAGCCCGCCGATGCCGTAATCGGGACATTCATAGGTGGAAAAACCAATTGAAGACGAGATCGAATTCGTTCAACGATCTGGCAAGCGAGGGACTTATCGGGTAGAAGCACTGCCAAGGCCATTTCATCACCACCCCAGCGGGCCAACAGATCCCCTTCGCGACAGGCCTCGTGTGCCTTTTTAGCCACGGACTTCAAGACTTGATCACCAAAGGCATGTCCAAATTGGTCATTGATCTTTTTAAAACCGTCCAGATCAAAGAGGGCCACAAGTAAGAACCGGGACTTTTCCACCGCTTCCCGCCACAATCGCTTAATCGTAATCTTCCACCCCCGGCGGTTGGCCAGTCCTGTCAATGGGTCCCGGTTAGCAATGGAGCAAATCGATTTGACGAGGATATGCTTTTTCCGCAGAGAGCAGCTCAGTTCAAGGTTCCTTCGCAAGAGGGAGATAATGGTCTGCAAGTCGTCCGGCGAGCAATTAGCTGAGACAGAGATTTCACCTTTGGCTTTGGTTCCAACTCGCAGAACCGCCGTCCGACGAGGATGCTGCTTACAAGGCGCAGAATTCCGACAAAGCTCCCAAAGTTTGCTTTTGTCGAGCGTCGTATCCGTGATGACAATCGCCAAACAAGTGTTTTGCGACTGCAATTTTGCCCCTTGATCCTGTGATAAAGACACACCGTCAGTGGGGAGATTTCCTCCTTCTAGGGTAACTGCAACCAGGTCTGATGTGATATTTGCTAAAGGAAGGATTTTCTGCATTCTCTCGACCAGCTCCTGAGATCCGATCAAATAAATTATGAATTTTGGCCGGGTGCGCATGTTTTCTGCTCCAGAACCATGCCTTTTTGAGGGGCTCGCTTGATAGCACATTGCGTGGTCCTTGCGGTTTCGAGCGTTACGTTTTAGAATCGTCGGCTAGATTGATTTTATGCCGTTTTGGGCATGTCGGGGCTACCATCCTGGAACCCGGCAAATACGACTGGCGGCTTTTTGGAAACACGGTAACCTTTGGCTTAATTGCTGTAGGTCCCTCTTATGGATGATATCCAGTCAAAACTGGCGCCGTTCGGCGCGCGCTGGAAGCGGTCTCATCTTTTAAGTCTTGAAGAGTTGTCCCCCAACGAACTCCTGTGCATTCTGGATACGGCGGAAGTCTTTCGGGAGGCGTTTGATCGGGGATACCGAAAATGGCCTCTCTTGGCGGGCAAGACATGTGTCAATCTGTTTTTCGAGAATTCGACGCGGACTCGGAATAGCTTTTCCTTGGCTGCACGCCGGCTGGGAGCCGACGTCGTCGATTTTGCCGCGGCAACAAGCAGTCTTTCTAAGGGGGAGACTGTTGTTGACACGGCGCGCAATCTGGAGGCCATGGGAATTGAAGCGGTTGTCGTTCGGCACAGCACCCCGGGAACGCCCCATCTGCTGGCTAATCATTTGCACTGCTCAGTGATCAATGCGGGCGACGGTGCCCACGAGCATCCCACCCAAGGGCTTCTCGACATCATGACCATCCGGCGACGTTTGGGACGTATCGAGGGGCTAACTGTGGCCCTTGTCGGCGATATTGCCCACAGCCGAACCGCCCGCTCGAACATCTGGGGACTGACAAAGTTGGGGGCACACGTGATCGTCTGTGGGCCCTCCACACTGGTTTCGCCCCTGTGGCAGGAACTCGGTGTGGAGTATTGTTATAGCCTGGACGATATCCTTCCCCGGGTTGATGTCCTCAACTTATTGCGGATTCAATTTGAACGGCAAACGCGGCGGCCATTCCCCTCGGTGCGAGAATACGCCAGTTTGTATGCCATGAATGCGACGCGATTGTCCCGGGCAAAACCGGGGATTCTGATCATCGCACCGGGGCCAATTAATCGCGGGGTGGAAGTCACGGCAGACGTTGCCGACGGGCAACATTCGGCCATTTTGGACCAGGTAACCAACGGCGTGGCGGTGCGCATGGCTGTTTTATGGCTTCTTACAGGACGCCAGGCGTCGTCATGAGGGTTTAAGCGAATGCGAGATGCGTCTCCGAACCAAAAGCTTGTAGAAATTGCCGGGTAAACGTCCATGGAGAGACTGTTGATTCGTGGTGGTCGGGTTGTCGATCCGAGCCAGGGTTTGGATCGTGAGATGGACATACTGATCCAGGGCGGCCAAATCGTCGAATATGATTCGCCTTCGCGCGGCGACGAGGTCGTCATCGATGCCCGGGGGAAGATCGTGACTCCCGGACTTATCGATATGCACGTCCATCTGCGTGAACCAGGCGATGAGGAAGACGAGACGATTGCCTCAGGAACAGCGGCGGCCCTGGCTGGCGGTTTCACCTCGATCGCCTGCTGTCCGAATACAGACCCACCGATCGATACATCAGCGACAGTCGAATTCGTGCGACAAAAGGCGGCACGGGCCGACAATTGTCACGTGTTCGTCATGGCCTGTGTCAGCAAGGATCGCAAAGGGGAGGAATTGGCTGAGATCGGCCAGTTGGTGGCCGCCGGCGCCGTCGCATTTACGGATGACGGGGCGGCTGTTCGTGATCCGGAGCTCATGCGACGGGCCTTCGAATACTGCCTGATGTTTGATAAGCCCGTCTGCAATCACTGTGAAATCCCAGAGCTGGCACGAAATGGGGTCATGCACGAGGGCCTGGTTTCCCTCATTCTGGGACTTCCTGGGATCCCGGCGGCGGCAGAATCGGTGATGGTTGCCCGGGATATCGCTCTTGCCGAGGCGACCGGCGGACGGCTCCATGTGATGCATGTCTCGACACTGGACAGCGTTGAGGCAATTCGTCGCGCGAAAAATCGTGGTGTTCGGGTGACCGCCGAAGTTACCCCACACCACTTCACGCTCACGGACGAATGTTTGAGAACCTTCGACTCCAATTTCAAGATGAATCCTCCGTTGCGATCCCGGGACCACCTGGAAGCCTGCATCAATGGGCTACGTGACGGCACAATCGATGTCATCGCCTCCGATCACGCACCCCATGCCAAAGAAAAAAAGATGCAGGAATTAGATCGGGCGCCCTTTGGGATCATCGGACTAGAAACAACTCTTAGCCTGGTTATCACAAAACTCATCAAGCCAGGAATTCTGACATGGTCCGAGGCCGTGGCAAAAATGACAGTCAATCCTGCCAAAATCTTGGGGCTGAACAAAGGCACGCTTGCCATTGGTGCCGACGCCGATGTGACCATCATCGACCCAAACTGGGAATGGGTTGTTGATCCGAGCCGGTTCCTCTCCAAAGCTCGCAACACACCGTTTACCGGATGGAAACTCGAGGGTCGGGCAACAGACGTCATCGTTTCGGGTACAATTAAGTACAGGATCGGACCTTGATCACCTGACGGTTACCCGCCGGTTTTTTTAAAAACCATCTCGTGGTCAGAAACGAAAGCCCTACCTCCGCGAGGATGATCGCAGCGGAAATGATCCGGTTCTTGATTGACGGCTACAACTTTCTCAACGCTTCTGGGATTCATACCCAGGATCAGATTTTCCACGGCGGGACGTCTTTGGAACGGAATCGCCTCGCCATGCTGGATTTCCTCGTGGGGCATCTCACGCCGGAGGAATTGACAGGAACCGTTGTCGTTTTCGATGGCCGCTACTCACCCTGGTCAAACACTGAACAGTTTACATATCACGGTCTTATTGTTCGCTTTGCAGCCCGCTATCCCGATGCCGATTCCCTTCTGGAAGAGATAATTCGGGAACACACCTCGCCCAAGCGTTTAACAGTGATCTCGAGCGATCATCGCATCCAGAGGGCTGCTCACCGCCGTCGAGCAAGATTCATTGACAGCGACGTTTGGTATCGGAAGCTGTGTGCCAGACATGCCCGTCGCGCGCAAACGGTGCAGCAAGTCCAAGTGACCTCGGACAAGGAGGAGGTTGAACTTTCCCCAGAAGACTTGGAGTCCTGGCTGCAAGAATTTGCTGTCCCGTCAAAAATGTCGAATGATAGCGCCAGTGCGTCCTCAGAGGCAATTCTTGCAAAGGATGAGGATTCGGGTAACAATTTGCAGCCCCCTCCGCAAAGGCAGCAAGATGACATGCGCGACGCTGACAACAAATCGCTCGACGTCAACATGGTCCCTGGAAGCGTGGAGGAATGGGCCGAGCGATTGGGACTTTCTCCCGAGGAACTGAATCTTCCGCTCGACTCACTTGAAGACGACCTAAACCCGCCTAAGAAGGCGCGGCAGCGTAAAAAATGAGTGTCCACACGGATGCACGTCGGGGCGAATGGCCATTTGCCCCTACAACAATCGGGATGGAGGGACCCGCTTGTCGGGTCCGTTGCGTGACGCTTGATGATCCATCCCACTTCGGCGGGCGTGACAAGTACGCCCCTCCGAACGAGCACGACAGGCATGCCCCTCCGACCTCTGTGGGTCCGACTTTTCGATTGACAATGCTTGTTCAGCCACTGGGCTGAGCATCGGAGGGTTTCATTCGGTTGATGGCCTTGTCGGCAATGTCTTTTCGGCACCATTTGCCGGGCCAGCTAATGCATTTCACGGCCGAATAAGCCTGATACTTGGCTCTGGCGATATTATCCCCCAAGGCCGTAACTCCCAAGACCCGTCCGCCTGACGTGACTACCCGACCATCGCGGATCGCCGTACCGGCATGGAAGACCTTTACATCCGGGATTTTGGCCGCCTCTTCCAAGCCGCTGATGGGAAGGCCTTTCCTGTACTCACCGGGATAGCCCTCGCTTGCCAAAACCACGCAAACTGCGGGGCGAGGGTCCCACTCCAGCGGTTCGATTTGATCAAGGCAACCATTGACCGCCGCATCCAGAATTGTCAAGAGATCCGTTTTCAGCCGCATCATCAGGGGTTGACACTCTGGGTCGCCGAAGCGAACGTTGTATTCGAGCACCCGCGGTCCGAGAGGTGTTATCATCAGTCCAGCGTAGAGTACTCCTTGAAAAGGGCGCCGGGCCTTCTTCATCGCGTGGACTGTGGGAACAAGGACATTGGCTTCAATCCAGTGTAGGGTCTCGTCATCGACAATCGGTGCCGGAGAGTATGCCCCCATACCGCCGGTATTGGGACCGGTATCTCCGTCGTAAGCGGGTTTATGATCCTGCGCCGGCTGGAGCGTCACAATCGTCTTGCCGTCGGTGATGGCCAGGACACTGGCCTCTTCTCCATGGAGTTTCTCTTCGATGACGAGGCGGTTGCCCGCGGCTCCGAAGGCCCTTTTCTCGGCAATCGTCTCGACAGCAGCCAGTGCCTGCTCTCGATTCTCGCAAACGATGACACCCTTTCCGGCTGCCAGTCCGTCCGCTTTCACGACCACCGGAACATCTTCCCGGTCGAGGAGGAATCGTCGGGCGGATTCTGCATCAGAGAACACTTGAAAGTCAGCGGTTGGGACGTTGGCACTTCGTAAGAGCTGTTTGCAAAAGACTTTACTGGACTCCAGTTCAGCCGCCTCTTTGCTGGGGCCGAAAATCCTGAGTTTTTCCTCACGAAAAGCATTGACAATTCCGGCAGCCAGCGGGGCCTCCGGACCAACGACTGTCAGATCAATTTTGTTCTCCTTGGCAAATCGTATCAAACGTGGAAAATCTGTTTCCGCAATGGGCACATTTTCCGCATCTTGTGCAGTTCCCGCATTGCCAGGCGCGACGAAAACCCGTTTCACTAGAGGACTTTGTTTAAGTTTCCAAGCTAAGGCGTGTTCCCGCCCGCCGCCGCCAATAACGAGGACATTCATTGACTCACTACTCCAGGCCTTCTGATCTGGACTTCAAGCTCTTACAAATGACCACATGCTGATTCTAGGGGATGTGTCCGGTACTGGAAAGGACGCCCCTCAGTGACACCCGGAAACGCTACGCTATCCACGAGGGGCTCGTTTGCGATTCTCGTGTCGTTGATCTTCACGCAGCTTGCGGGGCCAAAGGCATACTTTTTCTTCTCAGGGGTTTGATTCCGCTAAAATCCAAGTGATGAGTCACCACACAGGTGTCCGAATAAACTTTAGGACTTTGGTAAACTCTGCGGAAGCTCTCGGTAGGAAATCTGGTAAGATTAGTGTAAGATAACAGTTCTGGGCAACCAAGGAAGTCTTCGTCAATATGCCTAACCTTACCGAAAAAAACTCCCGCACTTTGAGATTACGCATCGATCTCCAACAAGGACATGCGGATTCTCCTTCGCGAACGGATCGTGTGATGGTCAAAGATGGAGTCCAAGCAAAGGACGTTGGTGGTTATCGAGACCGGCCGTGGATTCCCCGATTTTGGGACGGGATCACGTTTTTCGGCTGGGTCAAGGTCATGGCTGACCACGGTTTTCGGATCGCACCGCGACGTCTGGGAATGGCGATCCTGATCACGTTCATTGGGCTTTTCAATTCGTTTCTGGCAATCATCCAGCAGTTGATCCTCGGCAGAAGAATTCGCCGGACTCAGTTACCGGCCGATCCCATTTTCATCATCGGTCACTGGCGCTCAGGGACGACCCTCCTGCACGAGATGTTTATCCTCGATCCGCGGCTTGGCTTTCCCGACAGTTATGCGTGTTTTGCCCCGAATCATTTCCATGTCTCGCGTCCTTTCCTCGCGCCATTGCTCGGGCTATTGATGCCAAAGATGCGGCCCATCGATAACATGCCCTTTGATTGGAACAGGCCGCAGGAAGATGAATTCGCCCTCTGCAACATGGGTGTCCCATCACCCTACTTGAGTTTGATCTTTCCTAACGAAAAACCTCGCTACGATCAGTATTTGACAATGGAAGGGTTGAGCGAAGGACAGATCGCGCGGTGGAAGCAAAAGTTCATGTGGTTTCTTCAGGCTGTTACCCTGGCCAATCCGCGGCGGATGGTCCTCAAGTCCCCTCCGCATACGTGTCGAATTCGGGTTCTTCTTGAGATGTTTCCACGGGCAAAGTTTGTTCATATCTATCGTGATCCTTATGCGGTGTTTCCATCGACGGTTAACCTTTGGAAACGCTTGTCGCGGGACGAAGCGCTGCAGGTCCCGCACTATCGCGGCCTGGAAGAGCGGGTCTTCGACATCTTTTGCAAGATGTACGAGGTCTTTGAAAGAGATCGTCCCCTAATTCCCCCCCAGCAGTTTGCCGAAGTCAGTTACGAGGCGCTGGTGGCCGACCCTGAAGGCGAGATGGAACGGATCTATCGGAAACTTGATCTCGGCGATTTCGAGGTCCTTCGCCCACATCTGGCTCGATTCATCGCAGAAAGGGCGAATTACAAGCGCAATCGTTTTGAACTTGCCCCGGCTTTAAGGGCGGAGATTTCTCGACGGTGGCGATTTTTCTTTGACAAATACGGTTATCCCATCGAACATGTTGGGGCAACCGAATCGCCATGTGCTGCCGATCCCGCATTTCCCTGCAAGGATCGACAGAATTCTCTGTAACGAGGAGTCGCCTCGGTAGGAGAATCAGGCTGCCTTTGGCAAAGGTGGCTTTTTGCCTTTCAGGTGATAAACATAAGCGAGCACTTCAGCCACCGCGGCGTAGAGCTCCTGTGGAATCGGCTGATTGACCTCCACAGTTCTATACAGTGCCTGGGCCAGCGGTTTCTTTTCGATGACCGGAACACCATGCTGTTCTGCCAGGCGACGGATTCTTTGGGCCACCAAACCGGCCCCTTTGGCGACCACGATCGGGGCGGCCATTTTTTCGGGGTCGTATTGGAGTGCTACCGCCAGTTCTGTAGGGTTGGTCACCACAACATCGGCCTTGGGAACGGCCTGATTCACGCGATTGAGCATGAGCTGTCTTTGGACCACCTTTCGACGGGCTGCGATTTGCGGATCGCCCTCTAAGTTGCGCATCTCCTCCTTGAATTCCTGTGGCGTCATCTTGAGATCTTGCTCCCGCTTCCAGTACTGGAAGCCAAAATCCAGAATGGCGAGTACGAGCAGAGCCAGACCCAGGCGAATCGTTGTCCAAATGATAAGCTCGGCAATATAACTCGCAATTTCTACAGGCACAAGTGCACTGAGACCGAGAACCGTATCCACTTGTGTCAACAGGTAAGCCGCCGCGACACTCCCTACAGTGAGTAACTTAAAAATGCCGAACGCCAAACGGACGAGGTTCGTCAGCGAAAAAATCCTTTGAAACCCTTTGAGGGGATCAATACGCGTGATGTCAGGGGTGAGCTTTTGCGGCAAGAAGAGAAAACCGAACTGAAGGAAATGGCCTGCGATGGCGGCTACCATGACAGCCACGAGAATCGGACTGAGAATCAGGGCCAGCTTTCCCGTGATGGTGGCCATAAGAGCGACAACCGTTTCGGAATCATCGGCAACGAGAACTTCACTTAGATACTGTTTAGTAAACTGAAAGAAGAAATTGACTAGTTCGCGGCCAAAAAAGATGAGACTCAAAGTACCCAGCAGAAGAACGATGGCCGAAACCAAATCGGCACTGTGAGCGACATGCCCCTCTTCGCGGGCCTTCTGCCGGCGATGCTGTGTTGGTTCAATTGTCCGTTCGCCTGCTTGGTCCGGCATGGCAGATCATTATAACCCAAAGCCCCAGGGGAAAAGCCGATCCAGAGCGGCCATCAGTTCCTGTTCGAAAACGCTTGTCGTTATTCCGACGGTCAGCAAAACGATCCCGAAAGCTGCCAGCCCATTCAATCCAAATCCCAGGATCAGGAGGTTAAGTTGCGGTAAGGTACGACTCACCAATCCCAGAACAAGTGTTACGACCAGGAGGGCGGCCATGGCTGGTGCCGCCACACGAACCGCGAGAACAAAGCTGGCTTGCAACATCGTCAACAAAAGCGATAACACTTCCTGCGAATCGAAGACGGTACCGATGGGCAACTCTCGGTAGCTCTCCAGCAGACCGCCAATCAAAGCACGCTGACCGGAAAAACAGAGAAACGCGACGATCCCGATGGCCAGCACAAACTGGGACATTCCCGTGACCTCAGTTTCACTGGTGGGATCGTAAACGTCGTTCATTCCTATCCCGCTGATACGAGAAATCAATTCCCCTGCCAGTCCCATTCCTTGAATCAAGATCATCAACCCCAGGCCGAGGACAATTCCGATGAGAAATTCCCCGCCAACCAGGGTTGCAAAGGCCACGAGTCCCTGTGGGCTGGGCACAGAACTGCCGAGCTGCATCGGCGTCAGCAACAATGCCAGGGCCACAGCCAGGAAGATCCTCACCTGTGCCGGAATATCCTTTCTTGAAAACAAGGGGGCTGCCGTCATCATCCCGCCCAATCGGACGAAGACGAGAATAAATGCGATCAGATGTTTCTCAAGGATGGGTAGGGCTGGCACAGTTAAGAGCGCTGCGAGTCAATCGTGCAGTTCGTCCACCTAGTTGATAACCTTTAGAGCATTTCCGGAATGTGGCGAATCAGTTCCTCAGAGTACTCGGTCAATTGCATCAAGATCCACGGCAGTGTCAGCAGGAAGACCAGGACCATCACAGCGACTTTCGGTACAAACGCCAGGCTTTGTTCCTGAATCTGGGTGACTGCTTGCAAAAGCCCAATGACAAGTCCCACGGCCATTCCCGTGATCAGAATCGGAGCACTGACCAATAAGGCCATCCAGGCACAGTCGCGAAAAAGGTCGATTGCTGTTTGCGGTTCCATATCTTCTCGGTTATGACATTCTCTTACATAAAGGGTTGAAAGCTTTCCATGAGCATGCCGACGACCAGGTGCCAGCCGTCAAGAAGCACAAAGAGGAGGATTTTGAACGGCAACGACACAAGCACGGGTGGCATCATGAGCATTCCCATCGAAACCATGATCGTCGAGACCACCATATCGATGATCAAAAACGGCAGGTAGATCTGGAACCCGATCAGAAAGGCCGTTTTCAGTTCGCTCAACATGAAAGCGGGAATCAGGACCTGAAGCGGGACATCGTCGTAGGTGTCCGGCTCCTCTTCCAGATTGGCATAGCGTAGGAAGAGCCAGACATCTTCGCTGTTATTGCATCGCTCGATTTGCAGGCTCATGAACCGTCGGATGGGTTGCTGACCGCGCGACCAGGCTTCCTGAAGGCTGATCTCCTTGTTTTGATACGGCACGATGGCTTGATCGTAAACCTGCTTCCAGACGGGAGACATAACGAAAAGCGTGATGAAAATCGCCAAGCCTGTGATCACCTGGCTCGGCGGCAGATTCTGTGTTCCCAGTGCTTGTCGCAAAAGG
>Ga0068707_1002323_pt1 | contig 13407 bp, 15 predicted proteins | sample YNPNPMetaG_FD_66600 | JGI IMG/M metagenome (GOLD analysis project Ga0068707, IMG submission 66600) | Anoxygenic and chlorotrophic microbial mat microbial communities from Yellowstone National Park, USA - YNP NP MetaG | ecosystem: Environmental > Aquatic > Thermal springs > Hot (42-90C) >... | reverse complement strand
GGCAGCCACCGGCTGCAACCGGGGCAGGGTGTAGGCACGGCGCGAGAAGGCCTTGCCCACCTCCGACCCGGCCGTGTCCGCAAGCGCCGCCGCTAGAGCCGCCACCGCCATGGCCCGCAGCACCCAGGCCTCGGCAAAGGGCATGAGCAGCGCCGCGGCAAACACCACCACCCCCTTGGCCGCCACGTTGCCAAGGCCCCGCTGCCCGCCGTGCCCTTCGGCGATGCCCAGCGCGACCTTCTTCCGCCACCCCACCCGGGTCACCGCCGTCCCTGCGGCAAGGAAGAGGAAGAGCACGAGCCACAGCCGCACGCCGCCGAAGACCCAGGTCACGCCCCCCAAAAGATAGGCACCAGCAATGCCAGCGGGGGAAAGGACCCGCTTCCACGCAGCCAGGAGGGCGCAGCCCCCGTTGACCGCCAGCGCCACCACGAGGGTTTCCGGGAGAGCGCCACGCCAGGCCTCCAGCCCCCCTCCACCCACCGAGAGGGAGAAGAACGCCAGCGCTCCCAGCGAGGGGGCCAGCAGGTTGTCATCCACCGCCAGGGGGGCTCCCTCCACCAGGGCAAAAACCAGGGCCGCCACGGCGCCTGCGGCAACGAGCCATGTCCAGACAGGGCCGACCTCGGTGCTGGAAAGCGGTACGGTGAAAACGCGGGTGAGGAACGCCAGGTACAGCACCTCTCCCCCCACGAGGGCCCCGAGGAACGCCCCCACCAGCCCCGCCCAGGTTTTTCGTGGGTTCCAGGGGAGCCGGCGACGCCCCCACTTCATCCCGGCCACTCCGGCTGCCGCGTCACCACCAGCCAACAACCCCCACCCCAGGGCAGCTAGCGACAGGTCCCGCCAGAACACGAGGATGAGAGCGCCGACGACCACGGGATAGAGGAGCACCCCGCGGTCCGAGGCACCCTCCCGCGCGCTCCGCATGCGGTGGCCCACCACGCGCGGGAGCACGAGCCAGTTGTGGAGGAACGCCGCAAGGGCGCAGAGCGCCGCCTGCCACCAGAGGAGAAAGGGCAGGGCCAGGGCAAACACCCCCATGCTGGCGTGGACGAGCTTGCGAGCCGCCTCCCCAGCCGCCAGGGGTCGGCCGCGGATGGCTGCAAGACCCCTCACGACCGCCTCCGCACCTTTTCCCGCCAGTACGCCAGGGTGTCGCGCAGGGTCGCTGCGAACGGCACCTCGGGCCGCCAACCGGTGGCCCCCTGGAACTTATCGCCGGCCCCCTCCAGCACCGGGATTTCGGCCGGCCGCAACCGCGCCTCTTCCACCACCACCTCCACCCGGGCAGGACTCATGGCCAGCAGCTCCTCGAGCACGCTGCGCAAGGTCCGGGAACGGCCGCTCGCCACGTTGTACGCCTCGCCCGCCTCCCCCCGACTCGCCGCCAGCCAGTACGCCCGCGCTGCATCCCGCACGTCCACGAAATCGCGGCTCACGTCCAGGTTGCCCACCGCCAGGCGCGGCGGTTGCATCCCCGCTTCGATTTCGGCAAGCTGCCGGGCAAAGGCGGCAATGACGAACTGGTCCGATTGCCCCGGCCCGCAGTGGTTGAACAGCCGCAGCCGCACCGTGCGCACACCGAAGGCACGGAAGTACTGGAAGCCCAAGAGATCCACCGTCGCCTTGGAAACTGCGTAGGGGGAAACGGGGCGGAAGGGTTGCTCCTCGGTAATTGGCAACTCGCTGGGCTTCACGATTCCGTACGATTCGGCCGAACACGCCAGCACCACCGTGGCGTCCAGTTGCAGCTGCCGCACCGCCTCGAGCAGGTGCAGCGTTCCCACTGCGTTGACCTGCAGCATCTCCGTGGGTGTCTGCCAGGAGCTGGAGACGGAGGAAGAGGCGGCGAGATGAAAGATCACGCCCGGTTGGCACGCCTGCAGCACGCGCAGGAGCGAAGGCGGGTCCAGGAGGTCGCCTTCCAGGAAGCGGATGCTCTCAGCCGGCGCTCCCAGCCTGGAGGTGTTCGAGCGCCAGCGGCGCAGACCGAACACCTCCAGCTCGGGGTGCAGGACAAGCTGCTGCGCAAGGTGAGACCCCACGAAGCCGGTGATTCCGGTGATGAGCACCCGCACGCGCGCATGGTACCCGAAGCGAGCCCTCTTCGACCCGCGTCGCCGCTTGACGTGAGCGTCTCAGGCAACGCCGGCGCCCGGTCCGAAGAGGCGAGCAAAGGTGCTGCTCGTCACCGCCTCCACTTCGGCCAGGCTCGTCGATCGCTCGCGGGCCACGGCTTCGCCCACGAGCCGCACCAAGGCCGGTTCGTTGCGCTGCCCCCGGTGCGGCACTGGCGCCAGGTAGGGGCTGTCGGTTTCCAGCAAGAGACGGTCCAGCGGCAGCGCAGCCACCATCGCCTTGACCTGTTCCGCCTTGGGAAAGGTCACCATCCCAGCAATCCCCACGGCCAAGCCGCGCGCTACCACCTCCTGGGCCGCCTCGACACCGGCGGTAAAGCAGTGAGCCACACCCCGCACACCTTCCTGGGCGGCCAGAGCTGCCAGGAAATCGGGCCAGGCCTCGCGCTCGTGCAGCACCACCGGCAAGCCGCTCTCCACAGCCAGCGCCAACTGCCACGCCAAGGCCCGCCGCTGGTCCTCTCGCGGCGCAATTTCGTAGTGGTAGTCCAGACCGATCTCGCCGATGGCCACCACCCCATCCCGACCGACGAGCCCCTCCAGGCGGCGTTTGAGCGCCGCATCCAAAGCAGCCGCCTCGTGAGGGTGACACCCCACGGCTGCCACCACCCGCTCGGGGAAACGATCCCGAAGCGCCACGGTCCGCTCCAAATCGCCGGGGCCCGTAGCGGGGGCAAGGATTCGCTCCACCCCCGCCTCCTCGGCCCGCGCAAGCACCCCCTCCACTTCACCGTCCTGGAACATGGCCAGGTGCGCGTGGGAATCGATCACCACATCCTCCTCACGGAGTGTAGCCGAGCAGCCCTTGCCGGAGCGCGCCGGCTCCGCTAAGCTCTGCCCCCGTGAGCATCGCCCCCATCCCCGTGGTGGTCGTGGGTGTGGGCCACCTGGGCCGGCATCACCTGCGCCTCGCCGCCACCCTGCCGGGGTGGCAGTGCGTGGGGGCGTACGATAGCGACGCGGCCCGTCTCGCTGAAGTGTGCGCCAGTTTCAACGTCCCTGCCCTCACGAGCCTCGACCAAGCCGTCGAGAAGGGCGCTGCTGCCATCGTTGCCACCCCCACGACGACCCACTGTGCGGTGGTTTCCCGGTTTCTTGCCGCCGGCCGCCACGTGCTGGTGGAAAAGCCCATCGCTGCCAGCGTGGCCGAGGCCAAGAAGCTGCTCCAAACTGCGACCGCCCACGGGGTGGTGCTGGGGGTGGGGCACGTGGAGTTCTACAACCCCGCCGTTCAGGCGGTGCTCGCCCACGACCCGCGGCCGCGCTACCTGGAGGCGCAGCGCCTGTCTCCCTTCACGCGGCGCTCCTTGGACATCGATGTGGTGCTGGACCTGATGGTGCACGACCTGCAGATCGCCCAGGCGCTGTGCCGCAGCGCGCCGGTGCGCGAAGTTCGCGCAGCCGGCGTGCCGGTGCTCTCCGACCGCACCGACCTGGCCAATGTGCGCCTGGAGTTTACCGACGGAACAGTGGCCAACCTGACCGCTTCCCGGGTCTCCTCCGAGCGGGTGCGCAAGCTGCGCATCTTTGCCATTGACGAGTACTTCTCCATCGACTACGCCGAGCAGAGCGTGAGCGCCTACCGGCTGGAACGCCAGGGGGAACCCCGGATCGTAGCGGTGGATGTCCAGGTGGCCAAGGGGGAGCCGCTGGCGGCCGAGCACCTCGCCTTCCAGGCGGCGTGCCGGGGTGTGCCAACACCCTTCGTGGACGCGGCCGCCGGCACCGCCGCCCTGGAGACGGCTACCGCTATCGTGGCAGCGATCCAGCAGCGCTGACTTCCGCCCGTTCCCCACCCACTGGTCGTGGCGCGGCGGGAACCTCCCGCGATGGCCTCGCTGCCGGAGGAGGTTGCCCGCAGGAGGAAGGTGCTCTAGCATGGTGGCAACGCTGCTACCGGGAGGTGGGGTCATGCACGAAGCGGTCGAGCGCCACCTGTTGCTGCTGCGCATCGTGGCCGCTGCCTACCTCCTCACCCTGGGCGCCCTGGCAGTGATCGTGGGAGTGGTGGAACCACCCACCCCCCCGCTGCTCCCCCAGAGTGTCCACCTGGCCTGGGCGCTCCTGGCGTTGGCCGTGGTGAACCTGGCCACGCTGCTCCCCGTCCACCGGGCAATGCTGGCAGGGCCGCAGCGGGTCTTCCGCCACAGCCGCCAGCTCCAACCCTTGCTGCGGGCCCACCTGGTGGCGCACCTGGTGACGTACAGCAGAGTTGAGGCGGTCTCCATCTTTGGACTGGTCCTGTTCTTACTTTCGGGGCGGACAGACTGGTTCTGGATCTTCGCCGCCCCCGCCGCCGTGGGCATGCTGGTGCTATGGCCCACCGCCGAGAAGCTGGAGGAGCTCCTGGGCGAGCCAACCTCCTCGTTGTGACGTGAGTGCCGGGAACGCCCAGGCCGCCCGACCAGCCGGCCTGCTACCCGGCCACCACCCCGGAACCGGCCGTCTTGGCGCGGCGCAGGGCCGCATCGGCAGCCAGCAGGAGTTTCTCCACCGTGTCCACGCCAGCGCCCACGCACCCCACGCCGGCGCAGAGGGTCACCGAGGAGGGGACCACGTTCATGAGTTCCCGCGCCACCCGACGCGCGGTCTCCCCGGGCGTGTGCGGCAGGAGGATGACGAACTCGTCCCCCCCGTAGCGGGCGATGAGGTCCCCCGCCCGGATGGCCCCCGAGAGGGCAGTCGCCACCTCAACCAGCAGGCGGTCGCCCGCCAAGTGACCGTTGGTGTCGTTGTAGCCCTTGAAGCCGTCCAGGTCCAGCATCAAAACCGCCAGGGGCTGTTGCCGGCGCAACGCCCTGCGGACCTCCACCGACAGCACCTCTTCCAGGTACCTGCGGTTGAACACGCCGGTGAGCGGGTCGAGACTGGCACGCGTCCGCTCCCGCACCCCCAGCGTCGCCTCCACCCGGGCCATCCAGGTCACCCCCACGAGCACCAGGAGCTTGATGATCTGCACCTCCCACCGGAACTCCCCGTAGCGGGGGTCCGGTGGCGCCAGCTCCACGTGGCGCCACGCCACCGCCAGGAACAGGACCGCTGCGTAACTGGCCGGAATGGCGACTGCCGCCAACAGGGCGGCGCGCTGGTTGGAGCGCAGGTTGCTCATGGCCACGACCACGAAGTAGGCACAGAACGCCGCCTGGGAGTTGACGGCTGCCATGCTGCGATCGAGCAGCACCGCCCCGCCAAGAAACGTCATGACCGCGAGGATGTCCGCCGCCACCACGGCCACGGGGAGGCTTTCGTCCCACCCGTACCGCGCCAAGAAAACCTGGAAGGCAAGCGCCAGGAGCAGGTAGCCGCCCAGCAGTGCCAGCGCCCAGAGTTGTTCGGGGGTGGCGTAACCGTGCAGCAGCACCGTCGCCAGAACAATAAGCCAGGCGGCCAGACTGAGCCCAATCCGCCACAGGTTCAAGTAGCGCTCCAGATCGGCGGCCCGGCGCTCGATCCGCTCCTGAGCGGGCACCAGTCGCGGATGCGACCCCGACGACCACGACGCGGCACTCATGGCGTGATATCAGCCTCCCGGCAGAAGCGCGCGACGATCTCCAGCAGTGCGGCGTGCACCGCCGGCGTTGCCGCCAGGACGTTCCCCCGGGTGAGCACGTCGGCGCCACCGTCCAGATCGCTCACCACCCCCCCCGCTTCGCGCACGATCAGCGATCCGGCCGCCACGTCCCAGGGAGAGAGGGAGAACTCGAAAAAGCCGTCAAAGATCCCCACGGCCACGTGGGCGAGATCCAGGGCTGCCGCCCCCGGGCGCCGCAACGCGCCAGCCTGGAAGAAGACCTCGCGGAACACCTGCAGGTAGGTGTCGATGTGCCGGGCGACCCGGTAGGGGAAACCGGTCGTCAGGAACGCCCCGGCCAGCGACGAGCGGTGGCTCACCGAGGCGGGGCGGCCGTTGCGGTAGGCCCCACCACCCCGGGTGGCCGAGAACGTCTCGTCCCGCATGGGGTCGTAGATCACGCCCACTTCCACCTCTCGCCCCACCACCAGGGCCACCGATACGGCAAAGTGGGGGAACCCTCGGACAAAGTTGGCCGTGCCATCCAGCGGATCCACCACCCAGCGCGGCCCGGCCCCCCCCGACGCCCCACCCTCCTCGGCGAGCAGACCGAACTCGGGGGTCTGTACGGCAAGGTAGGCGGCAATCGCCCGCTCGGCTTCCCGGTCAGCGGCGGAAACCCAGTCGTTGACCCCCTTCTCCTCCACCTGAGCCGCCTCTAGACGACCGAAGAAGCGGCGCAGCACCGTGCCCCCCAGCTGCGCTGCCGTGATGGCCACGCCCAGCAGGTGGCGTTGCGGCAATGGGGCAGCCACCGCTACCTCTCCACCCTTCCCGGCAGCGGCTGGGTGGGGGGAATGCCCAGCGAGGTCCCTGGCGTTCCCGTCATCGGGATGACCATCGACGACGCCCTCGCTGACGAAGAACGTCGAGTACGCCAACTGCGTCTCGTCGTGGACATCACCGCCCAGGTGCTGGCGGAGGACCGCCACTTGACGCTGTGCGAGGCGTTGCGGCTCATCGAAGCGGCCCGCACCACCGCGGCCCGGCTGTTCCCCGGCCAGCACGACACCTTCGACCTGGTGATCCGCCCGCGGCTGGAACGTATCGTCATGGAGCGTTTCGGGATCGCCAGCGTGGCTCCGGTCAACTGACCCCCTCCGCGTACTCGGGGAACTGCCCTCGCTCGCTCTCCGGCACTTCGTTCTCGAGCTCCACCAGCACCGTCTCGCCCTCGCGCACCTCTAGGCCTTCCACCACGGCGGTGAGTTGACTGGCCACGCCGGGCAAGAGGCCGGAGGTGTCCACCGTCACGCGCTTGGCGGCGCGATCCTTGCCGTTGGCATCCACCACCACCACCTGGAGGGTGAGCGAGCGCAGCCGCTCCCGCCCCCGATTCAGGACAAAGAGGTCCAGGGCCAGCGACGGTTCGCCGTTGGCACCCCGCCGCGGCTGATAGGCGGTGGGACGAACCTCGTGATGAGCCCGGGCCAGCGTCACGCGCGCCGCCATGTCCGCCTCTCGCCCGCAGGCCGCCAGCACACCCGCAGTGATCACAAGAAGAGCAAGGGGACCGACGCCTCCACCCTGTCGCATCGTCACTCTCCCGCGCCCCTTGGGGCCTTCGCCCGGTGTGGATCCAATGCCCCCAGCTGTCTGCCGTGTCGCATCGCGTGCTCCCCTCTGGAGAGACCGCTTCCCGCCTGGACATTTTACCATTCACACCAGGTACGCCAGCAACTCGCTGGAGACCAGCCACCCGCGGGGCGTGAGGCGTACCCGCCTACCGCGCCGACGCGCCAGACCGAGGGCCAGAAACGCTTGCAACTGTTCGCAAAACTCCGGGGGCGCCAGGCGCTGGACCGCCCCCTCCCCGACCCCTTGGGCAAGCCGCAGGCCGAGCATGAGCCGTTCCACGCCCAGCTCGTGCTCGGAGAGGGTCCGCGCCCAGGCTCGGGGGCTCGAGCCAGCCTCCAGGCGCTCCAGGTAGAGCTGGATGTCCTCCACGTTGGCAAAGCGCTGCCGACCCACCTGCCCGGCCGCCGCCGGCCCCACCCCCAGCACGCTGCGCCCCAACCAGTAGCGCAGGTTGTGGCGGGCGGAAAAGCCCGGGCGCGCAAAGTTGGAGACTTCGTAGTGGTGGTAGCCAGCCCCCACCAGGGCCTTCCCCACCTGCAGGTAGGCGCGAGCGGCAGCATCCTCGTCCGGAAAGGTGTCCGGGCATCTGGTGGCAAGCGCCGCGAGGGGCGTTGGTTTGTCCAGCTCCAGGAGGTACACCGACACGTGGTGGGGCAAGAGCTGCAGAACCTCGGTGATGCTCTGCTCCACCTGCTTCGCACCCTCCCCAGGAACACCCACCATGAGATCGAGCGACACGGTAAAACCGTGCGCCAGGGCGGCTGCCACGGCCCAGCGGGCCTTCACTGCCGAGTGACGCCGCCCCAGGCGCCGGAGGATGTTCTCGTCGAACGACTGGACCCCCAACGACAGGCGTGTCACGCCCAGCCGCGCCCACCGTTGCAAGCGTTCTTCGGCCACATCCTCGGGGTTTGCTTCCAGCGTGAACTCCGCCCCCGGCGCCACGACAAACCACCGCCGCAGGGCAGCCATGATGGTGGCCAGTTCCGCTGCCCCCAAGAGCGACGGCGTGCCGCCGCCGAAGTACAGGGTCCGCAGCTCGCGCCCCGCCCGTCTGCCCAGTGTGTCGAGTTCGCCGGCGATGGCACTGACCAGACGGCCGCGCTGCTCCAGCTCGGTGGTGGAAACGAAGGCACAGTAGGAACAGCGGCTTACGCAGAGAGGGACGTGCAGGTACAGGCCGCAGCTGTGCCGGCGGTACGGGGCAGTGGGCGCGGCGCTGTTGCTAACTCCAGAGCCAGCGCGAGCGGATTTCCTCAAAGGGCGCCCCCTGGTCGGCCCACACGGCCCGCGCAAACGCCTCCACCCAGGGGTCGAACCCCGGGATGATCCGCAGGTTGTCCTCTTCGAGCAGGGCCCGGACATCCTTGGCCGAGGCCATGAGGGCCTGGGCCGCCCGCCGCAACTGCCACCCCACCGAGCCCACACCGTCGAGGAGGTCCAGCCGCCGCGCCCACAGCAGGAGCGAGGTCGCTGCAGCAAAGGTTTCGCGCCCCAGCCGGGCAGTGGCAGGACCGGGAAGCCTCTCGCCGAGCCCCTCTTGGTGGGCGCAGCGCGATGCGGCCCGCTCCATCTCCAGGGTGAGGCTGGCCAGATCGGTGTGGAAGAACAGGTCCTCGATCGCCTCGTTCCCCTCCTCCCCGAAGCACTCGTTCAACAGCCGCCGCCTGTCCAGGGGTGGCACACACACCGGCACGGCAAGGACAAAAGAGGCCCCCGCCTGCCGCGCCGCTGCCACTCCCCGTTCCACCTCGCCGGTCGCATCCAACACGGGCACCAGTCCCAACAGCACACCGGCCGCCACCCCCCGCGCCTCCCACGGCTGCAGCTCCGGCAGCGCTCGCCCCCCCCAAAGGGCTGGCAGCCAAGGGGCGAGCACCGTCACTTGCCCGGCCATGCCAGGCGCTGGGAGTGCCGCCGCCTCCAGTGGCGCATCCAGCACCACCAGCACCCCCCACCCCGCCTCCAGGAGGGGCACGATCACCTCCGGCTGACCCGCCAGCACCCCCGCGTGGACCAAAAGCCGAGCCGGGCGCCGCACCGGCCCGGGGTCCACCCGTACCGACGCGTCGTGGCCACCGGGCCAGACCAGCCTCATGCTCACGGGGTCGAGGCCAACCCCCTGCGCCGGTGGTCCCACCGCCCCGAGCCGGTACTCCAGGGGCAAAAGGTCCGGGAAGGAGGGATCAACCCTCCGCATGGCCCCATCCGGCCAGCACTGTTTCCAGGCTGGCCCGCCCTTCCCCCAGGGCGCGCCGCACGTACTTGGCGAGAACGTCCGTTTCCAGGTTCACCAGGTCGCCGACGCGACGGTCCTTCAACGTCGTCCCCTCGAGGGTGGCGGGGATCACTGCCACCTCGAACCAGTCTCCGCCCACCGCGGCCACTGTGAGGGAAACCCCGTCCACCGCCACCGACCCCTTCTCGGCAACCTCCGGAGCGAGCGCCGGGGGAAGCGCAACCCGCAACACCCGGAAGGCTTCCAGCAACTGCACCGCCCGCACCGCCGCCGTGGCGTCCACGTGCCCCAGCACGATGTGGCCCCCGAGCCGATCGGTTACCCGCAGGGCGCGCTCCACGTTCACCCGCCCTCCCACCGGCACCCTGCCCAGGGTGGTGCGCGACAGCGTCTCCGGCGAGAGGTCCGCGGCAAACCCGTGCGCCCCGCTGGCAGCCACCGTGAGGCACACCCCGTTGACCGCGACGCTCTCGCCGTGGCGCAGCGGCTCGCCCGCGAGCGCACACTCCACCTCGAGCCGCGCCCCGCCACTGCGGGGCGTGCGCGAGCGCAGCCGCCCCACCGCTTCCACGAGACCGCTAAACACCGCCGACCTCGGCGACGATCACGATGTCCTCCGCCACCCGCCGCACCTCGCGCACCGCCAGCCGGACCCCCTCCTGGGGCGAAGCAAACCCCGCCCCCCCTACCGCGGGGGTTGCCTCCCTGCCCCCCAGCACCAGCGGGGCCAGGAAAACGTGGAGGCGTTGCGCCAGCCCTTCCTTGAGGAACGACCAGTGGACCTCCCCCCCACCCTCCACCAGGAGCGAGCTCACACCGGCTCCCCCCAGCCAACGCAGCACCTGGCGCAGATCGCAGCGCCCCTGGCCGTCGTCCCCCACGGAAACAACCCTCGCCCCTGCCCCTTCCAACGCCGCACGCGCGGCAGCCGGTGCTTCGTCCAGGCAGAACACCACCACGTCTTCGGGACGGTTTTCGAGCAACATGGCCGTGGGCGACACCCTGAGGTGGGAATCCAGGACCACCCGCAGCAGGGCCGGGTTGGGGTTGAGTCCCAGGTGTCGCGTCAAGCGCGGGTCGTCCGCGAGCACCGTACCGACGCCCACCAGCACTGCGTCGAACTCCTCCCGCAGGGCGTACCCTTCCCGCCGCGCGGCTTCCGAGGTGATCCACCTGGACCGACCGCCTCGCGCCGCCAGCTTCCCGTCCAGCGTCAATGCCATCTTCAGCGTCACGTAGGGAACACTGTGGCGCATGAAATGGAAGAACTTGTAGTTCAGCTCGGCGCACCGGTCCGCCTCGATCCCCTCCACCACCTCCACCCCGGCGGCACGCAACTTTGCCGCCCCGGCCCCGTTCACCAGGGGGTTGGGGTCCAGCGTCCCGATCACGACGCGGCGGATCCCCGCAGCCAGCACCGCATCCACACAGGGAGCGGTGCGCCCGTGGTGGGCACAGGGTTCCAGCGTCACCACCAGCGTGCCCCCCACCGCGCGCGGTCCCGCCACAGTCAGGGCAGCCACCTCGGCGTGCTCCCCGCCGCAGCGCCGGTGCGCCCCCTCACCCACCACGTTCCCGCTACTGTCCAGCACCACCGCCCCCACCATGGGGTTGGGGCTGGTACCGTAGCGGCCCTGCTCGGCCAGTTCCAGGGCGCGAATCATCAGCGCCGACCAGCGCTCCCGCGTCGTCGTCATGCCACCCCCTCCAGCAGTGCCGCCACGAAGGCGGACCGATCGAAGGGCAAGAGATCGTCCACCCCCTCGCCCACACCCACCCAGCGGACTGGCACGCCCAGCTGCCGCCCCACCGCCAGGATCACCCCCCCTTTGGCAGTGCCGTCCAGCTTGGTGAGCACCACGCCACTAACCCCGGCCCGCCCCTGGAACTCTCTGGCCTGAGCCAGGCCGTTGCTACCGGTGGTGGCGTCGAGGGTGAGCAGCACCTGGTGTGGGGCTTGGGGCACGACTCGCCCGCACACCCTGCGCACCTTCTCCAGTTCCGCCATGAGGTTGTGCTTCGTCTGCAGCCGACCGGCCGTGTCCACCACCGCCACGTCCACCTGGCGCGCCACGGCCAGGCTGAGCGCATCGAACACCACCGCCGCGGGGTCTGCCCCTGCCCGCTGGGCCACCACCGGGATGTCGAGGCGCTGCCCCCACGCCTCCAGCTGCTCGATGGCAGCCGCTCGGAACGTGTCCGCCGCCACCATCAGCACGCGCTGGCCGCGCGACTGCCACCAGGCGGCGAGCTTAGCCACGGTGGTGGTCTTGCCGCTCCCGTTCACCCCCACCACCAGCACCACGTGGGGAGGTCCCCCCGTGGCTTCCTGGGCAACGGGCAGCGCCGCTTGCAACCGCTCGGCCAGCCACTGGCGTTCCTCCCCGGCGGCAAGCCGCTTGCTCGCCTGGAGGGCGGCCAACTCCGCGGCCAGCTCCGAAGCCAGTTCCACGCCGGCGTCCGCCAGGATGAGCGCCTCCTCCAGAGCCTGGGGTGCCAGCCTTGCGTCGCCCTCGGCGAGGAACTGGCCGAAACGCGCCGCCGTGCCGCCCAACGCGCGCCGCAAACGCTCCAGCACGTTCACGAGACCCTCTCACCCCAGTGGTGCGCTCGCCACCCCCAAACCGCCTGCCCCCTCGGCCCAAAGTTGTCGTGGAAACGTGCCACGCTAGGGTATCTCCCCGTTGAGAGATTGGGCGGTCCGGCGCATCGCTTCGCTGGCCACCGACAGCGGTGTGCTGCGATCCGCCACGAGCACGAGATAGTAGCCGGCGCGCAGCATGCGACTCAGCACGCTGATGCCGGCCCCGGCAATGACCAGCTGCACCATTTCCCCCGCCGCTGCAGCCGCAGCAAGCTTGCGGGCGTGGCGCAAGAAGATGCCGTGGTACGCCCCCTCCAGCTTGAGTTCGAACGGCGTGGCCTGCCGACACACGAACTCCACCGCTTCCCCTTCGGGGTCGAGGAAGATGGCCCCGTGGGCACCGGGCACGTCCACCAGCAGGTTGGTGAGGAGGTACTGGAACGGCACCTCAGCCCCCCAGTCGCCGCTGCGCCTCGGTGGCCTGGGGCGAGTCGGGAGCCAGTTGCAGCACCCGGCGGTACAGTGCCCGCGCTTCCTCCCCCCGCCCCGCTCCCTCCAGGAGGAGACCCAGTTGCAGCGGGATGTCAGGCCGTTCGGGGGCGCGGGACATGGCGGTGCGGAGGGCCGATTCGGCGGCTTCCACCTTCCCCAGTTTTTCCTCCACCTGGGCCAGGAGGAGGTACGCCTCGATGGGCCCGGCGGGCACCGCCGCCCGCCGCAGGTTTTCCTCGGCAGCCGTGAGGTTGCCGCGCCCCAGGTAGAGGGAGCCCAGGTTGTAGAAGACACCCGCACGGTTGGCGTAGGTGCGGTCGGCAAGCACCATCAAGAAGTCGGACTCGGCCAGGGCGGACTGTCCGAGCTGCATGTACGCCACGCCCCGGTTGTTGCGGGCATCCGAGTAGGTGGGGGCCAGGGCCAGCGCCCGGTTGAAGCTCTCCATGGCCTCGGCCGAGCGGCGCAGTTGCAGCAACGCCAGACCGTAGAGGTTGTGGGCTGTGGGGTTGCTGGGTTGGAGTTTCACGGCCGCCCCGTACTTGGCGAGCGCTGCCTCCGGTTTTCCCTCGGCCAGGAGCGCCTGCCCCTGCTGCATCAGGGTGGTGGCTGCCAGCGGGTCCCTGGCATCCACCTCCCTCGCCTCCGGGACCGGCTTGGGACCGGTGGTTGCACACCCCCACACAACGAGACCGAGACACGCACAGGCTACCCGTCGCATCAGGCCACCTCCGTTGCCACGTCGAGCTCCAGTTCCCCGCTCCGCAAAGCCGCGAACAGCGCGTCCACGACCCGTGGGTCC
>Ga0068707_1002319_pt1 | contig 13438 bp, 9 predicted proteins | sample YNPNPMetaG_FD_66600 | JGI IMG/M metagenome (GOLD analysis project Ga0068707, IMG submission 66600) | Anoxygenic and chlorotrophic microbial mat microbial communities from Yellowstone National Park, USA - YNP NP MetaG | ecosystem: Environmental > Aquatic > Thermal springs > Hot (42-90C) >... | reverse complement strand
AAGATACACTATCCCGTGGGAAGGAATGGTGGACGATCACAGCATAGGGCTCTGCCCGGAGCAAGATGGCCTCGGGCGGCGGTTGAGCCGACCAAAAGATGGCGCCGTCATGGGCCTGCGCTGCCAAGGTATCGTCCAGGGGCACTGTGCTGGTGTAGGGGATGATCTGCAAGTGCTCATGGCGTTGGGCTAGGCCGGCAAAGAGGGTGCGATAGGGGGCGTAGGCCTGCTGCTCCACAGCCAGGCGCAGGATGGCGGGCGTGGCGGTGGGGCTTGGTGTGGGGGGCTCCGTGGCCGTCGCCGTCGGGGTGGGCGGATAAGGGGTGGCCGTGGCCTCGACGGTGCTTGTGCGCACCGAGAGGGCCTGGGGCGCCGGCGATGGGGATGGTGCTTGTGGCGCGGCGGGGATGTACAGCACCAAAAGGCCCAGGCGAGCGACCAACAACAGGCCTACCACAACAAAAAGGAGGATGCCCAGCCCTACAGAGGTGCCGCGCGGCTCCTCCTCTTGTGGCCCCAAAGGGTGCCATGTGTGCGCGCCCATTTCCTCCCTGCGGATTCTCGGTTTCGGTGGGGCCATAGTAGCACGCCCCTCTCAGCTTGTCAAAGGGAAAAACTGACAGACCTGACAGGTCTTCCGAGACCTGTCAGGTCTGGGCATTTCTGTAGAAAGAATACTCAATATACTCAGAATACTTTTACCCTTGGGGGCTGCCCTCGGCGATCAGCGGTCAGCCCCCGGCGGGCTTGGCGGCCTTGCATGCCATCTTGGTTGCCCGGCGCGCCCGCCGGCTTCACGGCATATCTTGGATGGTGGCCCGTTCGGCCTCCACCTCTGCGAACCACGTCTCCAGGGCACAGAGGAGGGAGCGCACCCGTTCCGGATACTTGTCCGCCAAGTTGTGCTGCTCCAAGGGATCCTCGCGGAGGTTAAAGAGCTCCGGCGGGGGCGGCGGCGGCACCTGCCGCTCCGGCTCGCCGCGGAGGATGCTATGCTGGATGAAATACTCGGGCTCGTACATGGAGACGCGCAGCCAGTGGATATCCGGCACCTCCATCGCCTCGCGGATGGCCGGGCGCACCAGTTTCCAATCGCCATCGCGGATGGCGGCGTTGCAGGTGACCAGGGGCGTGTAGCGGTTCCATTGCCAAAAGCGCCGTGTCTCCACCCGGCACGGCTCACCCTGCAGCAGGGGTAGGACGTTGACCCCGTCCAGCTTCAACTCCTTGGGTGGCTCCAGACCCACGGCAGCCAGCAAGGTGGGGAACCAATCGCACATGTGCACCATCTCGTGCACCTCGCGCCCGCCCTGGGCCCCGGCCGGCCAACGCAGCAACATCGGCACGCGGATGCCGCCCTCGTACACCGATCCCTTGGCCCCGCGAAACTGGCAATTAAAGCGATCCAACTTTTCCTCGCCCTGGCCGCCGAATTGCGGGCCGTTGTCGCTGGTGAAAAGGACGAGGGTGTTCTCTTCCAACCCCAGCCGGCGCAGGGTCTCCAACACCCGACCGACGCCGCGATCCATGCGGCGAATCATCCCATAGAGGGTGCTGACGCCGCGGTTGAACTGGCCCTTCTCGCTGAAAGGCTTGACCTCCTCCTCCGGCGCCTGGAGGGGCGTGTGGGGGGCGTTGTAGGTGAGGTGGAGGAAAAAGGGTTCCCGGCGGTGCCGCTCGATGAACCGTATCGCCTCGTCGGTCCACACGTCGGTGAGGTAACGCCCATCGGCGCGGACCACCTGGTAGCCGAACTCTAGTCGCCATTGGTAATAATCGTGCATGCCGCCACGGAAACAGACCGCCTCGTCGAACCCCCGGGCCATGGGGTGGTAGCGTGGATCAAAGGCGCCCAAGTGCCACTTGCCCACCAAACCCGTGGCATAGCCCGCCCGTTGCAGCAGATCGGCCAGGGTCGTCTCCCGGAGGGCCAGGCGCTCCAGGCCGCGCCATTCCAGCGTGTCGATGGAGCCGGTGCGATGGGGATAGCGGCCGGTGAGCAGGGCCGCCCGCGAAGGATTGCACACGCAGGAGGCGGCGTAATGTTGGGTGAAGCAGACGCTCTCTTGCAAGAAACCGTCGAGAACGGGCGTCTCGGAGAGGCCACCGTTAAAGGCGCTGAAATCGCCATAACCCAGATCATCGGCCAAGATAAAGACGATATTGGGACGTTGCCCAGGCATGCTACACCTCCTCCGGAAAAGATCGTCAGGATACCGGATCCATATCCGCCTGTCACGGGCATTGTAACGCCTTTATGCCCGGTCCACAAGCTTTGCTCACCCTGTATGGCGGAATGGACAATCCCTCTGCCATGGGATACAATGTATCCACGGAGGTGAGAGAATCTTGAGGCAGGACGAACGCGCGGGTGTAGCACGTTCGTCGCGTGTTGGCATCTGAGGTGTGGGGGATGAGCGAGAGTCACGATGCTCCGGCGCGAATCTTGGTGGTGGAGGACGAGCCGGCGCTGGTGGAGACGTTGGAGTATAACCTTCTGCGCCAAGGGTACCGCGTCTTCACGGCGCGGGATGGCCGCGCCGCGGTGGAACTGGCCCGGCGGGAGCGCCCGGACGCCATTATCTTGGATATCATGCTGCCCGGCCTGGATGGATTGGAGGTCTGCCGCATCCTGCGGCGCGAGATGAGCGTGCCCATCTTGATGCTCACCGCCCGCGCCGACGAGGTGGACAAGATCGTGGGGCTGGAGGTGGGCGCCGACGACTATGTGACCAAACCCTTTAGCATGCGCGAACTTTTGGTGCGGGTCAAGGCCCTGCTGCGGCGTACGCGCCTGCTGCGGGAGGAGCTCCAGAGCGGGGTGCCCGTGGCTGAGCGGTTGGTGTTCGATGACCTCGTCCTTGACCTGGCCCGGCGGGAGGTGACGTTGCGCGGCGTCCCTTTGAACCTCAAGCCCAAAGAGTATGAGCTCTTGCTCTTTTTGGCGCGCCACAAGGGGATGGTCATGTCACGGGAGTTGATTCTGGAGCGCGTCTGGGGCTGGGAATACGATGGCGGCAGCCGCACGGTGGATGTGCACATCCGTTGGCTGCGGGAAAAGATCGAGGCCGATCCGGCCCATCCCCAACGGTTGGTCACCGTGCGCGGCATAGGCTATCGTTTTGAGGGGTGAGACCATGATCTTTCACCGCATCCGTTGGCGCATCGCCATCCCCTACATTCTCCTGATCGTGGGCGGGCTGGCGGGCTTGACGCTCTATCTGGCCGGATTTGTGCGCGCGACGTATCTTGCCAACCTGCGGGCTCGTTCTGCCTCACAGGCCCGCCTCTTGGCCGAGGTGGTCACGCCGCGCTTGGTGGAGGAAGGGCCTCGGGCAGAATTGACGGCCCTCTTTGGGGAATATGCCGCCATCCTGGGCGCACGGCTCACCCTCATCGGCGCCGATGGCATCGTCTTGGCGGATTCCCACGAGGACCCGACCCGGATGGATAACCACCTCTTTCGCCCCGAAGTGCAACAGGCTCTGGCCCTGGGCGAGGGCAGCAGCGTGCGCCTGAGCAAGACTCTGGGCTACGAGATGCTTTATGTGGCCGTGCCCATCCGCGCCCATGGGGCGATGCAAGGGGTGATGCGCGTGGCCCTCCCCTTGGATCAGGTGGAACGGGATGTGGCCCATCTGCGCCGCACCCTGCTTGTGGCTTTGGGGGTGACGGCGGGGGTGGCGCTGCTTTTGGCGCTGGTCATCGCTGAGCGCACGGCACGCCCTGTGCGGCTCCTCACCGAGACGGTGACGCGCCTGGCCGCCGGCGATCTCCAAGCCCGCCTCCTGCCCACCACCCGCGACGAAGTGGGCGCCCTGACCCGCGCCTTTAACCAGATGGCCGATCGCCTCCGCGAGACCATCAATGGCCTGGAGCAAGAGCGCAGCCGGTTATCTGCCGTGCTGGAGCATATGGCCGATGGGGTGCTGATCGTGGATGGCGAGGGGCGGGTGCGTTTGGTCAACCCCGCCGCGGCCCGCATCCTCGGTGTGGAGGTCGCCCAGGCCCTTGGGCGCACCTTCGCCCAAGTGGTGCGCGATGAGGAGATCATCACCCTGTGGCGCCGTTGCCGGGCCGGCGAGGGCCAACAGGTGGCCATCGTGGAAAAGGGGCGGCGCGGGCCTTTTTTGCAGACCATCGTCACCCCCCTGGATGATGGAGGCGCGGGGGATTCCTTGGTCATCTTTCAGGATCTCACCCGGGTGCGCCAGTTGGAGACGGTGCGCCGTGATTTCATCAGCAACATCTCCCACGAGCTGCGTACGCCCTTGGCCTCCCTCAAGGCGCTGACCGAGACATTGCGCGATGGCGCCTTGGAGGATCCCTCCGCGGCGCGACGCTTCCTGGAGCGCATGGATGCCGAGGTGGACGCCCTGACCCAGATGGTGCAGGAGCTGTTGGAGCTTTCGCGCATCGAATCGGGCCAGGTGCCGCTCCAGCTGGCAGCCGTCGCCGTGCAAGAGGTGGTGGAGCCGCCGGTGGAGCGCCTGCGCCCCCAGGCGGAACGGGCGGAATTGCGCCTGGAGGTGGCCTTGCCGCCCGATCTGCCCCCCGTCTTGGCCGATGCGGAGCGCATGCAACAGGTGGTGAGCAACCTGGTGCACAACGCCATCAAGTTCACCCCTGCCGGCGGCCAAGTGATCGTCTCGGCGCGAGCAGAGGGGGATCACGTGATCATCTCCGTCGCCGACACGGGCATCGGCATCCCCGCCGATAGCCTGCCGCGCATCTTTGAGCGCTTTTACAAGGCCAACATCGCCCACAGCGGCCAGGGCACCGGCCTGGGCCTGGCCATCGCCAAACACCTTGTGCAGGCCCATGGGGGGCGCATCTGGGCCGAAAGCGTGGAGGGGCAGGGGAGCACCTTCAGCTTCTCCCTGCCCGTGGCGGAGGAACCGGCGGCTTCTTGCTAGGCCTCGCGCCCGCCCGTGCTTTGGGCTATCCTCTCCGCATGTTTGTGGGGCTCCTCTTCCCTGCTGCGCTTTGAAACGTTAACCAAACCTTAACCTGGCGGCAATGGGCCCTTAAACTTGGCCGATTAGAATCTATGGGTGAGCATAAAACAAATTTCAAGAATGGAGAGTGAAGCCATGCGAACCCGTAGTGTGTTGTTGTTGGCCCTGCTGGCCGTCGTGGTCCTGGTGACCGCCTGTGCCCCCAAGACCCAGGTGGTGAAAGAGACCGTGGTGGTGGAGAAGGTGGTCAAGGAGACCGTGGTGGTGGCGGGGACGCCCCAGGTCAAAGAAGTCGTGGTCACGCCCACGCCCAAGCCCATGGATGCCCCAGGCTCCATCAAGCTGAATGCCTCCGGCGCGACCTTCCCCCAGCCCCTCTACGAAGACTGGGCCTTTGCCTTCAGCCAGCGCGATCCCTCGGTGGTGATCAACTATGCCGGCGGCGGCTCGGGCCAGGGAATCAAGGACATCAAGGCCGGCACGGTGGATTTCGCCGGTAGCGATGCCTTGCTCAAAGACGCGGACTATCAGGAAAAGCCCAATCTGCAGCTGATCCCCACGGTGGCCGGGGCTGTGGTGCTGGCCTACAACATCAAGGGAGTGGATGCCACCATCACCCTGGATGCCGATACCGTGGTCAAGATCTATCAGGGCAAGATCGAGAACTGGAAGGATCCGGCCATCGCCAAGTTGAACCCCGAGATCAAATTCCCCGATCTGCCCATCAATGTGGTGCATCGTTCCGATGGTTCCGGCACGACCAACATCTTTACCCTCTATCTCTCGGCGGTGAGCGAGGAATGGAAGAACGGCCCCGGCGCCGGCACGGCGGTGGAGTGGCCGGTGGATAAGCTGGGCCGTGGTCAGGGCGGCAAGGGCAACCCCGGCGTGGCTGCGGCGGTGCAGAACACCAACGGAGCCATCGGCTATGTGGAGTTGGCCTACGCCAAGAGCAACAATATCCGCTATGCCAAGATGATCAACGCTGCCGGCAACGTGGTGGAGGCCAGCATCCCCAGCACCATGGCTGCTATCAAGGACGCTAAATTCGATGACCGGCTGGGCGCCATCATCGTCAACAGCAAGCAGCCCGATGCGTGGCCCATCGCCGGGTTCACCTACCTGATCATCCAGAAGGATTATCAGGATTGCAAAAAGGCTGAAAAGATCGTCAACTTTATCACCTGGGCCTTGACGGATCCCGGCGCCGCCGATCGGGCTGCCAAGCTCCTCTATGCGCCGCTGCCCAAAGAGGTCTTGCCGCGGGTGATGGAAGCGGTCAACAAGGTCACCTGCAACGGCAAGCCCGTGGTCAGCAAGTAACCTCACCGCATAAGGTATCCCATCCTATGGCTCAAGAGCGTCCCACTCGGGTGACGCTCTTGAGCCTATCGCCAGAATGGAACGCTCGATGAACACTTGCACCGTGGCGCGTAGATTGAGACATGTGCCCACATCGGCCCTGGGGCGCAGGCTGGAGCATGGCGATGTGCTTTTTCGCGCCGTCATTGCCCTGGCCGCCCTCTCTTTGCTGGGCTTGATGGTGGGGGTTGGCCTGATGTTGTGGCTCAACTCCCAGCCGACCCGTGCTGCTGCGGGTTGGTCGTTCCTGACCTCGACGGTTTGGAACCCCGTGGATGAGCAGTTTGGGGCGGTGCCCTTTATCGCGGGCACGCTCACCACCTCCTTGGTGGCGCTCTTGCTGGCCTTTCCCCTGGGGCTCTTGATCGCCATCTTTTTGGCCGAGCTGTGCCCAGCGCGGCTGCGCCATGTCTTGGGCTTTATGGTGGAACTCCTCGCCGCCATCCCCAGCGTCGTCTATGGCGCCTGGGGCATCTTTGTCTTGATTCCGCGGGTGGTGACGCCTTTGGGCCATTGGCTGATGCAGACCCTGGGCACGCCGGGGCGGTTTCCTTATCTGCCCATCTTTGAGGGGCCCTTCTTTGGGGCGAGCAACCTCGCCGCGGGGCTGGTGTTGGCGGTGATGATCTTGCCCACCATCGCGGCCATCTCCCGCGATGTGCTCCTGGCGGTGCCCCGTTCCCAGCGCGAGGCCGCTTTGGCCATCGGCGCCACCCGGTGGGAGGCGATCTGGCAGGTGGTGCTGCCCTATGGCCTTTCGGGCATCCTGGGCGCCGCGATCTTGGGCCTGGGGCGCGCCTTGGGCGAGACCATGGCCGTGACCATGGTGGTGGGCAATGTGGCCCAGCTCTCGGCCTCCCTTCTCAGGCCCGGCTACACCATGGCCAGCGTGATCGCCAACGAGTGGGGCGAGAGCCGCACCATCCTTTACAGTAGCGCCTTGATCGAGATCGGTCTGTTGTTGTTTGTGATGAGTTTGCTGCTGAACGCCACGGCCCGCTTGTTGGTGTGGCGCGTGGCGCGCAAAACGCCGGAGCAACGCGCATGAACATCCCTGTGGACGCTGTGGAACGACCGGAGCTACGTCGACCGGTGGCGCTGCACCGGCGGCGCTCCAAGATACGAGAACGCTGGCGCCGCGCCAAGAGCGCGCTGCTATTGGGCCTGACGGGCCTTGCCACCCTGGTGGGCCTTATCCCCTTGGTCTGGATCTTGGGCGACGTGCTGATCCGCGGGGCGTCGGTGCTCAATCTCTCTTTTCTCACCGACACCTTCAAGCCCACCAGCCTGGGCGGCGGCGGGATCGCCCATGCCTTGGTGGGCACGGGGATTTTGGTGGGGCTGGCCTCGGTTTTCGCCGTGCCCTTGGGCATCCTCACCGCCTTTTACGTGGCCCAGCGGCCCAATACTTGGCTGGGTCTGGCGGTGCGTTTCGGCACCGATGTCCTCTCCGGTTTGCCCTCTATCGTGGTGGGTCTCTTTGTCTATACCTTGCTGGTGAAGGGGCGGGGCTATTCGGCCCTGGCCGGCGGGGTGGCCTTGGCCATCCTGATGTTGCCCGTCATCGTGCGCACGACCGAGGAGATGCTGAAACTGGTGCCCAAGTCCCTCCGAGAGGCCTCTTTGGCCCTGGGCGCTTCGGAGTGGAAGACCGCTTTCCAGGTGTGGTTGCCGGCGGCGTTGACGGGCATCGTCACCGGGTTGATGCTGGCCGTGGCCCGGGTGGCCGGCGAGACGGCGCCGCTCCTCTTCACCGCCTTGGGCAGCAATACCCTCTCCACCGATCTTGGCAAACCCATCGCCTCGTTGCCCTTGACCATGTTCAAATACACGGTGGACCCTAGCCAAGTGCGCAACGCGCAAGCCTGGGCCATCGGGTTTATCATCGTCACCTTGGTCTTGCTGCTCAATATTGGCGCCCGCCTGATCGCCGCCTGGCGCTCGAAAATGATGTCATCTTAGGAGTTGGAAGATGAGCGAATCTGCATTGGTCCTTGCTCCGGGACGGGTACTATCCGCCACTGCGCGCCCGACAACGGCCGAACGGGCCGTGGCCGAAAGCGGCCAGGAGGTCAAGATGCGCTTGGAGAGCGTCTCGGTTTATTATAACAACTTTCTGGCCATCGCCGAGGTGAACCTGCCCATCTACAGCCACAAGATCACGGCCATCATCGGTCCCTCGGGCTGTGGCAAGAGCACCCTCTTGCGCTCGCTGAACCGGATGAATGATCTGATCCCCGGCGCCCGGGTCAAGGGACATGTCCTCCTCGATGGTGAGGATATCTATGGGCGCAATGTGGACGTGGTGGATATCCGTCGTCGGGTGGGGATGGTCTTTCAACGGCCCAATCCTTTTCCCAAGAGCATCTATGACAACGTGGCGTACGGTCTGCGGCTGTATGGCGGCCTCTCCCGGGCCGAGATAGACGAGATCGTGGAGTATAGCCTGCTTCGGGCGGCCCTGTGGGATGAGGTCAAAGACAAGCTCCACCAATCGGGCATGGCCCTTTCCGGCGGGCAGCAGCAAAGGTTGTGCATCGCCCGGGCCATCGCCGTGGAGCCGGAGGTTATCCTCATGGACGAGCCCTGTTCCGCCTTGGATCCCGTGGCGACTTTAAAGATCGAGGATCTGATGCAGGAGCTGCGCCGAGATTATACCATCGTCATCGTCACCCACAATATGCAGCAGGCGGCCAGGGTGAGCGATTACACGGCCATGATGATGATGCGCCCGGACCGCGCCGGCGAGATGATCGAGTTCGATACCACCACCCGCATCTTTACCCGCCCCAAGGACAAGCGCACCGAAGACTATGTGACGGGAAGGTTTGGCTAAGATGATCAAGAAAAGGGTGTTGTTCCTCTGTACCGCCAACTCGGCCCGCAGCCAGATGGCGGAAGGGTTGGTGAATCACTTTTTGGGTGATCGTTGGCAGGCTTTTTCCGCGGGCACGCAACCCAGCGGCTTTGTACACCCCTTGGCCGTTCATGCCATGGCCGAAATAGGGGTTGATCTCAGCGGCCAACGCAGCAAAGGGGTGGGAGAGTTCCGTAATCTGGCTTTTGATCTGGTGGTCACCCTCTGCGATGGGGCGGCGCGTACCTGCCCGGTGTGGCTGGGTGGCGGCCAGGTGGTGCATCTGGGCTTTCCCGATCCGGCGGCGGTGACGGGCAGCAAAGCGCAACGCCTGGAAGCCTTTCGCCGAGTGCGTGATGCCCTACGGGAGCAGCTATTGGCATATCTGGTGGAAGCAGACAAGAGCTTGGAGGCGTCGTCGGTGTCGGCTGACGCGAGTTAGTGTTTTAGCAGTTGAATATCAGTCTTTTGTCATCATCCTGTAATAGCCTTGGCGGGGCCCTTGTGCTAAACTTGGCCTAGGGGGGATAAAACACTATCTTCACCATGCGGGGGAAGCCAAGTGATCTCCAAGGCCAAGCTGCTGGGTTATCTCGGAACGGCGTTGTTGTTGTCCCTTTGGCTGGCCACCCTACAGGGTCAGCAAGATCGCAGGCCAGTCCAGGCCGAGGCGCAACCGGTCGCGCTGCAGGCGCTGGCGACCTTGCCCACAGAAACATCCACCCTTCCTCTCCCCACCTCGACGCCCACGGCGGAGGTCCCTCTCCCCGTGCCCACCTGCACGCCCACCATCCTCGCCACGGTGCCCTCGCCCGGCCCCACCTCGGCCTTGGCGTTCCCTTTGGTCTATGCGTATCGCCCGCCGGTGGCCCAGTTCGGCGTAGATTTCAGCCATTGGATGACCGTGCCCCAGATCATCGCCTACGACATGCCGGTGGCGCGCCAGATGGGTGCCGCCTGGGCGCGGGTTTACCTTTCTTGGGCCCTGGTAGAGCCCACGCCCGGCGAGGCCCGTTGGGAATTGTTCGATCCTGTCTTTGAGCAGCTGCGTCGCGTGGGGTTCAACGGCCTGGCGGTGATTTACGGTTGGCCCGCCTGGGCCACGACGGTGAGCTGCGGCCCCATCGCCGAGGAACATCTGCCGGCCTTCCAGGCCTTTTTGCGGGCCGCTTGGCGGCGCTATGGCGATGTGGTCAAGGCGTGGGAGTTCACCAACGAACCGGATAACCGCGCGCCCACCCACATGAGCCCTTTGATCGGCTGTTGGAGCCCCTACGCGTACCAATATGCCCGCCAGTTGGAGCTTTTCGCGCGCACGCTAAAGGCCCTGGATCCGCGGGCGGTGATCGTCTTTGGCGGCCTGGCCCACGATAACTGGGCCGCCTTTGACCGGAATTTTCTGGAGGCGACCCTGGCCGAGGGCGCCGGCCCCTGGTTCGACGTGGTGAGCCTGCATTATTATCCCATCAACGGCGTCGAGTTCCCCACCATGGGCCACAAAGTGCGCCGCATTAAAGAGATTTTGGCGCGCTACGGCCTGGAGCGCAAGCCCATCTGGATCACCGAGACGGCCATGTGGACCAATACCTGGGGCGGGGTGGAGGCGCAGCGGGATTTCATCGTCCGCCAATTCACCCGTGGTCTGGCGGCCGGCGTGGAGCAGATCTACTGGTTCCACGTGCAGCAGAACCCCTACTTTGATGAATCCATCCATCGCTGGTTGATCACCCGCTTGCATCAGCCCGATCAGGCCTACAGCACCTTCCAGTATTATGCCCGCATGCTGCAGGGGATGTCCTTCGCGGGGCTCCCTGAGGGGCTGCCGGAGGGCGTGGAGGGGTATCGCTTCCGGCGCGAGGGGCGCACGCTGTACGTCCTTTGGGCTAACGATGGTCAGGAGCACACGGTGCTTTTGCCGGCGGAGGCCTGGGCCCATGTGAGCGATCGTGACGGCGAGACGGGCCAGATCGTTGCCCCGCAGGATGGGCGCCTCGCCCTCACCGTGGGGCCGAAGGCCGTCTTTGTGGATCTCCCCGCCGCCGCCCACCCGGCGCCCTTCCCCACCCCCACCGCCACGCCCACCGCCGTGGGCACACCGCCCACGCCCATCCCCACCTTGCCCGCGATGACCCCGACGCCCACGCCGCAGCCCGTGCCAGAGATCCTTTTGGCCCAGGAGACGTGGGACCTCATCTTGGCCAAGATTCGGCGCGCCTTGACCCAAGGAGATGGTCAGTTCCCCACCGTCACCCAAGGGGATAGCTGGAACTATACCTACAACGGCGATTGGACCGGCGGGTATTGGGCCGGCCTGCTCTGGGCGGCCTATGAGCGCACGGGTGAGGCCACCTTCCGCGAGGCGGCCATCCGGGCCGTAGATCGCCTGGCGGAGCGCCAGCACGATACCAGTTGTCACGACATCGGGCTGATCTTTTACACCGGCGTCCATCCAGGCTACCGCCTGACGGGGGATCCCCGCTACTACCAGCTCTGCTTTAACGCTGCCGAGGCGGTCTTGCAGCGCTACAACGCCAAAGGGGGCTACATCCAGGCTTGGGGTCCCATCGGCGATCCGCAGCTCGGCGGGCGCACCATCGTGGATACCATGGTGGTTTTGCCCATTTTCTGGTGGGCCCAGGGGGAGCGCAGCGACGACCGCTACGCCCTGGCCGCCATCAACCATACCAGCATGACGGCGGCCTACCATGTGCGTCGCGATGGCTCGGTGGCCCAAGTGTGCGACCTGGACCCCGAGACCGGCGCTCTATTGCGGCGGACGACATCTCAGGGGTATAGCGATGACTCGTGCTGGTCCCGGGGGCAGGCTTGGGCGATCTATGGCTTTGCCATCGCGGCGCGGCGCACCGGCCGGCTGACCTACTGGGGCACCGTGGAACAGGTGGCGGATTATTTCTTGGCCCATCTGCCCGAGGATCGCGTGCCCTACTGGGATTTCCTGCTGCCCTCCTTCGAGGGCGAGCCCAAGGATAGCTCGGCTGCGGCCATCGCCGCGGCGGGCCTTTTGGAATTGGGCGAGGCGCATCCCGATGGCGCCAAGCGGGCCCGCTATCGCCAGGCGGCGCTGGAGATCTTGGCCTCCCTCACCCGCAATTACCTCAACCGTGATCCCTCAAAAGATGGCATCCTCTTGCACGGCTGCGCCCACCGCCCGGCGGGAGGGGCTGTGGACGAAGCCCTCATCTGGGGCGATTATTACTATGTAGAGGCGCTCATGCGCCTCTGGCGGGCGGCCAATAGATAGCTCTGAAAAGGAGAAAAGAGCTGTCAGGTCCGCAAGACCTGACAGCTCTAATGCCTGCCGGCGACTTGACGCCGTCTCAGGATCGGGTAGAATCGCCTCGTGATGAGGCACAAGAGCTTGAGGCCGGGCGATTTCCTGCGCCGGCCCATGGCCGGATCGTGGCAGGCCCTCGCCAGCAATCCCTGGTGGCGTTGGGCGCTGCTGGCGTCCCTTTTGATCGTCCTCGCGGGGTGCAGACCGTCCTCCGAAAGCGTCGCCGCCCAAACGGCCACGGCCCAGACCATCGTCAACAAGGGTTCGGATACCTTGGTGAACCTGGCCCTGGCTTGGGCCGAGGCCTACATGAATCTCCACCCGGAGGTGCGCATCTCGGTGACGGGGGGCGGAACGGGCACGGGGATCGCCGCCATGATCAACGGCACGGTGGATATCGCCAATGCCTCGCGGGAGATGAAGCCGGAGGAGATCGCCGCCGCCAAGGCCAACGGGATCACGCCGGTGGAGTTTGTGGTGGCCCGCGACGCCATCGCCATCGTCGTCCACCCCTCTAATCCTGTGCATGGGCTCACCCTCGAGCAGATTTCGGCCATCTACACCGGCAAGATCACCAACTGGCGCGAGGTGGGGGGCGAGGATCGTCCCATCGTCCTCCTTTCCCGCGAGTCCAACTCGGGCACGTATGTCTATTTCTTGGAGAACGTGATCCGCCTGGGCCAAAAAAGCGACCTCCTCTTTTCGCCCGATACCCTGCTCATGCCCTCTTCGGAGGGGATCAGCGCGGAGGTGCGCCAGAACCCCAATGCCATCGGTTATGATGGGTTGGGCTATGTCACGCCCGACCAAAAGACTCTGGCCGTGGCCCGCGAGGTGGGCGGACCATACGTCTTGCCTTCGGTGGAGACGGTGAACGACGGCTCGTACCCCATCTCGCGACCGCTCTATATGTACACCGCCGGCGAGCCCCAGGGGGTCATCAAGGCCTATCTGGAATGGATCTTG